>ENA-ORCT01000900-ORCT01000900.1-marine-metagenome-genome-assembly--contig:-NODE-900-length-12639-cov-3.507483_pt1 | contig 12639 bp, 6 predicted proteins | sample MGYA00248632_ERZ508511 | MGnify/ENA primary metagenome ERZ508511 (study PRJEB26182, sample SAMN06268839) | marine metagenome | isolation source: Tt an P1-techrep anaerobic enrichment on pine from sediment...
CTAGAATGCAATGATTCGCGCCTCTTCCCGTGAATGCCGGTGATTGTCCTCGACGGCCTGTTCCATTCGCCGGAAATTCATCGATTCAAGGCCATACGCCTTGATAATCTTGATTCCCCGCAGCGACTCCTGGATAAAAGCGGCAATGGCCGAATGATTGCGGGCCGCTTTCCGGCTCACTGTCAGCATCGCCTGCCGAAACCGGGAAAACGATATAAAAACGACCGATGAAAGGGCCACTGCCGCCAGCGTGAGTTTCCAGTTAAGAAAAAGGAGGTATCCGATCACTCCGACCGGTGTGAAAATGTGGGGCAGGACGCGGATGAATCCTTCGGTCAGGGTCACCCGGACGATCTGAACATCGTTGATCATCCGCGACAAAAGATCACCGGATTTCCATTGCGAGTAAAATGACATGGACAGGGTCTGGAGATGAGCAAACACCTCAAGCCGCAGACGGGCCACCAGGCTGTGGCCGATATACAGGGAATACTTGATCTGGATGTAGGCGGATATGCCCCTGAGGACGTACATCACCAGGATAAAGGCAATCCAGAAAGCGAGGCGGCCGACGTCTTTGGCCGCAACAGCTCCGGCAAGCTGCTGGACGACCGGAATGGCCGACACATTGATGATCGACATGACAAGGACTGCCAGCAGGGCACCGATTATCCGGTGCCGATGGGGCTTGAGGTAGGCCAGTAACCTGGGATGAAACGTCATTGTCCAAATCCGGTCATTTCATCTATCCGTTTTCAATCCTATCGCCCGATCAGAGGCCATTGACTTTCAATGCCGGAGAAACGATAATTTTCGACTCGACATTATCCGGAAGCAGTTCATGAAAAACCACGGGGCATCCACGACACAGCAGGGGGAAGCAGATGGAAAAGGATAACCGGTTTTCAGGAAAGGTGTTTTTCAAATCACTGGTCACGTTGTTTCTGTCGTATTTTTTCCTGAAAATACTATACAACCGCCTGGTATTCGGCTGCCTGGACCTTCGACGGGGCGCCCTTCTGGAACTGGTCGTCATGCCGGTGGCGCTGACGTGTTGTCTGTGGCTTGGCGCCAGGTTCATGAAATTTACAATCTGCCGGCAACCCGCAACCGAAAGTCGAGATCCCGCGTAACGGACCGGCTGACCGGGCATGGAGCCAACCGATTCGGAAAAAAATGGAGCGAAAAAAAGCGTCCCGCTCCGTTTCAACCAGCCGGATCATTATTTCCGGGCCAGATAACCGCTGATTATGCCGGCCGCCAGAAGCAGCACCAGCCACAGGTGACCGAATTGAGCCGGGGATCCGGCGACAGAGCTGATCATGCAGTCGTCATCATCATCAGAGGAACTCGAAGTGTTCGAGGCTGAGGTGCTGGCAGCATCTGAATCTGAGTCTGTTTCCGCATCCGCGTCCGTATCCGTTTCATCACCTGCGTCATCCGCATCATCATCGCCGGCGGCGGTCTCATCCGGCATCTGAGCCGGAGTGGGATCGGCGTCCTTGACCGGTTTGACAGCGGTCCTGAGCACAAACCCATCCGCCCGTCCGTCGGACAAAGTGATGGAACCGTCGTCGGCAACGGGGATAAACACCTTGTGAAAAGTATAACCGGATGTTTCGTGCAGCTTGAATTCCTGGCTGACACGGGTGACCGTGCCCCCGTCATCGATGAATTCGGTTTTTTCAAACTGGCCAATATCCGTTAAAATGTTTCCCGCAAGGGCTCCGAGCAAATTCTGACCGGAGTAGTTGACGGTGTCGGCATAATCGCCACCGTTGTACTCGACCGTAACGGTTGAGGTTACCGGGTCACCGCCAAGGGTGGTAAAATCGTGCTCCACGGTTACCGTCAATTTGTTGTATCCTGCAAATGGATCGGCGGGATCGGTCATCTCCAGAATCAGCTCATGGAGAAATCCCATGTAGTCGTCAACAACCTTTTCCGTCTGAGATGTGGTGTATGCCCATATGACCTTGACGGGGACCTCGCTGCCGTCATCTCCCAGATAGGTAATGTCGTCGGCGACCTCATGGACAACGAACCGCTGCTGATCGTCAAATCCGTCCAGCACAAAGACCTGCCCGTAATCCCCCTGGGGATCCATGCCCTTATGACCACGGAACAGCACCGCGAATTTTCCGCTGTCGTCACCGGCATCGACCAGTTTAACCAGGGTCAGGGTAAAATAGCCGTCCGTGTCTTCATCTACCGCATCGTTGTCATTGGTATCGACATAGATATTGGTCTGACCGGATACCGTTATCGGGAATACATTCTGCCCGAATGCCGCGGCAGCAAACATCAACACACCGATCAGGGTGATACAGCACCATACCATTCGCCTGCCTGAATGTCTCAGCCTCATGTTCTCCTCCCGTTACCATTGCAAGGTTCAGTATTCACTCCACTGTCAAACAGGGTTTCAAATTCAGTCTCCCGTGCAGTTGTAATAGCCGGCTTGCTGGATTGAACGGAGACCGCACCAACACGTCTGCGCGTGAAAGCGCAGTCAACGCGCGCGCAACTCGCTGATTTTAAATCTTAATTGTTATATTTTAATTAATTATACCGGATATTGTAGGCATTTCAGTCGTATCGAACTATCAAATTTTCGCTCCGGTTGCAAAGAAAAAAGCCGGCATTTTGAATAGATGCGGCACCCCGCGACCGGATATGTCGGCCGAGCATCAGGCCGACCGGAAAATGCGTCTTCAGATGTCCCATCAGGGCAATGAATATTCTTCCAAAGATTGAATTTTAATTGGCAACCGGTACGAATTGTGTCAACAAGATGTCGACATACAAAAAACTGAATGATTTTTATGCAATACAGACAATATATTTTTGATAACATTATGTTGTTATTCATTATTTTTATCTTCGGTCAATTGATTCAATAATGCTTTGATTTCCTGTCCGAAATAAGCTAAAAATTTTTTGTTAGCAGCATTGAAAACTATCGTGCGGCCGAGCCGATCAGAGTCCTGACCCGGCAGGCATGAACAAGGGTGCCGGTTGCCTGATACAAATGAAACGCCACGGCAGCCAAATGAACACCACCGAATAAGGGAGCTGTATATGTTGCGGAAAGTCAAGTCACGCAGGTTGCGGAGTCAATCGATTCACATCACACTTTTCACCCTCATGCTGGTGGCGGGCATTCTGGCCGTCCCGCTTCGGGCGGCGGCCGTTACGGCGTCGCCAACCGGAACCATCACCGGATATGTGCGCGATTCATCCGCCCAGCCAATTGCAGGACTTCAGGTCTATGTCACCGCCGCTCCGTGCGATGAACAGTGGCTGGGCTCCGCCGTCACCGATGCGACCGGCCAGTACACCATTACCGGCCTTGCCCCCGGAGACGTATTTGTCAGTACATGCCCCGAGTGCGATCAGCTCGACTATATATCCTACGGCTGCCAGGGGGGTGTACCGGTCACCGTGACAGCCGGTCAAACACACCCGGTCGACTTTCAACTCCAGCCCGCCGGCCGGATCGCGGGGACCGTCACCGATTCCCAGGGCAATCCCGTAGGAAATATTCACATCAACGCCTTCAATCAATCCTGCGGGGGCGGATCGTGGGTCTTCAGTGTTATCGCTGACGCCCAGGGGAACTTCACCATCTACGGCGCTCCCGAGGGTGAAATTTTTCTCAGCACCTGCTCCGAGTGTGCGGGTCTGCACTACATAAACGAGTGGTACGGCGGGGCACGTCTGTCAGACTGCGGCAGCGCGGCTTCCGTCACCGTATCCGCCGGTTCACCCACGGCGGGGGTCGACTTTCAGCTGGAGCTTGGCGGCACCATCACGGGCCGTGTGACCGATCATAACGATGCTCCCATCCCAAACCTTCAAATTGAGGCCATCCCGGGCCGTTGCGACTACAACAATGGCTTGTTCGGCACCCAGACCGACCAGAACGGCGACTTCACACTGGCCGGGGTCCCCGCGGGTGATATGTATGTGCAGGCCTGCGCCACGTGCACGGGCCAGGACTATATCAACGAGTGGTATGGCGGCGGATCGGACTGCAACCAGGCTCAACCGGTCTCCGTCCCGCTCGGCGCATCGACCGGTTCCATCGACTTTCAACTGCTGCCCGGTGCGACCGTTACAGGGCGGATCCTTGACGCCGCCGGCAACCCCATAGAAAACGTTCACGTCTACGCCATTGACAATACCTGCGACGGCGCATGGCTGAGCGGAACCAATTCCGACGTCGACGGCTACTACACACTCGGGGGGCTGCCGCCGGGCGATGTATTCATCCACGCCTGCCCGTCATGCTCAGGGCAGATTCCGCCACTGAATTATGTCTCCCAGTGGTATGGCGGCACCCTTGATTGCGGCCAGGCCCAGGCGGTAACCCTGGGAACCGGGGCGACGGTCCAGGACATAGATTTCACGTTGGAAACCGGCGGGTCAATCTCCGGCCGGGTTACCGATCAAACCGGGGCTCCCGTGCCGAATGTTCCGATTGATGTCAAGCTTAGCAGTGCCTGCAACGGATACTGGCTGAACAACACCAGCACCGATAATGACGGCACCTACACCATTGCCATCCTGCCGGCAGGCGAGGTCTACGTGAGCGCGTGCGGCAGCTGCGCTAACACGGACCTTGGTGACGAATCGTACGACAATACTCCGGACTGCAGGTTTGCCAAGCCGGTGATTGTTGCCGCCGGCCAGGATACCCCGGACATCGATTTCACCCTGGCCAACCAGGGCACTCAACCCATCCTCGAGGCCCACATCTCCCACAACTGGATCACCGGCCAGGGTTTCCCGGCCGATACGGACATCACCCTGACGGTTCTGGAAAACGATGGCACCGACAAAGCGACAATCGGTTGGCAGACCAACGATCAGGGTATGTTCTACACCTGGGAAATACCTGATTTCCAATTCGACCCGCCCCTGGCGCCGGGCGACACGATCGAGGTGTCATACGTTTTCAACACCGATCCGACCACCGTCCAGATGCAGGCCCAGAATATTTCAGCTTCGGTCGATACGGATGCCGACACGATCACAGGTACGGTCAGTGATAACGATGGTCGGGTAATCGCCGGATGGATCAATTCACCCGAGTGGGAGGAGAACCTTTATAATTTTTCCACGACGGTTCAGACGGGCGGCGGGTTCTTCGTCAACCTCTCACCTTTTGACCTGCATCCGGGCCAGCACGTTCAGCTGAGCCTGTACCGTGAACCGGCAGAGGGATCGATCGGCGGCATCACCACCTATGAGCCTTACAACAGCATCCCGACCCTGGGCGCCATGATCAGCCACAACTGGATTCAGGGCAACGAATTCCCGCCCGGCGCGGATGTCACAGTCCGGATCAACGGCGGGGCCAATGGAAATTTTGATATTCAGGCTGACGGGTGGGGAAATTTCTGGCTGAGCCTCTGGGATTACGGGGTGGATTACCAGCTTCAGCCGGGTGATATGATCACCGCCGAGTACGGCAACGGCCAATCGGTTTCCATGACGCTCCAAACCCTTGTCGCCAGTGCCGATGCGGAGGCCGACAAGATCACCGGCACCGCCTTTGGAGCGGACGGTCAGCCCCTTGAGGAAGGCACTGTCTGGGTGAGCATCTCCAATGACTGGGGGCCTGAGATTTTTTGGGCCGAGGCAACCCTCTCAGCCGGCGGCACCTTCACCATCAATCTACAGCCGAACTTTGATCTGCTGCCCGGCCATAAACTGTTTCTGAGCCTCAACACCCCGGACGGCAGCCAGACCATGGTCAGTGTCTACAACGGCGTCCCGGCCATTGGCGCCATGATCGATCACAACTGGATGGAGGGCGAAGACTTTCCGCCCGGCGCGAATATTCACGTGCTGATCAACAACGGCGCCGACGCCGACTTCTGGATTGACGCGGATGCAGACGGCGACTTCTGGGTCGACAACAATATGTTCCGGGCCGGTTACCAACTGGAGGCGGGACATGTCATCTCGGCCACCATCGGCGATGAAACCACCGTCATGGTCATCCAGGACCTGACTGCCGAGGTGGATAACGACGACGACCAGATCACCGGCTCGGCTCTTGTTCCCGGCAGCGGCGATGCCCTTGCCGGACGCCTGGTCGAAGCCGAAATATTCTGGGACTGGAACGATGACGATGAGGATCCCCTCGCCGAGGCCACGGCTGTCGTCGAGCCGGACGGCACCTTCACCATCACCTTTGACCCGGAATTTGATCTTCAGCTGGGCCAGAAAGTTTTCCTGACCCTCTTCGACGGTCCGGACGGCGGCTATACGGGTCACGAAACCATGATCGCACCTTACAACGACATTCCGTCGATGGAGGTCGCGGTCAAACACGTCCGCCATGCCGACGGCCAGTCTTTCACCATGTTCGAGTTCGACGGCGGCGACACCCCCATCGATTCGATTTCCATCGAAGGACCATCGGGAGACCTGGGGCTCACCAAGGCCGATTTCGACGTCGACCCCGGCGAACCCAATTATTACTGGCTCGAGGTTCCGGGGGCACCCGAGATCGGCGTATACGTGTTCACGGCCCGGAGCGGCAACGCGGTCTTTGAAGCTGCCGACGGCCAGCGGGTGATCCGCAATCTGCCGATCCCGGCACCGGACAGCGGCGATTTCGAACCGCAGGCAGGGGCCATCATCCGCTCCAGTACACCCGTTTTCCGGATGCAGCCGATTTCAAACCCCGATGATCCGCGGGTTCCGCTGTACGTGCGGCTGACCATCAATGACTTGCAGGGAAACCGGGTCTTCGCGACCCCGCGTGTCCGGGGAGCCTTCAGCGCGGCTGTACCCAAGGACATTCTTCAATCCGGGCAGAGCTATGAGTGGCGCGTCCGGGTGACCGACAGCGGCGGGTGGAAAGCCGTCCAGAACCGCTCCAACAGCGCCTGGCGCACCTTTACCATGGCCGACACCCTGGATCATCACGCCATGCCGGCCGTGGACACGGACGGCTGGGGCGCCGTCGTTTTTGCAACAGGCAATTCCACCAATCTGAGTCTGGAAGTGAAAGTCATCGATCACGACGGGGTGGCCGCCGACGGGTCGTCTCACCAGGTAGAAGTGATCCTTCCCGGCGGCCAGACCATTCCTATGGAATTTGAAAACTCAGCCGGGGCAACAGCCGGTCACTATTCAGCTTATTCTTACTGGGATGCATACCAAAACGAAAACATCCCTGAAGGGCTTTACACCTTTCGGGTTATCGACCCGGATGGAAATGAGGGTTTAGCCACCGACACGCTCACAATCAACCGATTGGAACCGCCGGATGAGGCATCATTTACCCCAAGTCTAAAAAATCCGACCCCCCACCGCGTTTCGGCCACCTTTGACAATGTCCGGGTCAACGACCAGGACTATGACAATTTCGACACCTACGGCTCAATTCAAGACCTTTTGGACGACGGTCGGTGGGACGGCGGATGCGATGGCGCAATCATCGATGCCGGAAAGCTAAAGGTGGTCAACCATGACACCGTCGGTTCCAAAAGCTGCGGCATCGAGTTCAGCACCCCAGAGACAATCCATTCGATACAGGCCGACATCACCCTGCTTGACGTCACGGACAACCGGTCCAAAGCCCGCATCAACGGATACTTTTTTCACTCGGGCATGGGCAATGTTTACGCACAAGTCGAGTTGAGGAACGACGGAAAGGTTCGCTGGAGCGTATTGGAGGAATACGAGGATTGGACGGAATATCATGTGCTCGACAGCGGCACCCTGATGACTGAAGTTGACGTTAACCAGACGGTTACGGTTTCCATCGACTGGGACGAGCCGACCAAGACCCTGACCTTCACCGCTGGCGAGGCAACGGACAGTTACACCCACGACGGGCCGATTTTCCCTCTTGAGGACAGCATCAACTTCAAGGCTTTGAGCACGAGACTCTATCTTAACCTGCCGGACACCGCTCCCACCTTCACCTGGGACCCGGTGGCCGATGCCAGCCGTTACCGGGTGAGGATCTATGAGGATTTCGGTGATCAGGAAACCGTATGGAGGGGGTATGTCGGCGGGAACCCCGCAAATCCCTCGTATACTGTCCCACCCGGAATCCTCAAACCCGACGCCGATTACCGGTACCGCATAGAAGCCAGGGATTCCCGGACCGGTTTTGAAAATGACAACGTGTCCAAGACGCCGCCATCCAACCGGAACAACTACCGGTTCACCACCCTTGCCGAGGCGGAAAAGCCCATGATCGACCTGGACTACAGCGGCGTCCAGACGTGGGCAACCCAATACGGAACCAATCTGGACCTGTGGATCAAGGTCCATTATGCCCAAGGGGTTCCCGACAGCATCGGGCGTGTTTACGTCACCCTGCCGGACGGCACCGAGCAGGATCTGGCCTACTACGCCGAGTACGGCGGCAACACGGCCTTTTGCGGCGTATATAAGGCCACGCGGTCATTGCAAGAACCGGCTTCCGGCAATTACATATTTACCGTGGTGTATGGGGACGACAAAACTGAAACGGTGAACGAAACGCTCGATGCCAACCCCATCGGCTACCCGGAACCGACATCGCTTCTCCCCCTGAACGGCACCCAACTGCAGGGAACAGGCGTCCATTTCGACTGGGAGGACGTGGAGGGAGCCGCATTCTACCGGGTGGAGATCTATGACGAGGCCGGCAGCCGGGTGTACGCCTTTGCCACCGAGCAGAGCGAGTACATCCTCCAGCCCGGATTCCTCCGGGAGGCCGCCCGCTACACCTACCGCATCACCACCCGGCGGGAGTTCTTTGACGACAACGTGGATAACTCCTCGTCCAGCCCGGGCAGCAGTTCAGCCCGGCCGGCCTTCATGACGGCAGGCTGGATGCCGAAACCGGGTGACCTGAACGCCGATAACCGGGTGGATCTGACTGACGCCGTCATCGCCCTCAAAGCCATGGCTGACGCCCCGCCGGCAACACTCAACCCGGATGCGGATGTTGACGGAGACGGCCGGATCGGCATGGCCGATGCCATCTTTACGGTCCAGAGCGCCGCTGAAATAAGGTAAGGCAACGACGGCGGCCAATACCGCTGAAAACCCGAACGCCCCGCTGCCGATGACGGCAGCGGGGCGTTTTTGATTGTGGCAAAGGGAATATACGGCCTTTGTTTTCAGGTTGAACTGTTGAGCGTTCCTTTCCTGAATTTTTTCTCCACGGTTGTTTTTCGCCGTTACCTTCAGCCTTCAGCTTTGAGCTTTAAGCCCTGCATTTTAATAACTGCCACGGAGACAAAAGAAATGCTTCAGCAGGAAAATTACAACTTCATCACAGCAACCCCCTTACGCCGAAGAACTCTTCCAGCCGGGCTTCGGTGGCCTCCCAGGATTCCACACGCTCGTCAAAGGCATCTCCATACATGATGTGGGTCGGATACCCGCGGCTCTCCAGGTCACGGGCAAAGGGTTTGACCATCCCCCAGGTATTCCGGCAGCCCGGCGTGCCGTTGTAAATCACGCAGTCCGCCTGGTATAGTCCGGCCAGGGACAGGGTGTCGTCCAGCCACATGTGCGGCGCATCGTAGGGCCCCCGGATGGAGCGCACCATGGGCATCCGCGCATTCATGTCCGCCAGGCTGTCGATCATGTTGTCCAGGCCGTCGGCATTCATGCGGTAGGCAGCCTCTTCCCTTCCCGTCAGGTAAGGTGAACTGTCTGCGAAAAAACGGCTGAGTATACACCCCATATGGGCGATGCCGTTTCGGTCCAGCCAGTCGAAAAATCGAAAATCCAGGGTATAGTGATCGATGTAAGCCATCAGGGCGCGCACCCGTTCCCGGCCGGACGACAGTCCGGACTTCCCCGCCTCGACGCGCCCCTTGAGGCTCTCGATCATGACCTTAAGCAGGCGGGTGTATTCCGGGGTGCCGGCGAAAAAAAATCGACCCCCGTAGATAAAAAGGTTGTAGAGAGTCGGAAACGGGCTCGGCACCAGCATCTGCATCGCCTCCAGATCCGCGAGAAGATCGTCCTGGCGATTGATCTCTTCGATGATCTCCTGCAGCCGGTCCGGATCGAGGCGGCCGCCGGTCTGCTGCTCGACAAACCGGATCAACTCCCGGTAATCGTTCCGGTGATAGTCCGCGGTGCGCGCATCGGCCAGAGTCTGGGGATAGTTGAGCTGGTAAAACGGCTTGTCCAGGTAGGCCGAGGCAAAGGCAAAGGCGTTGGCGTTGGTATCGCAGATGCCGGGGCTGTCGCACACGACAAAATCGATTTCTTCTCCCAGACCGGCCAGCCAGGCCCCCAGGGCGCCGCGCTGGGACGAGCAGGAAGTCTCCGAAAATCCCACCTCACAGCAGTAATCCAGGTAGTCGAACGTCCCCCGTCTGTGCATCAGGTTGGCCAGGGTGGTCACCAGTTCCAGCGTGACCGGCACCACATCCATGGCATAAAACAGCGCCGGAGAAAAACAAAAAGTGGTGATGGCGATTTTCTTTCCCCGCTCGCGGGCCATGACCACGTTCTCAAGATACTGGCCTACAAGTTTCAGGAAAAGAATTCCAGGCTCCCCCTCGTCCACCAGGGGGCCGACAACTCCCCTGAAGTAGGGAGCGTAGCGAAGCGCCAGTTCGGTCTCCTTGGCGCTGCCGTCAGACAAACAGGATGCCGCCGCCACGGTCCGCCACAGCATCCAGTCCAGATTGTACTCCTTGATTTCCGGCCGCATGGTCACCTCCGCCAGGTTATCCCCATGTTGCGCTAACACCAGGGTTAAAAATAATAAATCTGGTTATGTAAAGTTTTCTCGCCAGCCATTCTCTCGTCTCTCGCCCTGCGAGCCGGGCGCCTCGGTAATCTCGGTGCGTCAGAGTATTTACGGACAGAATCACTAGGACAGTAACTCAGGGTATTGGGGGATGTCAATGCAAAGAGTAAAGAACAAACTGGAGAAAAAATTTCATTGAAGATAATCGTTTATACTTGAATTGATTAATACTTATAACCCCCGACCTTCCTTTTCCTTCAACCGACGATAAGCGTCGAGGGTCTGTCTCCGCGTATCGTCGAGCGAACCGCTGTTGTCGATCACAATACTGGCCAGGCCCTTTTTCTCCTCGATCGGCATCTGGGATTCGATCCGGAACCGGGCATCGGCTTCGGCCAGCCCGTCGCGCCGCATCAGCCGCTCAAGTTGAATGTGCTCCGGAACGTAGACCACGATCACATCGGCCAGGTTGTCATGCATCTTCGATTCAATGAGCAGCGGCACATCCAGCAGCACCACGGCCCGGGGTGTTTCCGACTGGATCCGCTCCAGTTGAACGGCCATCTCCTGAAATACGTGGGGATGAACGATTCGGTTGAGCACGGCTTTTTCATCCGGGTTCCGGAAAATGATATCCCCCAGACGCACCCGGTCAATCTCCCCGTCCGCCTGTAAAATCTCCCGCCCGAAATGCGCAACGATCTCCTGCCAGGCCGGCAGCCCCTGCTTGACCACATCGTGAGCGATCCGATCCGCATCGATAATTACCGCACCGGCCTCGCGCATGAATTCCGATACAGTGGATTTTCCAGTAGCGATGCTGCCGGTTAGACCTGCGACGACCACTGTATATCTCCCACAAAAAATAGTTCCGGGTTCCGAGTTTCGGGTTCAACGTTTCGGGTGCCGTGCTCGTGCTCAGCGCAGCGGTGCCCGTAATCGTAATCGACAGAGGCCCGCGGCGGTCGTTCCGGATGTTCGCTTCGGATGCCGAGTTCACGGTTCAACGTTACGGTGGTAGTGGCACAGCGCGCTGTGCCCTTACACAGTGCAGATTCAGTCCACCCCTTCAACCGTTTTTCGGTCATGCAGGCGTGATGTTAACCGCAATCCACAATTCAAAAACTCCACCATCAACCACCAACCATCTACTCCGGCCCGCTTCTACCAGAAGCGGGCCGGAGTTGCAAACCTCGCCGTGTTTCACATTCACTTCCCGCGATAGTTGGGCTCACGTTTTTCCTTGAAGGCCCGGGGACCTTCCTGGGCATCCTGGCTGAGGAACACGGGGACGGCGATCTCAACCTCTTTGGCCAGCCCTTCGTTCAGGGTCAGGCCGATGTTGGTGAGCACGGCCTTTTTGATGGCCGAAACGGCCATGGGACCGTTTCTGGCAATGGTGACGGCGAATTTCTCCGCCGTTTCCATGACCTGCCCCGGTGAAACCACCCGGTTGACCAGGCCGATCCGATACGCCTCCTCGGCATCGATCAACTCACCGGTGAGGAGAATCTCCATGGCCTTGGCATAGGGCACCTGCCGCGGCAACTTGACACTGGAGCCGCCCATGGGAAAGATGGCCCACTTGGCCTCCTGGAGCCCGAAGCTGGCTGTTTCCGAAGCCACCCGGATATCGGTGGCGTACAGCAGCTCCAGACCGCCGGCAATGGCGTGCCCGTTAATGGCGGCAACAACCGGCTTGTACAATTCAAAATCACGCAGCAGGGCCTTCTGGGCCAGCATGGGATCGGCCTGAACCTTTCGGTCCGCTTCGGTTTCCGGCTGGCGTGCACCGGTAAACAGGGGAATCAGCTTCCCCAGGTCCGCGCCGGCACAGAAGGACTGGTCTCCGGCCCCGGTGATGATGGCACACCGAAGCTCGGCATCGTCCCGGTACTCTTCCC
>ENA-ORCT01000901-ORCT01000901.1-marine-metagenome-genome-assembly--contig:-NODE-901-length-12635-cov-3.023093_pt1 | contig 12635 bp, 8 predicted proteins | sample MGYA00248632_ERZ508511 | MGnify/ENA primary metagenome ERZ508511 (study PRJEB26182, sample SAMN06268839) | marine metagenome | isolation source: Tt an P1-techrep anaerobic enrichment on pine from sediment...
CGGGTGAAAGCCGCCGGTCCGCGCGCCAAGAAACTGCTCGACAGGCTCACCGGCATAGGCGGTCTCGTGCTTGAGCACCAGCATCCCGGCCCCGGAGATGATCAGGTGAACGTCAAACGGCCGCGTGACCAGCTCCTCCAGGAGGCGAAGGCCGTAAATTGCACCGGAGGCGCCGGAAATGCCGACCACGATCTTTTGCGCTACATCCATCGTCTTGCCACCTCATCGGCCAGCACCCCGGCAAACAGGGTGATGGATATCAGGCTGTTCACGTGAAAAAACGCCAGATTCACCCGCCGAAGATCATCGGGTTTCACCAATCGGTGCTCCACAATCAGAAGCAGCCCGATGAGGGCAACGGCCACCGGATAGATTCTGTTCATCTCAAAGGCGGGATGGATCAGCAGGAAACAGACAAAGGCCAGTGCGTGAATACCGGCGGCAAGCCGCAGCGCCCGCCGGACGCCGAACCGGGCCGGCACGCTGAACAGCCCCCGGGTCTGGTCAAAATCAACATCCTGACAGGCGTAGAGAATGTCAAAACCGGTGATGTAAAACAAAAGGGCCAGGGAAAGCAGCACAATCGCACCCGGATAACTGTCGGTCAGCGCCACCCACACCCCCAGGGGCGCCAGGGAGATGGCGAATCCCAGCACAAAATGGGCCAGCCAGGTAAAGCGTTTGGTGTAGGAATAGCCGCACAAAACAGCCAGCACCGGCACCGACCAGTAGAAACAAAGCCGGCCCAGCATGGCGGCGGAGATAACGAACAAAAGGGCCGAGCCGGTGACAAAGGCGATGGCCGAGGCCGCGGACAGGCGGCCGGCAGGAATTTCACGCCCGGCTGTGCGGGGATTGTCGCCGTCGATATCCGCATCGACGATCCGGTTGAACCCCATGGCCGCCGACCGCGCACTGACCATGGCAACCAGGATCCAGAACACCTGGGCGAAAGTGATGGCATGCTCCCGCTGAACCAGGATCACCGCCGACAGCGCAAACGGCAGGGCAAAAACGGTGTGGCTGAATTTGATCATCCGGCCATAGGTCAGCACGCCGCTGAAAAAGGATCCGGCTCCGGTTAGTTCAGGTTTATCCATGATATCCGTTCAAATTCGCTGCAATTGACTGCAGGCCGGACGTCTCGGTTCTCTGCCGCGAGCCCGGCCGGTTTCAAGCCGATGCGTCATATATCACATTGAATTACCCCAACTCAACCCGCGGCCGCATTGGGGGATGAGCCTCGTTTCCATCTGGCAGGGACCGATTTGAAATTCACAGCCGCACGATATATAAGGTCTACACGGCACTGACTTGTGAGCCATTAGCTGTAAGTGCCTTATTCAGAAACTTCTGTCAAAAACAATAAAAACCCGTTTAGCGATTTCCAATCGCTATCGAAAACGGATTCCGCTCCTCACTCACGAAAAGGCCGACATGTCTGATCATAACCCAGCTCCCGATTTCACCCGTTCGCCTCAAATCCCCAACGCAAAAGCCGCTATGGCAGCGGCGGTCAGCCTGTTGACACGCCGCCCGCTGACCCGCCAGGAGCTGGCCGGAAAACTGAAACAGCGAGGATTTGATGCCAAAGCGGTTGACCGGGCGATAGCCGGATGCGAGCGCCTTGGTTATCTGAACGATGACCATGAAGCTTCCCGGTACCTCGAGCAGCTCATCGGCAAAAGATACGGTCCGCGTTACATTCGCGCCGCCATGAAAAAGCGGGGATTTGACGAGTCTGCCATTGACCAGCTGGTCACCCGATATGCGGAAAGCGACCGCGAACGGGAAGCCGCCGACGCGGCCCTTCAGTCACGATCCCTTCGCTTTGCCCGGGAAACCGACGCCCGCAAACGAAAAGAAAAGCGGTATCGGTTCCTCATGAACCGGGGATTTACCCCGATGATCGTCGCCGATCTCCTCCGGGAGATTGGCAAGTAAAAACTGCCATTATTTGAGACAAGGGCAGCCTGATAACCCGGAAATCCCAAATCGCAAGCACCAAATCTCAAATAAATTCCAAATTACAATAGTCAAATCCCCAATAGTCCCCTGAACCATTTACCGGATCCAGCGTGGGGTGGAGGAAGAATTGTAAGGTTTGGAACTTGGAGTTTTGGTCATTGTAATTTATTTGTGATTTTTTGCTATAACAACGCGCAAATTTCAGAACTTAGAAACTACTATTTTCATTATTTCAGTCGGCAGGCCCCAACTCCCGTTCGGCCACAATCGCTTTGGCCGGAATCAGGCCGGTTGCGCTTGCCGACACGATGTTTCCGGCCACACCCGGGCCATCACCCGCCACATAAAGGCCCTTGATACGGGTTTGCAGATCACCGCCGGTCTCGATCTGGGTAGCAAAAAATTTAATCTCCGGTGCATAGAGCAGTGTTTCATCGTTGGATACGCCCGGGACCACACAGTTCAATTTCTCCAGCCCCTCGATGATATTGGTCAGAATCCGCTCGGGAAGGGCCATGGCGATATCGCCGCAGACCACACTGGTCAACGTTGGTTCGATGTACCCCTTGCTCACCCGATGCCAGGTGCTGCGCCGACCGCGCTTCAGGTCACCGAAACGCTGAAGAATCGGCTGCCCGTCGCCGATCAGCGTGGCCAGCCGGCCGATGGACTCACCGTACTCCTGATTGTTGGTCACCGGTTCGGTGAGCACCACTTTGGAGAGAAATGCAAAGTTGGTATTCTGGGATTTTTTATTGCGGTAGGCATGCCCGTTGACGCACACAAAATCCGAGTAATTCTCCTGGGACACAAAACCGCCCTGGTTGGTGCAGAAGGTCCGGGTCTGATCATCGTACTTGGCCGTCTGTATAAAAAAGGTGGGATCGTAAATCACATCGCATAAATCCTGCATGATGTCATTGTGGACCTCCACCCGCACCCCGACCTCGATACCGCGCTGTTTCAGGCCGAGACTGTATTTTTTGGCAATGCCTCCGACCCAGCGGGCACCGACCCGGCCGGGAGCCAGAATCACACGGGATGCCGAATAACGCTTTCCATTGGTGATCACCCCCCGCACCCTGTCACCCTCGACTATGATGTCCCTGACCTCTTCAGAGGTGTGAATCACACCACCCGCAGAGCGGATGTAATCATCCATTCCGGCAATGTAATCCGGCAGGCAGTCGCTGCCCAGGTGCTTCTGCTTAATCAGAAGCAGGTCGACACCAAAGCGCTTAGCCTCCTTGCGGACATTCCGTGCAGCCTCCATGTCGGTGGGAAAAACCTGACCGTCCATTCCGAACCGGTTGAAAATCGTTTCGGTCTCATCGATCAACGCCTCGGCCTCAGCCGTCGGCATGAATTCGGTCAGGTCGGTTTTTCCCAGTTTGTGGATATAATTCAGTTTGCCGTCGGAAAACAGGCCGGCGCCCCCGATACCGCACAGAATATGGCACGGTTTGCATTTCAGGCAAACCCGATCATCACCGATGGGGCATCGCCGTTTAAGCGGTTCTCTGCCTTTCTCAATGAGAAGTACCCGCAGATTGGAATGCTCGCTCAGGTAAAAGGCCGAAAACAGCCCGGCAGGCCCCCCGCCGACAACAATCACATCAAATTCATCCGATTTTGCCATATGTCGTATTACCGGTATTCCTTTCTTCCCCGTTCATCGAGGAAACAATTTCACGTCGGCCACCCGGCTCGCGCCCGGATGCCCCATGCAGCTGGCAATGAGGCCCCTGGAACATAGACTGTTCACTTCAACACCATATCAAAATCAACGATCTCATCCCGAATTTCATCCAGATTGGGATCATCTTCCGGATAAAGATCCGGATAGAGCCGTTTCAGGCAATCCGGACAGAGCCCGGGATGCCGTTCCCCATCCGCCAGGCTGTCAACATAGGCATTGACCCGGTCCCAGTACCCGGGGTCATCCCGGCGGATTTTACACGCCGCACAGACCGGCAGCAGGCGACTCAACGTTTTGATTTGATCCAGTGCGTTTTTCAGATTTTCGCCCACCTGGCCGGCGTTTTCTCCGGCCTCGATTTCCCGGGTCACCACAGTCAGAGTCCCAAATCCCAGGCCAATCCTGTCATCAGGTAGCGTCTCCATGCGGCACTGATCCTTGAGCCACAGAAACCGCCCCGTCCCCAGCGACACCCGGCACAGGGCCTCCATCGTCGGCCCAGCCCCTTTCCCGCCCACCTCCGTCCGGCAGGATTCCCTGATAACACGCGCATCCCTTCCGGTCTCGGCACCAATGGTCAGGGTCCGGCGCTCCACCACGGCGGACTGAAAGGCAGTGCCAGCTGCTTCCGGAGCGCAGTCCAGCAGCGCAGCCAATCGGTGGCCAATGAATTCATACCAGATCGTCCGGGATTTCAACCGCCAGGCGGACAGATAAGGGATCGCCGGGCTGTCGATTTCGTCAAAATCCTGGTACCGGACCAGATACCCTGCAACCCTGTCCTTAAGCGACTCACTGAAATCACCGTGAAGAATGCGGCCGGTATAGGCGTTCATGGAAAGTGAAAAATGATCACTGATAATCGTCATATGCTATGTCCCTGCGAGCCTGTTGAATGATTGGTCCGTGGCGCGAAAGTTCGCGCACGGACTAACCAACAGATGGGATATAGAAACCGGCCTCGGGTTGTCAAGCGCTAAGCGCCTGTTTGAATTAATTACAAATTCCTGCACCTATGGCGGGCGGCTTGACCATCGGGAAACGGTCTGCTATGCACGATAAATTATTCTTCAACAGACCTGCCGGAAAGGAAACCTCATGCTGATCACCGAGATACTGGCCAGAAATTCGAGAATGTACGGCAATGAACCCGCATTGATCGAACGGGAACCGGCCAGAAACCACCGGGTTGAAATCACCTGGCGAGAATTTGACGATCAGGCCAACCGGATGGCGCAGGCATTGATCTCGCGCGGCGTGAAAAAAGGCGACCGGGTAGTGCACCTCATGATGAACTGCATCGAATGGTTGCCGGCCTATTTTGGAATTCTCCGCACCGGCGCCTGGGCGGTCCCCCTGAATTTCCGTTTCATCGCAAAAACCATCCAGCGCTGTATCGAAACATCGGAGGCAACCGTTTTGATCTTCGGTGAGGAGTTTATTGACCGGATCGATGCCATCAAAGACGAGCTGGACAAAACGGTCAAGACCTATATTTTTTCAGGCCCCGATGCTGTCCGGCCCGATTATGCGGAGAGCTATCGCGATGTCCTGGCGTCTGCCGATCCGGTCAATCCCCAGATTGCGCTTGACCTCTCCGATGAGGCCGCCCTCTATTTCACCTCCGGTACAACCGGAACACCCAAGGCAACACTGCTCACTCACCGGAACCTTGAATTTGCCTGCTACGTGGAAAACAGCCACCACCGGCAGACCCACGAGGACAACTTTTTGTGCATTCCGCCGCTGTATCACACCGGCGCAAAGATGCACTGGTTCGGCAACTTCATCGTCGGTGCACGGGCCGTCATTTTGAAGGGAGTCGAACCCCGGTGGATTCTGGAGGCCGTATCCGAAGAGGGCATTACCATCGTCTGGCTCCTTGTACCGTGGGCACTGGATATTCTGTTTGCCATTGAATGCGGCGAGTTGAAACTGGCCGATTACCAGCTGGACCAGTGGCGGCTGATGCACATCGGCGCTCAACCGGTTCCGCCCAGCCTGGTGCGGGAGTGGAAGAAACGATTTCCCAACCACCAGTATGATACCAACTACGGCCTGACCGAGGCCTCCGGACCGGGCTGCGTGCACCTTGGCACCGGAAACCCGCACAAGGTCGGCGCCATCGGCCGGCCCGGATTTGACTGGGAAGCCCTGATTGTCAACAGCGAGCTTGAAGCGGTACCGAACGGTGAACCCGGGGAACTGATGATCAAAGGCCCCGGAATCATGCGGGAATATTTCGGAAACCCCGAGGCCTCCCGCAATGTGCTGAAAGACGGCTGGCTGATGACCGGGGATATTGCACGGATGGACGAGGACGGATTCATCTGGCTGGTTGACCGGAAAAAGGATGTCATCATCACCGGTGGTGAGAATATCTACCCGGTTGAAATCGAGGATTTTCTCCAGGGACATCCGGCGATACAGGATGTGGCCGTCATTGGCCTGCCCAGTCTGCGCCTGGGTGAAATCGCCACCGCCATCGTTCAGCTGAAAACCGGCCAGACAATGACCAAGGAAGACGTCAAGGACTACTGTCAGGCACTCAGCCGGTACAAACGCCCCCGAAAAATCATTTTTGACGACGTGCCCCGGAATCCCACAGGGAAGATCGAAAAACCGAAATTACGGAAAAAGTTTACGGGCACCGAGGAAAGTTTCAAGGTCTAAAAAAAAACCGCATCACCGAAAGTGATGCGGTTTTTTTTCAAATCAGGAGAACCGGATTATTTTTTCTCTTCTTTTACCTCTTCAAAATCCGCGTCCACCACGTCATCATCGGCCGCTGATGACGCTCCGCCGGCCTGGCCGCCAGCCTCGGCACCCGGACCGCCAGCCTGCTCACCGCTGCCCGATGCCTGCTGGTACATGGCCTCGGCCAGCTTGTGTGACACCTGGGTCAGCTCTTCGCTGAGACGGGCGATTTCATCCTTGTCGTCGCCTTCCATGGCCTTTTTAAGGGCCGCAATGGCATTTTCAACATTGGTCTTGGTCTCGCTGTCGACCTTGTCGCCCAGATCCTTGATCGATTTCTCGGTGGAATAGATCAGGGCATCGGCCGTGTTTCTCGCCTCGATCAGATCCTTTTTCTTCTTATCCTCTTCGGCGTGCAACTCGGCATCCTTGACCAGACGGTCAATCTCATCCTTGGACAGACCGCTGGAGGCGGTAATCTGGATTGACTGATCCTTGCCGGTGGCCAGGTCCTTTGCCGAAACGTTCAGAATGCCATTGGCATCGATATCAAAGGTCACCTCGATCTGGGGCACTCCCCGGGGAGCCGGCGGAATTCCCACCAGCTCAAAACGGCCGAGGGACTTGTTGTCCGCCGCCATCTCCCGCTCGCCCTGGAGCACATGGATGGACACCGCAGGCTGGTTGTCAGCAGCCGTCGAGAATATCTGGCTTTTACGGGTGGGAATGGTCGTGTTCTTTTCAATGAGGGTGGTCATAACGCCGCCCAGGGTTTCAATGCCCAGTGACAGCGGCGTTACATCGAGCAGAAGCACGTCCTTGACATCGCCCTTGAGCACGCCGCCCTGAATCGCCGCGCCCATGGCAACCACCTCATCGGGATTGACGCCCCGGTGGGGATCCTTGCCAAAAATATTTTTCACCCGCTCCTGAACCGCCGGCATGCGGGTCATGCCGCCAACCAGGATAACTTCGTTGATCTCACCCGGTGCCACGCCGGCGTCTTTCATGGCGGTCCGGCAGGGGCCTTCCAGGTTGTCCAGCAGGTCGGACACCAGAGACTCGAGTTTGGCCCGGGTCAGCTTGAGATTCAGGTGCTTGGGCCCGGAGGCGTCCGCCGTTATAAACGGCAGGTTGACTTCGGTTTCCATGGAGGTGGACAGCTCCATTTTCGCCTTTTCAGCCGCCTCTTTCAGGCGCTGCAGGGCCATCTTGTCGGACCGGATGTCAATTCCCTGATCTTTCCGGAATTCATCGGCCAGATAATCGATAATCCGCAGATCAAAGTCTTCACCACCAAGATGGGTATCGCCGTTGGTGGCCTTCACCTCGAAAACCCCCTCGCCGATTTCCAGAACGGAAATATCGAACGTTCCACCGCCCAGATCGAAAACCGCGATCTTTTCCTCACTCTTCTTGTCCAAACCATAGGCAAGAGAGGCCGCAGTCGGCTCGTTGATGATCCGCAGGACGTTAAGACCGGCAATCTTACCGGCATCCTTGGTTGCCTGGCGCTGGCTGTCGTTAAAGTATGCCGGTACGGTAATAACTGCATCGTTGACCGGTTCGCCCAGGAAATCTTCCGCGCTCTTTTTAATGTTAGCCAGAACGAACGACGAAATCTCCGCCGGGCTCATCTGCTTGCCGCGAACATTGATGCGGATGTCACCATTGGACGCTTCCTCGATTTTGTACGGCAGGATTTTGATGTCCCGCTGCACCTCAGGGGAATTGAATTTTCGGCCAATCAGCCGTTTCACGCCGAAAACCGTGTTTTCCGGGTTCGTGATCGCCTGTCGCTTGGCGATCTGCCCCACCAGCCGTTCGTTGTTTTCAGTGACAGCAAGAATCGACGGCGTGGTCCGACCGCCCTCCGGGTTGGTGATTACCTTTGAATCCCCGCCTTCCATGATCGCCACGCACGAATTGGTGGTTCCGAGGTCAATTCCTATGACTTTCCCCATGTTTTTTCCTCCTTGACGTTATATCGAATACTTATTTCGTTTCAGAATCATCTTCAGATGTTTCGGACGGATCGGCTGCGGCAGGTGTTCCCTTTGATACGACTACCATGGCGGGTCTCAGCAGGCGATCATTATACAGATATCCTCTCAAAAGCTCTTTTGAGACTGTGTTTTCCGGATAGTCGACGGACTCTTCCTGCATGACGGCCTGATGAAAAGCGGGATCGAACGGCGTGCCCAGCGCCTCGACCGATTTGACCGAAAATTTCTCAAATATTTTCCGCAGATCCTTCAGCGTCAGGTCAACCCCTTCAAGAATCCCCTGGGCATTGCCTTCATCGTCGGGAGCCGAGGTCACAGCACGTTCCAGATTATCAACGACAGTGAGCAATTCCTTGAGCAGAGTCTCATTGGCATATTTCCGGAATTCATTGAGCTCACGGGCCGTGCGTTTTTTGTAATTATCAAATTCAGCGGAAACTCTCAGGAAACGATCGTAGGCAGACTTTGCTTCCTGTTCTAGTGTCTCGATGCGGGTTTCCATTTCCTTTACCGGGTCAGTTTCCGTCTCAGCTTCCAGGCTCACCTCGATATTTTCCTCTGCCGGAGCAGCTTGCTCCTCTTCGGCACTTTCGAGATCAGGGTCGGTTTCTTCAACCTGGGATTTGATTTTGTTTTTCTCTATCATCGGCCAGCGTTGTCTCCTGATATGTTTAGGGTTTGGCGACAAAGTTTTGATAAAAATAATACTGGATCATGTGATGTCAAGGCAGATTGCCAAATGGACTGAAATACAGTTTCGGACTTGATAATTCATTGATTATTGCATTACTATCAACATGTTGTCGGCCATAGAAATCGTTTGAAAACCCGGAAAAGCTGCCGATAAAAGGAGGAGAAGCAAGCTTGCGGTTCAATACCTGTGCGCCTCAAATCGCTCGTGCCGAACGGGCGGCACCCGGCAACAATGCATTGCTGCGAACGAGGGAGCGCTGTATCGGGATCAAATGGTACCCGCTGGCGGAACAGGCATCATGCTCAGGCAAGCACTCAACATATTGGGTAGAAATTCTAAGATAAGGAAGGTGGTTGTGCACCCTCTGTCGAATTTTTCCTGAATCAAGATGATCGACTCATGACCGGGATCGATCCACGACACAGACTGCATCACTTATCGCTGCTTCCTTCCGGACCTGACGAGGTTCATGACCGTCTGTTACGCGGCGGCCGGTCAGAATGACCCCAAGGGTTCAGAGAAAAACCCTAAAGAGGGAATTCAGCCCCGCATAAGCGGATTTCGGGAACAGGGCACCGCTAACTCCCCACCTAGCACAACCAGGACTGCTTATAAAGCATTGAGTATTTTTTTCAAGAAAAAAAAAGGTTGAGGCAACCCGGCAAACATCGCCACGGTCCGCACACCCCGAGGTTGACTATGCCGCCCTGGTGTCGTAGGGTGCCGCCGTTTTTTGCCAATGCGACCCGTCCGCCCTGCAGGTGCGGCAATCCAGACGTTCAACAGGCAGTGATATGTCCAGGCCAGAATCCCATCATCATTCGGTATCCATGGAAGCGCGTATGCGCCGAACCGTTATGGACACCATTCGAGCCCACCGGATGATCGAACACGGCCAGTCGGTTCTGGTCGGCGTCTCCGGCGGCCCCGATTCCCTGACGTTACTCCACGTGCTGCATGACCTGGCAGACGATCTATCCCTTCGGCTCGGGGTTGCCCACCTGAATCACGGACTCCGGGCTGATGCCGCTGATCGTGAGGCTGATTTTGTCGCCGACGTGGCCCAAAAGCTCAACCTGCCATGTTACGTGAAAAAAGTCCCGGTCCACTCCTACCGGCAACGCCACAAACTGTCGCTGGAAGAGGCGGCACGCAAGGTCCGTTATACCTTCTATAGAGAAACGGCAGATGCCCACGGGTTCGAAAAAATCGCCCTGGGGCACCATGCCGACGACAATGCGGAACTCGTTTTAATGCAGCTTCTGCGCGGCAGCGGCCCGCTGGGTATCGCGGGCATTCCGCCCGTCAGACCGCCGGGCATTATCCGGCCCCTTTATGATCTTTGCAAATCGGAAATCTACGCATACCTCAACGATAAAGGACTTATCTGGGCAGAGGACCAGTCCAATACCGATCCCCGATTTCTCCGCAACCGCGTCCGGCACCAGTTGCTGCCGGAGCTGAAAACCGATTACAACGCGAACATTATCCATTCCCTTCACCGGCTTGCCGTTATCCTGCGATCGGAAGAAGACTGGATTGACAGCATCATTCAGCCGCTCGTCCAGGGCGCGGTGATCCGGCAGGAGCCGAATTTTATAGAGCTCAATCGGAACTCACTGGCTACAATACACCTCGCCGCCGGCCGGCGGGTCATTCGCGAAGCCATCATGCGAATCAAAGGCGATCTGAGACGGATCACCTTTGACCACATCGAATCGGTTCACCGTCTGCTTTCGGGTCCGTCCCCGGGAGCCAGTATCGATCTTCCGGATAGAATTCGAATCCGCCTGACGGCCGAATCGATTGTCATTTCTAAGGAAAAGCGCCCGCTGCGGGAGATCCCCACCGCCGCCGGGCTGAACAGCCGGATCACGTTCTGCCATTCGGTGTCGGGGCTGAGCCCCCTGATCGTGCCGGAGATCGGCATCCGGCTGACCTTTTCCGTACAACCTGCAACAGAAGTTGGTGCAGTGCGAACTGCTGGACACCACATTGCGTTTTTTGATATGGAGAAGGTGGAGTTTCCCCTGATTGTCCGCAACGCATGTGCAGGGGATCGATTTTATCCGCTGGGGATGACCGGTTCCCAGAAACTCAACAATTTTTTCATCAACCGGAAAATCCCTCGCGCCGAACGGGTCCGCTGTCCCCTTCTGGTCAGCCGGGATCGAATCATATGGGTCATCGGCCACCGAATTGATCACTCCGTACGAGTCCAATCGTCCACCCGAAAAATTTTGAAGGTGGAACTTTTTCTTGCCTAATTCACAATGATGGTTAATATTGTCGTGTAATTTCGGTATCTATCATCGTTCAACACCGTTTCTGGAGGTAATACCCTTTGAATCCGTTCTACAAGAATTTGGCATTGTGGCTGGTCATCACCCTGATGATGATCATGCTGTACAATCTGTTCAATCAACAACATATGGCCGAAACGAGCATCACCTACACGGAATTTCTCTCCATGATCGATTCCGAGCGGGTCAGTGATGTGGTAATTCAGGATCAGGAACTGATCGTCACAGACATCAACCGTAACCGATTCAAGGTTTACGCCCCCCAGGATCCGGAGCTTATCAATATTCTTCGTGGCAAGGGGATAGCGATTGAGGCCAAACCACCGGCTGAGAACCCGTGGTACATGTCTGTGCTGGTCTCCTGGTTCCCGATGTTGATTCTCATCGGTGTCTGGATCTTTTTCATGCGGCAGATGCAGGCCGGCGGCGGCAAAGCCATGTCCTTTGGTAAAAGCCGTGCGAGACTGCAATCCGATCAATCCAAGCAGGTGACTTTCGAGGATGTTGCCGGTGTGGATGAAGCCAAGGAGGAGCTTGAGGAAATCGTGGAATTTCTCCGGGATCCCAAAAAGTTCACCCGTCTTGGCGGCCGCATCCCCAAGGGCGTCCTGCTGATGGGTTCACCGGGAACCGGTAAGACTCTGCTGGCTCGGGCAATTGCCGGAGAGGCCGGCGTGCCGTTTTTCAGTATCAGTGGATCGGATTTCGTTGAAATGTTTGTCGGCGTGGGGGCATCCCGGGTCAGAGATCTCTTTGTCCAGGGCAAAAAGAATGCACCGTGCATCATCTTCATCGATGAGATCGATGCCGTCGGTCGCCAGCGGGGTGCCGGACTCGGCGGCGGACATGATGAACGGGAACAGACGCTGAACCAGCTGCTGGTTGAAATGGACGGATTCGAATCCAACGAGGGCGTCATCCTGATTTCGGCCACCAACCGCCCGGACGTTCTCGATCCGGCACTGATGCGCCCGGGACGCTTTGATCGCCAGGTGGTCGTTCCCCTTCCCGACATCAAGGGCCGGGAGGGTATCCTCAAGGTGCACCTGAAAAAAATTCCTGGCGAGTCGGATGTGGATCCGGTTGTCCTGGCCAAGGGAACCCCGGGATTTTCCGGGGCCGATCTGGAAAACCTTGTCAACGAGGCGGCCCTGCTCGCGGCCAAACGAGGCAAAGAGCGGGTGGACATGTTCGACATGGAGGATGCCAAGGACAAGGTCTACATGGGGCTTGAGCGAAAATCAAAAGTGGTCAAGGAAGAGGATCGA
>ENA-ORCT01000902-ORCT01000902.1-marine-metagenome-genome-assembly--contig:-NODE-902-length-12631-cov-3.504779_pt1 | contig 12631 bp, 9 predicted proteins | sample MGYA00248632_ERZ508511 | MGnify/ENA primary metagenome ERZ508511 (study PRJEB26182, sample SAMN06268839) | marine metagenome | isolation source: Tt an P1-techrep anaerobic enrichment on pine from sediment...
CCCCACTACCCCTGCCCCTTCAACAGGTTCACCGCCGTGGGCGTGAAAGATATCGATGGAGTCCGTTTCATCAAGAAGCGTCTCAGCGGCAAATCTGGCAAGAAGATTTGTCGCGCCTGGGGAACTGCCCATTCCAATCAGGGCGGTGATGCCGGCCGATTTCGCATCATCGTCCATCTCAAAGATATCCAGGGTCACATCCACATCGTCACAGACATCCACATAATCGATGCTGCAGTCAATCACGGCACGGAGGATAGTTTTTACCGATCGGTAAAAAGGGCCCACACAATTCAACACCAGATCCGCCCCCTGGATTGCCTGCTTGATGCTTTTCGGATCCAGGGCATCGACCCGACATGCCGTCACCTTTTCCCGGCCGAGCTCTGAGATAATTTGCTCAGCACGCTTCATATTCTGATCCCCGATTACGACACGGGAAAACGTCTGGTTTCGTGCCAGGGTTTCAACCGCCACGCTGCCCACTGCGCCACAACCACCGAGAACCACAACTGTTGCCATATTTTGCCTCCCTGTGCTTTATTTTAACTTTGTTAAATTTAACGTTGTTAAAAATATTCACCACTGTCAACCACAAACGGGAACTGAGCAGATTTTTTATGGACAATCAAATCGTGGCGTGATATTGGATATCCTTTTATATCGTAGAGTTACGGACGATTACAATAAACTCATCGATCAGCTGCGAATAGATCCGACCCGGATTTTCGGCCACATAGGGGACCACATCGCTGTTGCGGAGGCCGATCATTCCGTGAAGGAGGCTCCAGATCTGGATGACCCGGAGCCGAAGATCCTCATCGGTAGCATTCGCACCCATGAGTTCGCCGGCGGCTTTATTGGCCAGTTCGGCAATATCCATTGATATCCGGTATTCAATTTCGGAGAGCTTCTCAAAAGGCGTACCCACATAGTCGTTGTGCCTTGGTGTAGTGCGGGAAAACATGATGTCATAATACCGCGGATGACGGATACCGAAAGCCATGTACGCATCGATCATCGCCCGCACCCGTTTTTCCGGTGCCGAACTACATCGGTACGCGCGTTTCAGGTCCTTGCGAAGCATCTCAAACCCTCTGATGACGATCGACAGATACAGGGCATCTTTGTTCGGAAAATAATTGTAGATATTCGGGGCGGTCATTCCGATCCGCGATGCAAGCTGGCGCATTGTCAGCCCGCTGAGGCCCTTTTCCACGATAATGTTCAGCGCACCGTCAATGATGCGTTCCCGGATCTTTTCGAGTTCTTTTTCATTTCGGGCCGTTTTCATGACACCCCCTTAACGATGTTCAGCTGTCCTGTCAAGGCGGTCCGCTGATTCTCGGGAGCCTGTAAGAAAAGGACAAACAAAAGATCGCCGGAATCTCTTCTTTGTATCCCGTTGCCTTACTGATCAGAAAACGCAATTTCGATATGCTCATCCATAAGAAAAGACAGGAGATGAAAATGACATTGGTTTCGTGGGTTAAAGGGCTCGTGCTGGCTATTTGTATGACCACTATCTGCACTGCTGCCGTATTCCAGGTCAACCCGGATTCCGACACCGACTGCTCGGATATGAACTGCGATTTACCAAATGCACTTCAAGTGGCTGGATCCAATGAACAAGACGACTTGATAACCATCGCGGCGGGCCATTATCAGTACGATCAACCGATCGCATACCGGGCTGTTGACGAAAATTACTCTCTTTCCATTTCAGGCTACGAACCCGATTCGGTTTTCATCAATGGCGGTGAAAATCCATGGACGTTTGAAATCGATGCACTCGACATCTCATGCGACCGGAATATAATCTTCGAGCTCAAAAACATTATGATCGAGGACCCCGGCGATATTGAGGTTAACACCGGTTGCGCAGAACTTCATGTGGATACCATCGGAGCTGCGGTTATGCAACTTAGCTCTGAGTCCATTTTCGCGGACGGTCCGCTGATATCATCTGGCACATTAGAATTGTCTTCTCCACATTGCGGCTTTCCGGATTTTCAAGAATCGTCAGGGGTGACGATTTCCGCTTTGGATCCAAATTTTCTGCCGGCCGACCTGGTAATTAACTCGGGTCCTGTTGAAATCAATTCTACAGTGGATTCACCCATCATGAATGATATTGGCGTTTATCCCATTACATTGATATCAGCGGTCGAGGGAACGACGATAGCTTTACCGTTTTCCGACAAGTGGATCCCTGAAGAATCGCAACATTCGGGTTGGATCCAATTGGAAGGGAAACCGGTCACGTTATCCGACTCTTCATTGGACAGCCCGACAATTGTAGCGCCTGAAGTTTCCGGCAATTATGAGACCCTTCGATTTAGCTTATTGTCTCCAGAAAACGGATCGCAGGCCACTATTTACAACGTTACGGTTACGGTTGCCGACAATGAGATCGAGGGGTTTCCCGAGGGCGTGATCACATTTCAGTCAGCGACGGAGCGGGATCTGGGCATCCAATGTAATGACGGTTCATCGCTTGTCAGGCTGGAAAGCATCGATCCGGCAGAAATCTTCACATCCGACGGAAGGCCCGAAAATCTGCTGTTCGGCCTGATAAATTTCGAACTCAAGGTCGCGCAACCTGGCGATACTGCCCGGGTAACGTTTTTTCTGCCCGAGCCTGCTCCAGAGGGTTATGCATGGTATAAATTCAGTGAAACCAATGGTTGGAAGGATTGCACTGAGTTTGCAAGTTTCAACCGAACTCGTGATCAGATCACTCTGACCCTGGTCGATGGCGGGACCGGAGACGACGATGCACAGATGAACGGTGTGATCGTCGATCCATCCGGATTGGGATATGTAACGCCGTCAGATTCTCAGACAATTACCGACGATGCCGCCAGCAACACTGCCATCCCCGGTGACGGCAATGGAACCAGTGACGATGGAGGGAAAGGAGGCGGCTGTTTTATCGATACCATCGGCCATTACCCGGATAATTTGCGGTGAGCGTTTAAGGCTCCGAATGGCGGCATTTCCGAATTGCCGGCCCACCCTCTCCCAAACGGGGTTGTCATCCATTTACAGAACAGTCTACCATTAGATATTGTAATTTGGAATTTATTTGAGATTTGGGATTTCCGGTTTTTCCAGGTTAGGGCATTGCCCTGTTTTTTAGCAATGAACGCCGCGTAACGACCCGATTCATTGCTTTTTGTGGTTGATTCAATGGTTTTTAAAAGGATAATTTAGTAAATGAGATCATCAGAATCAACCAGATTCAAGGACAATGGTTATGGAAAGAGCCTGCCGGCACTGGTATTGTCCCAGCCAACGACTAGTTATCTCAAATGGTGAGGACGGTATTTGATGGATATCAACTTCAAAGACCTGCTGGACAACATTCTCGATGGCCTGTATTTTGTGGACAGAGACCGTCGGATCACCTACTGGAACAAGGCCGCGGAGACCATCACCGGATTTAAGGCCGAGGAGGTCATCGGTTCCCGATGTGCCGACAACATCCTGATCCACGTGGATGATGACGGCAATTGCCTGTGCTCGGGCAAATGCCCGCTGGCGGGCATGCTCGGTGACGGCATACCCCGGGACGACAGGGTGTATCTCCACCATAAAACAGGACACCGCGTTCCGGTGTGGATTCGAATCACCCCGCTTCGTGACAGCAGCGGCCGCATTATTGGCGGTGCCGAACTGTTTTCAGACATCAGCTGCCATCACGAGGTACAGTCGCGAATCCAGGAACTGGAGTCGATGGCGCTCCTTGACCCGCTGACCGCCCTTCCCAACCGATACTTCATCGAATCTGAACTGGACGCACGATTTCACGAAATGGCCCGATACAATCTGGCATTCGGCGTCCTGTTCATGGATATCGACCGGTTCAAGCAGTTTAACGATGTATATGGCCACGCCATCGGCGATCAGGTATTAAAAGCCGTGGCGAGCACCCTGAAATCGGCCGCCAGGCCATACGATACCATCGGAAGATGGGGGGGAGAGGAATTTCTGGCTATCATCCGCAATGTTTCCCCCGATTGCCTGACACGTGTCGGTGAGCGGTTCAGAATGCTGGTGGAAAAAACAACGATTCCCATTCGCTCGCTTCAGACCGGCGTTACCCTGTCCATTGGCGCCACAATGGCCCGGTCGGATGATACACAGGCTTCGGTTATCCGACGGGCGGATGAACTGATGTATCGCAGCAAACGAAACGGCCGCAACCGGATCGAGTCGGACCGATCCGATCGGACCGTGATTCCTGTCCAGCGTTCACACATGCATGCCAAAGGATAAAATCAATCAAATCCTCCCGCCCCTGCTGCCGATGAACATGGCCCGTGCAAATTTCTCAATCCGGCAGCAGTCCGCCGGTGTCACCAAGATGTTTCAATTTTAGGGAACGGTCCAGGTATTCCCGCAACTTCTGCTGAACGCTCCCGAACACCGAATCCGGGGGGAAATTGCCGGCCGAGTCTCGCTCGCCGGCCGGCATCCCGGTGAGGATCTCAATTCCTTCACGGACTGTGGAGACCCGGTAAATATGGAATCGACCGGCTTTGACGGCATCAACCACATCCTGTCTTACCATCAAATTGTTGACGTTGGCTGCGGGGATAATCACACCCTGCCGCCCGGTAATTCCCTTGGCGGCGCAGACGTCGTAAAACCCTTCGATCTTGTCGTTAACCCCGCCAATGGCCTGAATCTCCCCCTTCTGATTTACCGAACCGGTCACGGCAATACCCTGGTGAATCGGCACATTGGACAGACTGGATAAAATGGCGTACAGTTCGGTGGACGACGCGCTGTCTCCGTCAATTCCGCCGTAACTCTGCTCAAATGTAATGCTGATACACACGCTGAGAGGATAGGACCTCGCAAAGGTTCTTCCGAGATAACCGGCGAGGATCATCACTCCCTTGTCGTGGCTTTTGCCGCTGAGCGCGGCTTCACGTTCAATGTTGATGATCCCGTGCCGGCCCATGTAAGTCTCGGCCGTAATCCGGGAGGGCCGGCCAAAAGATATGTCACCGACCTGGTAAACGGCCAGGGCATTGACCTGACCTACGACATCCCGGTCCACATCGATCATTACCGTGTTGTCTACATAGGATTCGTGAATTTTTTCCTCATACAGGTTGTAGCGGAAGTGATGCTCCCTGATAGCTCTGGCCACATGGGTCTGGTCAATCCGTTCAGCGGACGCACGCTTTGCCCAGTAATCGGCTTCTTTGATCAAACCGACAATCGCCCCGAACCGAAGCGACAATTTGTTCTTGTGAGCGATTGATTTTTCGGCATATTCCACTACGGTGGCGACACCGCCCGGCGTGAAAGGCAGCAGTTTTTCTTCATGGCACACCCGGGCGACAAAACGTGCGTACTGTTGAATGGTTTCAGGCGTCCGCCGGGTCTCGTGGTCAAAATCCGCACGCACGCGAAACAGCTTGTTAAAACGGGAGTCATAATTCTGCAATAGCTCGAATGTATTGTAATCTCCAATGAGCACCACTTTGACTTCAAGAGGAATCGGCTCCGGCTTCAGGGACGCGGTAGGTTCTCCCATAACCCCTGCCAGATCTTCGATATACAACATGTCGTTCTGAAGCGCCCGCTTGAGGGATTGCCACACGGCCGGATTGGTCAACACGGATTCGATTTCAAGGATGAGAAAACCGCCATTCGCCTGAAGAAGCGAACCCGCCTGGATCATGGAAAAATTGGTTGTCCATGACCCCATTGTGGCTTTTTTTTCAATTCTGCCAAACACATTATAGTAGGTCGGATTCGGTTCAAAAATTACCGGAGCCCCGGACTCAGGTTTTCGCTCGACAAGAATATTGATGAGATAGGGTGTAAACAGAGAATCCGAACGATCCAATCCGGCCGGTTCGTCATCTTCCTCTTCCTTTGCAGGATGCGTGAACCGGTCAACGTTTTCGGCAATGTCATCCTGTACCTCATCGAGGTATTGAAGAATTTCCTTGCAGTCCCGATACTCATCCCGAAGATGACCCATTCGCGTCCGGATCACGGCGACGGCCGTTTCCCGGGTCACGGTTTCAATCTCTTTTTCTTGAGCCTGATTGATTTTATTGATCTCCCGCAGGGTCGATTCAATTTCAGATTCCACGGATTTGACCGCGGCTTCTATTTGGGCTGACTGCTCCTTGGGCAAAACTTCGAACTGTTCGTGGGTCATCGGTTTGCCGTCAAGCAGAGGAACCGTTTGGAGCCCCTGGGGGGTCCGGGCCATATGCAGCCCTTTTTTTTCGGCAATGGCACTCAACGCATTTAAAAGTTCTTCTTTTTTTGACGAAAATCGCTCTTTTTTTTCGGATACCTGCCGGTGAAACCCCTCGTCTTCCAGAGCCCGGGTCAATCCGGATTTCAACCCGTCAATAGTGCGGGCCATTGAACGGGAAAACCGGGCAGCCGTTCCCGGGGGCATGGAAACGGCTTTTGGCCTGTACGGATCACTGAAATTGTTCACCATGATCCAGTCCGATGGGGTGGGCAGATGTTCGCCCTGCCTGGAAATCAGCTGATGAACGATAGTTGTTTTGCCTGTTCCTTCGACTCCGGTAACAAAAATATTGTATCCAGGGCTTCGCATGTTCAGACCAAAATCTATAGCCTGAACCGCGCGGTCCTGCCCGATGACCTCATCCATTGGAGAAATCTCATCGGTACTGTCGAATGTGAACTGCGACGGGTCGCACACCTGTTTGAGATCAGACGGATCCAGTTCGTATTTATGAGGCATCACCATCTCCGGGCTGCAGTGTTTATTGTGTTCGATGCGGCAGGCTTTCCTGTCGTCCGGCAGGGGTTACAATGACATAATCCAGTTTTCGCTGAAACTCCAGTATATCCGAAGCGCCGGCATAGGTCAGCCCCGAACGCAGGCCGCCGATGATATCGGCAATAATTTCATTTTCGTCTTCCCGGTAGGGCACTTCAGTCGACACGCCTTCAGCTGTCTTCCAATCGGCCATCCCGCCATGGTAGTCATCCTGAACCTCGGCGCTGGCCATACCCCGATAGACCTTGACCCGGGCAGGCGTCCCTTCCGCTCCCTGCCGCGTCAGCACGGGACCGGGAGTGGGCCGGGTGCCGGCCAGCATGCTGCCGAGCATAACGAAATCGGCTCCGAATGCGATGGCCTTTACCACATCCCCCGGTGTGCGGATCCCCCCGTCGGCAACGATTGAGCGATCCACCCGGGAGCACTCTTTAATTGCCGTGAGGTTTGGCACTCCAAAGCCGGTCTTGATCCGAGTGGTGCAAACCGAGCCGCCGCCGATTCCGACTTTGATGATATCCGCGCTGCACGAGGCCATGTAGTCCGCGCCCGCATAGGTGGCGACATTTCCAGCCATCAGGCAGGCATCTTTTCCCAGGAGCTGCCGGAGGCTTTTTAATGTACGCCCGACATATCGCGCATGGGCGTGGGCCACATCGATACAGAACCGACCGGCCCCGGCGTCCCGCAGTGCCTCCGCGCGCTCAAGCTCGGTATCGGCGCAGCCTATTGAAACAAACGGGTTGTGCCGACAACTTTTATACATGTTCACATTGTCGTCGATGGACAGGAACCGGTGAAGCACACCAATGCCACCCTTTTCACTGATAAAATCAGCCATCGCCGATTCGGTAATCGTATCCATGTTTGAGGTCATAACCGGAAGGGCCAGAAACAGTTTGCCGGTTTTGTCCGTAACGGAGATATTTACAACTTTCCTGGATTCCCAATGATTGTACGACGGTACCAGCAACACGTCATCGTAGGTAATGGCATATCGCATAATGCCTCCATGGTAATGGGTCAGAAATGACTGCTCCCGACCGGAAGCCTACTATGAATCTTCAATGAGGCATCCGGAAACGTCAAGAACGATTATTACCGATCTCGAAGCTGAACCCGACGTCGTGGAAGGTATCATGCGGAACACGAATAGATTACACGTAAAAACACACCCCCGCTGGGATCGGCGGAGGTGCATTTTTATTAAGTGTTAGCGGCAAATGACCGTTAACCGAAAGCAGGAAATCTTTTTTCAAAGGACTCAGCCATGAAGCAGAGCAGCCAGATCCGACAGATCCAGTTGCTCAAGGATCGCTTTTCCAGGCAGCCCGTTTGGGTCAAATCCCCTCAGGGCGTAAAATTCCCTGAGCATCAGATCCATATCCGGAACGCTGTCAGCGGTTGGTCCCTCGTCCAGAACGGTGAGCAACCGCCCGGGCAACCGGTCATCCTCCCCGCGGCTGCCGAACAGGTTGGTCAGCCCCCGCTTCAGATACCACACCCGCCGGCCGGCTGCCATGGCGTCCGCTATTGTGAATTCAAATCCCGTTACGAAATTAAACATATTTACGGCCTGGGTGGCGTTGAGCGGAGATGCACCGAGATTGCAGAAAACCGCGCACGAGGAGAAAAACATGCCGTAATCCTGGCAGGCGACGTTCAATCTGGCCCTCCCCTCACTGCCCATGGGCAGGTCATCGGCCATCTCCGGGATCTCGGGGATGTAAACCGCACCGCCTTCAACTTCAAACGTGAGACTGGCCTCATGGCATCCACCACGCGGTGAAACCGCATAGGCCAGACCATAGCCGTGGGCCGATCGGGGATCGTGCATCGGTGCTTCCAGCCCCCGGATGGTGGTCAGAAAATCCGATGCGTTGCCGCCGATATGGTTTGCCGCACGCTGGCTGCCCTCCGCAAGCACAGCGCCAAATCCGTCGCGCCTGCCGATTTTTTCGGTCATGGCCACAATCGCTTCGGCATTGCCCCAGGTCAGCTGGATACCATCGGTGTCCGACTCGTTTATCAGGCCGCGTTCAAAGCACTCGATGGCAAAGGCGATGGTGGAGCCACATGTTATGGTATCCATACCAAAACGGTTGCAGATTTCATTGGCCTTGGCAATGGATTCAATATCCTTGTTCAGGCACATGGTGCCAAAGGTTGCCACGGTCTCATATTCAGGTCCCGGTCCCTTGGCCATTTTAAACGGCCCCTCCTTGACCTCTGCATCCTTTTTACAGGCCACACCGCAGGCGAAGCAGGTTCGATCACCGGCGTGTATTTTTTCCTCGATGGCTCCCGGACCGATATCATCTATATCGTCCCATTCGGTCTGCTGCCAGTTTTTGATGGGAATATCGCCGGATATGATGCCGACGTCCAGGTGAGCAGGCGTTCCCGAAGCGCGAAGCGCATCCACGTAAATGCTCTCAGCGTAAACGTCTTTCAATTCCTTTCGGAGAGCCTTGAGTTTCTCGGGTTGTGCGACCGGGATTTTCCCGGAACCGGCAACATAGATAGCCTTGAGATTCTTGAAACCCCACACTGCCCCCATTCCGGTTCGTCCGGCAGCGTGCCCCTTGTTATTGATCAGCGAAGCGAATTTTACCAGATTTTCACCAGCCGGCCCGATGGTCAACACGGACCCGGATTTGGACGAGTCGTCTTTGCATGCCGCCATGATCCGGTCGGTGGTTTCGTAAACATCCTGCCCCCAATACCCGGCAGCATCACGCAGTTCAACACGATCATCGTTTATGTACAGATACGAAGGCGCGTCTGCCTTGCCGGTGATCACGATCCCGTCGTAACCGGCCATTTTCAGGCGAGCGCCAAAATACCCGCCGACATTGCTGTCGCCCCAGACTCCGGTCAGCGGCGACCGGGTCCCAACGGTCCACCGGGCAACCGCGTTCATTTTGACCCCGGTCAGCGGCCCGGTCATGATGACGAATGGATTTTCGGCCGACAGTGCCTCACATAGTGGCTTGTCTTTAATCAAATCCAGATAGATCCGTGCACCGAACCCAAGACCACCGATATATTTCCTTGCGAATCCCATATCCAGCGGTCGGGTTTCCACCTGACCGCTGCCCAGATCGACATACAGAATCTTTCCCGCATATCCGCCCATATGATCCCCCCCTGATCAATAATCGCGAATGGAGTAACAGCTTTTAGCGAATAGCTCTCGCGCGTTTGTTTTCAAATGGTTTTTTCCAAGAGCTAATCGCTAATCCACAAATTGCTATCTAATAAATATTGAAATCGCCGTAGCCATTTTCGTTCAGATATGTGGGATACATGGCATACGACGGCTTAATGGCCGGAAGGAGTTTCAGCACTTTCGGGATGGGACCCTTGGCGACCATCTGCTTACGCGTAAGGGCGGCGGTCAGGTTCACTTTCCCAAACCAAAACTTGTGGGCGATATCCGCGCTCATGGACATTTCCACAAGTGCCTTGGTGTCCGTATCCCCCCTGCGAACGTCAACGGCATCACCGGAGCAGTCCACGACAATGACGGAGTCCGGGTCCGAGTACTTGAACCGGATGACCATTTTTGCGGCCAGCAGTTTGTCCGCAATTACAGGTGTCTTTGCCATCAAGTTGAAAAAACCGGCCAACATCGTTTCAAACTGTTCGGCATCTTTAAAAAGTCCCATTCCAGATCTCCTTTTCGTTAAAAAGCGTTTTCAAGATGCTTCAAGACTTCCTCTTCTTCAACTTCCCTGGGATTGTACACGCAGGTACCGTCCTCGAGTGTTGCCGCCGCAATTTTCGAAAGCCCGTCCTTCGGAACGCCAACTTCACTCAGTTTGAGCGGCAACGCCTTGAGGGCATTCAGCTTGCCGGTCAGCTTCCTGACCGCTTCAATGGATTTTCCGGCAGCCTCGTCTTGGGAAAGACCGTTCACATTTTCGCCCATGTGGGGGGCCAGTCGGGCAAGCTGCTCTTTAATTTCCTCAAAATTGTATTCCATACCGTGAGCCAGCAGAATACCGTTTGCAACACCATGGGGAACGCGATACAGACCGCCGGTGGCATGGGCCATACCGTGAACCACCCCCACCATGGAGTGTGAAAACGCGGTGCCGGCCAGATTGGCTGCAGTCAGCATACCGCCCCGTGGTTCCACATCCTCACCATTTTCAACAGCCATGGGCAGGTATTTAAAAATCAGTTCGATCGCCGCAACGGCAAATGCATTGGATATGGGAGACCAGTCGATGCCCACATACGCTTCAATGGCATGGGTCAGCGCATCCATTCCTGTGGAAGCGGTCAGACCGGGAGGCATGGAAACAGTCAGTTCCGGATCCAGAACAGCCAGATCCGGAAGGGAAAATTTATCGGCAAAAGCCATCTTGGTTTTGTTTTCCGAATCATAAATCATGGAGACAAACGTGACTTCGCTTCCAGTGCCGGCAGTGGTGGGAATTGCCACAAATGGATTGATGGGCTCGGTGAGCAGATGAGCCCCTGAAAAGTCCTCGACCAGATCTCCGCCCATGGAAAAAATAATATTGGCGGCTTTGGTGGCGTCTATTACACTGCCGCCGCCGATGGCGATCAGACCGCCGGCACCGGAGGCCTTCGCCTGAGCGGCAATGGCATTGACATTCTGAAGCTCAGCGTCCTGCCCGACTTCCAGAAACTCCCCGGTAATCGTGATACCCTCGGCGGTGAGGCCATCCACAATATTCTGTACAAGGCCAAGACCGCTGATGATACCGTCGGAAACAACAAAATATTTTTCGCATCCCAGGGATTTCAGTTCATGTGCAAAATCCATCGCAATTCCAGGAGCATAAATCACCTTTGTCGGACTGTGAAACTGAAAAAAATCGGGTAGCATGCGATCCTCCTTCATTGGTAGGCAACAGAGTGGAAGGCTGGCTTCCGCCATAGTTTATTTCCTGAATCTTATTCAAAAATTTTTAATATCTGAATAAGTAAATGTCAACAAAAAATTCGGCCGGTCGGCCGAATTTTTTGTTGACAAACTTCAGGTACAGTTGGAATCATTACCCATCTGTTGAACTCTGTGGTAAGACAAAGAGGATTTTGAAACACCATACCAAGATTATTTTTTAGTTTTGTATTTTATAACAGGTAGTTAACCAAAAAAATTTTAGTATTACATTAACAAAAGGAACGCGCATGGCCACTCCCCGAATCAACAAAAGACAGGCCGTCAAGCGACGGAATATCATTGATGGAGCCAGTCAGTTGATCATGGAGAAAGGAATCGACAGCGCCAGTCTCGCCAACATCGCCAAAGCGGTCGGTATCAGCAAAGGCACCCTGCACTATTACTATTCATCCAAAGATGACATTATTTTCGATGTCGCCGAAAAACATGTGGATGACATTACCGACTATCTTTTTTCCCTGATCGAAGCGGAAAATGATGCGGTTACACCTGAACGCATCCTGAGACTTCTTTTTGATTCCCATCAAAAAATTGAAACCCGCATCAAATTGCATCTGAACCTTGTCCAGCAGGCAATCAGCGGTAATGAAATCCTGAAAAACCGGCTGCAAAAAAAATACCTGGAGTGGAAAGCCACTGTCATTGAAGGCATGACCGCCCTGATGCCGGATCAGAAATACCCCGAGGCGCTGGCCCACATCATTGTGGCGACCATTGACGGATTGAACATTCAGTCCATGCTTGGCGTGGAGAACATCCCGATCGGAGATGTCGCCCGGTATTTCACCCGGGAATATCAGCAGGAAGATAGCGGTGAAGGGTGAAGGGTGAAGGGTGAAGGGTGAAGGGTGAAGGGTGAAGGGTGAAGGGTGAAGGGTGAAGGGTGAAGGGTGAAG
>ENA-ORCT01000903-ORCT01000903.1-marine-metagenome-genome-assembly--contig:-NODE-903-length-12614-cov-3.328627_pt1 | contig 12614 bp, 7 predicted proteins | sample MGYA00248632_ERZ508511 | MGnify/ENA primary metagenome ERZ508511 (study PRJEB26182, sample SAMN06268839) | marine metagenome | isolation source: Tt an P1-techrep anaerobic enrichment on pine from sediment...
GACAAGTGGACAATAGAACCCTAATAAAAAAACAAACTCATGATTTATAAAAAAATATTTTCAGTTCTAATCTTTTTTACAATATTTTCATTGCAGGTAGATGCAACGGATTCGATAGTTAAGATTAGTAAACCCAACATCCTTTTTATCGGCCTAGACGATTTAAGGCCGGAGTTAAACTGCTATGGCTACAAACAGATTCACTCGCCCAATATCGATAAAATTGCCGATTCGGGTTTGCTGTTTAAACGAGCCTATTGCCAGCAGTCGGTTTGCAGTCCCTCGCGCATTAGTTTAATGACCGGGATGCGCCCCGACTCAACTTATTGTTACAACCTCGACAGCCATCACCGCGATAAAAATATTGAAGTGGTAACCTTGCCACAACATTTTATCGAACACGGCTACCATGCAGTTAACTACGGCAAAATTTACCACGGGCACATGGGAAAATTTAACGATACAAAATCTTGGAGTGAACTCTGGTATTATCCGCCGCAAAACTACACCTTAAATTTGCGCGGGTATTTAAATCCGAAAAACCTGGAATATTTGGCAACACACCAGAAGCCTGGCACGAACAATTTCACAGCTGCTGCCACCGAGGGCGAAGATGTGGCCGACGAGGATTATCCAGACGGGCAAACCGTGAAAACAGTCCTGGAAAATATGCCGCGTTTTAAGGAGATGAACAATAAGGGCAAACCGTTCTTTCTTGCTGTGGGTTTCGAAAAACCGCACCTGCCTTTTATCGCGCCGAAAAAATACTGGGACATGTACGACCGCAGCAAAATTGAAGTTCCTTCGAAAGCTGAGCCGGAAAATGTACCTGAAATTGCCATGATGAACTGGGGCGAATTGCGTGGCTACGTTGGAATGCCCAAAGGCAAAGCCGAAATGGATGATGAAACCGCAAAAGAGTTGATTCATGCCTATTACGCCTGCGTGAGTTATGTTGATGCTTTGATTGGCAAATTGGTTCAGGGACTAAAAGAACAAGGACTTTACGAAAATACCATCATTATTTTATGGGGCGACCACGGTTGGAAACTCGGCGATTACGGCGACTGGTGCAAACTCACCAATTTTGAGCTGGATACGCGTGTGCCACTTATAATAAATGCACCCGGTTACCGTGATAAAGGTGCTAAAACCAGCGCTCTGGTTGAGCTGGTGGATATGTATCCAACTCTGTGCGATTTAGCCGGAATTCCCTTGGCCGATCATTTGCAAGGAGATAGTTTCAAACCGCTTTTGGAAAATCCCGATAAGGAATGGAAACCTGCTGCTTTTAGCCAATTCCCAAGGGTAAACAAAGATGATTACCAAGGCTGGACACACCCAAATTACATGGGCTACAGTATGCGCACCGATGAATACCGCTATACCAAATGGATTGATTTTGAAACCAAAGAAACCGTTGCGCTTGAACTATACGACCACACCAAAAATTCGGATGAAATGGTAAATGTTGCCGGGAAAGCTGAATATGCCAAAATTGAAAAAGCTTTGGATGCGCAGTATGAGAAGGAATTGAAACAAGCGCACCTGCAAGGGGCAAAAAGAATAAAATTATAGAATACGATGTGTAAAGGTTTTGTAAAAGTAATTGTAGTTATCGTAGTAATAACACTTGCATATCCATTGGTTTTAAATGCACAACCTGAAAACTGGAAACAAAAAGCACCAAAATACGATTATTCGGGAATCGAACAGATAAAAAGCAAAGCCACCGGATTTTTCAGGGTGGAGGAAATTGATGGGCGCTGGTGGATGATTGATCCCAATGGCAATGGCTTTTTTATGAAAGGAGTGAACGGCGCTTTTCAAAAAGGGCGCGATAAAGAAATCGGTTGGCAAAAAGCGATGGAAGAAGGCGCTAAACTGGCCGAGTCGGCTGGCTTTAATACTATTTCTCCGGTTTGGGCTAACCGGCAACCACAGCAGCAATTTAACCTCGATTACCCCATGCCTTTTACCATGCACATTCAATTTGGTTCTACCATGATGTGGGAAAAATACGGTCCATTTGCCGGTGCTGCCGGTGGCAACAAGGATGCCATTATGCTGGATGGGGTGGGCTGGCACGATTTGCCGAATGTCTACTCCCATCAATGGGAAGAGATTTGCGATTATGCGGCAAAACGGGTTTGTGCCCCGCAAAAAAACAATCCTTGGTTGATTGGCTATTACATTGGCAACGAACGCGATTGGGGAAAAGATAAGCGACTGACAGAATCGGTTTGGCAAAAAGGACAGAAAAGCACGGCCAAGCAGGCTTGGGTGAAGCTGGCAAAAGAAACTTTTGGCACAATCGACGCATTCAACAAGGCCTGGAACAGCAACATTGCTTCGTTCGATGTGCTTTTAACAGATACCAAACCAACTTTAACCGACTCAGAAGAAGCCACCGCATTTTGCAAAGCGTTTATCTGTCAAACAGCACATAAATATTTTGGCACGGTTCGAAAGGCCATTAAAAAATACGACCCGAATCACATGATTATTGGCATCCGTCAGCACAAGGCAGAGTGGTATTTGGATACGGTTTTACCTGTTGCCGGCGAATATTTCGATGTATTTTCCATAAACGGCTATTTTACCGTCCACCCCGAAAAGGGCCTGGAGCAAAGTGTTGTTCAGCATTACATTGATGTTTACAAAGCGGTAAAACGTCCCATCATTAGCAGCGAGTGGAAAGCTTCAGGGACCGGGTTTGGGTTTACTGTTAGTCAACATACTTATTTCTCGCTTCCGTTTATGGTGGGGTCTCACTTTTTCCCATTTACTACCATGATTAACGATGAGAAACCATTGGTTGGACTTGTAAATCTGGAAGGGGAGAAAGAGACAGAAATTCTGGAGGCAGCCAAAGAAATTAACGCGCAACTTTACGAGGTGAAGATGGTAAACAAGCTTAAATATGCCTACGCTTCTTACGAGTTTAAAATGAACCTTGAACTTCCTGAAAAATCAACGATGAGTTCTCAGAGAATTGAGGCTGGCGACTTTTTCGTTTCCTTATTCAGCGAAGGAATAAATATTGATTACAAAGGGGAACGTTCCTTGTCATTCGCTCCTGTAATTCAGCAAAAAACACCCAATAAAATTTGGGTAAAAGCATCGAAAAGTAACATCGTACAGGCATATGAAAGTAAGGAAATGTTGGTGCTTGATGTTGAATTAAGCCGCGCACCCGACGACCGCAAAGGGATTGACGGTGGCGACGGTAAAGATAATGGTAAAAAGTTTGGCGGGTATAAAGCGCTTTGGCGCTTGTGGTTTCCGCAAAACGGCGAGACCTGGGTTGGCAGCGAGTTGCTAAGTGTAACTTCCAATTCAGAACTTATTTGGGAGATGAAAGAGGTGATTCATGCACTAAATCCAATGCTGGGTAAAACGGAGGATGATGATGAGTGCAGCAACCTGAAAGGACTGGGTATTGGTGGGTTTGTTGATCCGGAAACAAAATTGCGATCGGCCACTTTCTCGCCCGAGGGAAAATTGGCCTGTGGTTCTTTCCGCATCGAGCGCAGTCCGGGAAAATTTTCGCGCCACAGCCAAAACCGCCAGCCCATTGAAGCAGTGATGACCAAAGGGAAAACACTTAAGCCCGAACCGATTATGAGTGTGCATTTTATGTACAAAGCCGAAGATGCCAACGAAGCCAAAAAAACAGCCGGAAAATTTATCGATAGTTTCCGCAGCAATTACTGCGAAGCTACACAAACACTGAAAAAAGCTTTCGACGAAAACAACTGGGGCGTGAAATCGAATTCGAAAGAACGACTTTTGGTGGATTAGGATTTTAAGAAAAATTTGAATGTCCGTGAACTGTCATCTAAAGTATGACCGTCAACCTGAACCTGGTTCAGGTTCTTGCTAAGCTTCTGAAGCAAGTTCAGATGGAAGTGCTAAAGTATTGTGTGACAAATAACAGATATTCATCAAATCAATACACTTAAAATGAAAAACAAAAAACACGTATCTAAAAAATGGCTGCTAAGAACTTGTCTGGTGGTTTTACCTTTACAAATTTTTGCTGCCAATCACGAAGAAAAACATAAACCAAACATCCTGTTTGTAGTAGCCGACGATATGGGGCGCGAAGTAGGGTGTTATGGCGATAAAGTGGCAGTAACACCAAATATCGATAAGTTTGCCGCCGCTGCACACCGTTTCGAAAACGCTTATGTTACGGCAGCATCGTGCAGCCCATCGCGCAGTAGCATTTTAACCGGACTGTACCCCCAGCAAAATGGACAATTGGGACTTGCACATCTCAAATTTCAGATGTATGAGAAATTTATGAGTATCCCAACTTTCCTGCAGGAGAGAGGGTATTTTACAGGTATTATTGGTAAGCTTCATGTAGCGCCACAAGCGGCATTTAAGTTTAACTACCAGTGTGGAGGTTTCGATACGCCCTATAAAAAAGGCGCTTCGGTAATGGTAAGTGAACCAAGGAAAATTATTGACGAGGACTGGAATGAAAAAATGGATGTGGAAAAATTTACGCGCATGGTGAAAGACGTAAAAGATACAACGGCATCGTTTATTCGTCAGTCAGGCGACCAGCCTTTCTTTTTAATGCTTAACCTGCTCGACCCACACCTGCCGTTTTTCCACCAGGTGGATGGTTATCCCGAAAAACCGTTGCGACCGCAAGATGTGAAATTTATGGACTATTTGCCCGAAGATTATAAAACAGCAAAGAACCTGAACCGGGTAGCCGGTTATTACAACGGTTGCACCCGTGCCGATGCTGCTTTTGGTAGAGTCATTGAACATTTAAAGGCAATTGGCGAGTACGATAATACATTGATTGTTTTTCTGGGCGACCACGGTGCGCCATTCCCGCGTGCCAAAACCACCAATTACGAGGCCGGATTAAAAGTACCTTTCATCGTTAAATTCCCGAATCAGAAAGATGCTTCGGTGCGTGATGAATTTGTATCAACTGTTGATTTGTTTCCAACTGTTTTGGATGTGATTGATGCAGAGAGTGGTGCCGATTTACCTGGCAAGTCGATTAAAGAGAAGATGCAAAACGGCCACGAAGAAGCTTTTGGCGATTACAATTTCCACGGATGGGAGCGCCCCGATCCAAAACGAAGTATTTCAACACCGCGCTACAAATTGGTGCACCACCTTTTTGCCAACGAATACCACGAAAAATTAAGGGATTATGAGGCGTCAGATTTTAAAGATAAAAACGGCATCTTCGGTAGAAAATCCTTGGAAGAATACGAATTATTCGACCTGAAAAATGACCCGCGGGAATGGAATAACCTGGCGGATGATCTTAAACATAAAACGGTTTTTGAAGAGCTAAAATCGAGATTGTACCAGTGGCAACTAAATACCGATGATATTTACTTGCAGGAAGCTAAACGCAAGGAATTCTGTGAGTTAATTGAAGGTATGATAAAAAAGGAGCTGAACCCTACTTCAAATGAAGAAAAATAGAATCGCATGAAAGAGTTTTGTCTATTCAATAAATTTTCTTTGAAATACACACCGCTCATTTTAATACTATTTGTTCAGTTTCACCTTAAAGCCTGTTCATCCCCTTTAAGTAAAGAACAACAATTAGAAGCGCAGCAGGATGAAAATGAATGGGAACTTCCAAAACGTCCCGGCTTTCAGGCCTTTCAAGGTAGTGATAATTTGATTTTTCAGGCTGGCAGGGAAAACGTCCCTGAGAAGATTCATCCCAAACACACGTTTTATTATGCCCAGATAAAAATGCTTGATTACGAATTTAAAGGCAATGAAGCTTCGAAAGAACAAGCGTTTGAATGGATGGAAGGGGCATTGAACAACTTCACTGAAATTGGCCCGCCTTTTCAGTTATGGGCCGCTATTGATTGTTATCTCCGCTGGAGGCACGAAATGCCGGAAGAATTAAAAATGCATTTTCGTGATGTTTTGGTGAATTCAACTGAGTACGGGAATCATGGAACGCAGAACAAACGTTTAATGGCAGCGGTTGCCCGCTATCTTGCAACGGAAACCTGGCCTGGCGCCGTGTTTAAGAGCGGATATTCCGCAGATGATCCGTTGGGCAAAAATACCATCAAGGAAATGCTTCAGACGTATGTAACTCAGGGCGAACGGGAGCACAATTCAAGTACGTATTTTACCCACTATTTTTGTTGTATGCTTTCGCTTTCCGATCTCGCTGGTGATCCGGAAATAAGAAACATGGCAAAACTGGTGGCAGACTGGTTATTGATTTCAGCGGCAGCGGAATACCATCATGGGTATTGGGCTGCTGCATCTGAACGGGTTTATGTTCCTTTTCGTGAAACCAGCCAGCAAAGGGCCGGGACGATGATTTTACGGACTTATTTCGGAGGTCCAATGGGTGATGAGTGGAGCGACAGTTTTTCTTATACATTTTTATGCATGGTGTCAAATTATCGCTTACCTGGTTATATATACAAAATCGCTCAGGAGAGAGAAAAGCCATACATGCATTTTGAAACCCATTTGCATCCTTTAGATGGATTGCGGACGTTCTATTTAAAAACGTATATGACCGATGATTTTGCCGTATTTAGTCAACATGAAAACTATAATGATTGGCCGAAATGGATGAACCAAATGATACGTTGGGGGATTAATATTCAGCGCGATGCACATGAAACCTGCTTGTTTATCCAGCATCCTCATGGAGGGAAAGATACTGCCCCTGAGTTTGGTGAAACGGAATTTGGGCAGGTGTTCCAGGACAAAACTTCGCTTATCGGGATTTACGACATCCCTGCGGGGGCAAAACACCCGTATTTGAAGGGATGGATCCCGTCGAATGCCAATGTGGTAATCGATAGTTCCGAAGTGTCGGGTAAAATCTTCCTTCATTACGGGCACACGGCAATTGCAATGCAACTATCCGAAAAGTTTGATTGGTCGGCCAACAATGTGAATTTTTACATCCGCAATAAATCCAAAGTCAGCTTTGCAGTAGAAGTTTTCCCGGCAGAAGAACTTGTTGGTGGGGATGAGCATGAACAGTTGGAGTACCTGTTTGAGAAAGTTAATGCCCAAACAATATTTACACCTGATTATAGCAGCGTGCCTACGGTACGATATACTGACACCAATGGCCAAGAGCTGGAGACGCGGCTGCATGAAGGGGATTACCTGAATGGTGAAAAAATGGATTACTCCAACTGGCCATTGCTGGATAATCCGTGGGTACACCAGGATTATGAAGGCAAAACCCTTACCCTCAATATTGATGGGCAAACCATCATTTACGATTTTGACAAATGGGAAAATACAATACAATGATGAACGGTTGGGAAGATTTTATGAATAAGAAATTACGAATAATGGGAATCCCTTTTGTTTTCTTACTATTCTCAATGTGCGGGAAAAGGGATGTTATTATTAATAAAACAGAATTTGAACCGTCAGATTTGGAGGATTGGGTGGTTGAGCTGCAAGACAATGTCGGTAACGTTTCTGTAAAAGGTGGTGATTTGGATATTGATGTACCGAAAGGTGCCTCAGTATGGTTCAGGCAGAAGTTGAGGGCACCGGTCATTATTGAATATGATGTCACCGTTGTCGATAATGGCCGTCCACACGAAAGGGTAAGCGATTTGAACTGTTTCTGGATGGCCACTGATCCGCGTTGCCCGGATGGATTCTTTGCGTGTTCTGATTCTGTCAGGACAGGAAACTTCGCTAGTTACCACGACCTGAAAACATATTACGTGGGGTTTGGTGGTAACAACAATTCAACGACTCGTTTCAGAAGATACAGGGGAAATGGAGAACGTCCTCTCTTGCCCGAACACGATCTAGGTGCACCTTATTTGTTAAAGCCAAACCAATCTGTGAATGTCCGCTTAACTGCAATTGGAAATAAGATAAGCTTCCGGAGGAACGGTAAAGTCATTTTTGAATTTTACGATCCTGAACCACTGACTGAAGGGTATTTTGCATTCCGGACGGTAACAAACCATTTGAGGGTACATAACATTAAAATATCAACTCATTGAGTCGTAAAAGACGAAAACAATTTTGTAAAAATTTTGAAATAATGATCAATAGATTTCTGTATATGAAGAAGATTCGCCTGGGGCTTATAGTCCTGCAGATAAGTTTAATAGTATGTTTTTCTTTTCATGGAAGTGCCCAAAACCTGAAGGAGTGGCAAACACCACAAATTATAAAGCAGAACAAAGAAGCGGCACATGCCACGTTGGTTCCTTTTGCATCAGTTGAAGATGCTTTAAACCTTGAAAGGCACGAGTCACCATTTTACCAATCCTTAAACGGGAAGTGGAAGTTTAAATGGTCGGAAAAACCGGCTGCCCGCCCCGAGAATTTTTACCAAACGAATTTCGATGTTTCGGGCTGGGATGAGATTTCAGTGCCGTCCAACTGGCAAATGCAGGGCTACGGTTACCCACATTATTACAACAATGGTTTCGAGTTTCGTTTTTATGCCGACCCGGAACTGGAACCCACCGAAGTTCCCACCGAATACAACCCGGTTGGCTCATACAAAACCACATTTTCTATTCCTGCAAACTGGGACGACCGCCAGGTTATAATTCATTTCGACGGGGTGCAGTCGGCTTTTTATATATGGGTGAATGGCGAGAAAGTGGGCTACAGTCAGGGGAGTATGACGGCTGCTGAATTCAATATCACAAAATATTTAAAGGCAGGGGAAAACGATTTGGCGGTGGAAGTTTATCGCTGGTCGGACGGTAGTTATTTGGAAGACCAGGATTTCTGGCGCCTCAGTGGGATTTACCGCGATGTTTACCTGTTCTCAACGCCTCAAGTACACATCCGAGACTTTTTTGTGAAAAGCAAATTCGACAAAGATTATAAGGATGCTGAATTTTCAATCGATGCCAAAATATTTGACCATCAGCAGCGGACCACCAACCTGGGGCAAACACTTGAAGTCGGATTGTATGACCAGAACATGCAACTGGTAGGGGGTTCAGCCATTCTTAATTTAGAAACAAAACACATGGGTCGTGGTTGGAGAGGCCGTCCAGGTCCGGAGGGTCAGGAAGCTTATTTCGAAGGAAAAGCAAAAGTAGAGAAACCGCTGAAATGGTCAGCCGAACAACCCAATTTATACACCGTGGTTTTGGCCTTAAAAGACAGCTCGCAAAATATAGTAGATGTGGTGAGTTGCCAATTTGGTTTCCGCGATGTAAAAGTGCAAAATGGGCAACTGTTGGTTAACGGCAAACCTGTTTTATTAAAAGGGGTGAACCGTCACGAGTGGCATCCGCAAACCGGACGTACCGTGTCGCGCGAAAGCATGGAGGAAGACATTAAACTGATGAAACGTTACAATATTAATGCAGTACGTGCAGCACATTATCCGCACCATCCTTACTTTTACGATTTGTGCGACAAGCACGGTTTGTATATAGTTGACGAGGCCAACAATGAGTCGGGCGGACACAAATACACTTTTGCTGCCAACGAACCGGCCTGGCAAATCCCAACGCTCGACCGAATGATTAGCATGGTGGAGCGCGATAAAAACCACCCGTCGGTGATTATCTGGTCGCTGGGCAACGAGGCCGGGCATGGCCCCAACCACGTATTAATGGCTTCGTATGCACGCACCTTCGACCCAACGCGGCCGGTGCAATATTTGGTAAAACGCGACTGGCTCGACCCGGTTTCAGATATTGTTTGTCCTATGTACCCGCCTGTTGATTACTTGCATGAATACGGCATGGCGAAACACGACCGCCCCCTGATTTTGTGTGAATATGCACACGCCATGGGAAACAGCGTGGGTAACCTGAAAGAATATTGGGAGGCCATAAAAGCATACGACAACGTACAGGGCGGTTTTATCTGGGACTGGATTGACCAGGGAATTGAACAGAAAGCCGATGATGGAGAAATTTATTACGCCTACGGTGGCGATTTTGGCGACGAACCAAACAATGCCAATTTCTGTTTGAATGGTTTGCTTTTCCCGGACAGAACACCTTCGTCAAAAATTATTGAAGTAAAAAAGATTTACCAGGACATTGAAATTGCACCCATTAATTTGTTGAATGGGGAACTTGCGGTTTCAAACGGTTTTTTCTTTAATAATTTGAAGGAATTTGAAGCTCGCTGGGAATTATCGGAAGACGGTGTGACGATTCAGGAAGGGATTCTGCCATCGATCGACTTACCAGCCGGAAAAAATAAGGTGGTTGCCGTCCCGTTCAAAAAGCCAAAATTGAAAGCCGGGGCTGAGTATTTCCTGAAACTTAGTTTCCATTTAAAAGAAGAAACATTTTGGGCTGAAAAAGGCCACTCCATTGCTTCGCAACAACTAAAAATCGATTACGAAGTTCCGGAAGAAAGAAGCACACCGGTCAGCAAATTGCCGAAATTGGATTTTGCTGAAAATAAGGAGGAAATAAACATCTCAGGGAAAGCTTTTAAAGTGAATTTCAGCAAAACAACAGGAGCAATTAAAAAGCTGGAATATAATGGTAAAGCTGTAATTGTTGAAAACCACGGTCCTGAGTTAAATGTATATCGTGCCGAAACCGATAACGACCGCAACATCCTGAAAATTGGCCGACGCAGCGATTTGTGGAAAGAAGCCGGGTTCGATGATTTACAATTACTTGCAAGCGATTATAATGTTGCCGAAAAATCGGATAGAATGGTAGTGCTTACCATTTCGAACAACTACAAAACAAAAGATGATGCCGGGTTTAAACACGAGGTGGAATACACGGTATATGGCTCAGGCGATATTCATCTGAAAAATAGAGTAGAGCCTTATGGCGAATTGCCACCGCTAGGTCGCATTGGCATAAAAATGACTGTTCCCAAAGACTTTGAAAACCTGAAATGGTTGGGACGCGGTCCGCACGAAAACTACAACGACCGCAAAGAAAGTGCAGATGTTGGGCTTTATTTCAGCACGGTTAGCGAACAGTATTCGCCTTATCCAAAGCCACAGGAAGCTGGAAATAAGGAAGATGTACGTTGGGTGGCGCTTCATAATGCGTCTGGAAATGGTTTTATGGTGATCGCCGATGAATTGATATCAGCTTCTGCATTGCCATACTCGGCATCGCAATTGGGTGATGCCGACCATACTTTTGAATTGGAAAAAGATGGAAACAAATATGTATATATCGATTACCAACACCGTGGGATAGGCAACAGTAGTTGCGGTCCAATGACTTTGCCTGAATATGAGCTGAAGAACGAAAAGCTTGAATTTGGCTTTACAATCAAATCTTATAAGCGTTGAAGGTGAAGTGAAATGGGTTCGAATAATATTTATGGTTTCCTGTGGTATGAATAATAAACCGTTGAGTATAGGAAGAATTGCTATCTAAACTGAAGAGTATGAAAAAGAAAAGCTTGTTGTTTTTGGTGTTAATTTCTATGATTGGAATGGAGGTTTACGGCTCCTTTAAAGGAAAAAACACGCCAGTTGACCTTGTCAATCCGTTTATTGATACGCATAATTCTAGATGGTTTTATTTCAATTCGGCATGTCGTCCATTTGGAATGGTGAACCTGAGTCCCGATACGGACACTGATAAAACCTGGAGCTCAGGATATTTGTATGACAGTGATTCAATTAGATGTTTTAGTCATATTCATGCCTGGCAATTGGCGGGCATTGCAGTGATGCCAACAACCGGTAAATTTATGGGGCATTTGGGAATGGATGCTTACCAATCATCATTTTCGCATGAAGGTGAAATTGCAAAACCCGGATATCATAAGGTGTTTTTGAAAGATTATGGAATTATTGCGGAACTAAGTTCCACGACTCGTGTTGGCTTTCACCGATATACCTTTCCCAGAACATCAAATAAATCAATCATTTTTGATACCGGAGCATATTTGGCACATGGTCCCACGGTGTTCTCAAAAGTGTGGAAAGTAAATGAATCGGAAATTGCCGGACTACAGGTACTCAGCAAAACATTACGGAGGCCCAAAGATACCCCCGTTTATTTTGTTGCCCGGGTCAATCAGCCTTTCAAAAAAATGCTGGGATGGGTTGAAAATGACTTATTAGAGCAGGTAACGGATACTATAATGGGAGTGGATGCCGGTGCTGCTCTTTTCTTTGATGATTTGAATCAAAATCAATTATTATTAAAAGTAGGCATTTCATATGTTAGTGTGGAACAGGCCAGGAAAAATCTTGAGGCAGAACTGAATCACTGGGATTTTGATCAGGTGGTAAAAGATTCGGAAGAAGTTTGGAATAGTTGGCTTGGACGGATCCAGGTTTCCGGGGGGAGTTATGAGCAACAGGTGAAATTCTATACAGACTTGTGGCACGCCCTGCTTGGACGAAGAATCATTAGCGATGTTGATGGGAAGTATATGGATATGACCGGGGATAAACCACAGGTTCGTCAGGTCGCATTGAATAAAAAGGGAGAACCCCAATTCCCTCACTATAATTTTGATGCTTGGTGGGGGAGTCATTGGTCATTGAATATTTTATGGCAGGTGGAACAGGCCAGCACCGGTTTGGGACGCCCCAGCGACTCCCAGGTCGCCTTCCAGCGGGACAATACCACCGAGAACGACTCCTGCCTGCCGGCCCAATGGGCTGGCGCGCCGCAGCAGCC
>ENA-ORCT01000904-ORCT01000904.1-marine-metagenome-genome-assembly--contig:-NODE-904-length-12599-cov-3.323910_pt1 | contig 12599 bp, 8 predicted proteins | sample MGYA00248632_ERZ508511 | MGnify/ENA primary metagenome ERZ508511 (study PRJEB26182, sample SAMN06268839) | marine metagenome | isolation source: Tt an P1-techrep anaerobic enrichment on pine from sediment...
TTGGAAACTGTCCGAGGCTGACAAAGCGCTGTATACGATAGAAGACATTTTCGATGAGATCGAGTGGGAACTGGACAAGGGGTAAAGGGGGGAACACGGCTGTGAACCGCCTCTGCAGGCCTCCGATTCACCCATTCCGTCATTCAAGCGCAAGGCGATTTAACTGTTGGCAACGTCGAACGCGCATGGTATTTTATTCCAGGATGCAATTTCAAGTCCCCCATCCATCTGATTAAAGGCGGTTTTCAGTCCTTACGCCTGAACGACCAATTCTTAAATGCCGTTGTGCATAAGCTGGCTTGCATCCTCTTCGTTAGCGACGCCCTTTAATTTCACTTTGTTTCACCTTTTTTTGCTTTCCCGGGTCCAGCCGAGTGGGCCTTTTTACATATAAAAGGTGTGATATCGCCCAGACAGGGAAACGGCGAACACCTATCCAAAAATAAAGGAAGTGATGATCCACTCATCCGTAAGGCTTACGTAATCCTTACCCAATCGCTAAGAGGAGGAAGCAATGAAAAAATTAGGGTTGATCTGCATGGCATGGATCCTTTTCACAGGCATTGCGGCCACGGCCCATGCGTTGGACGTCGAATTTCACGGGGATCTGAATCACCGCTTTCAACGCACCAATCGAGCGGATTTTCTGACCACCGACAGCTCATCGGATCGGGCGGAAATCAACGATGGCAGCGTGGATTCGTTCTTTGGAGAAATCAAGTACCGGCTCTGGATGAACGCGTCGACCAACGACGGCAAGGTCAAAGGCGTCGTGGCCACGGAGATCGGCGGCCTCCGATTTGGAGAAGCGGGCAAGATGACCTATTCGGGGGATCAAATCGTGTTCGAGCTTCGCTGGGCCTACACGGATTTTCAGCTGCCCTTCATTGAACGAAACGCCCGTTTCAAAGTCGGTCTGCAGCCGTTTACGGTAAATCATTACATCTGGCAGGAGACCGTCGGCGGGGTGGCCTTCAACTCGATGATCGGCGACAATTTCGATTATCAGCTGGCGTGGATGCGCGGCGCCGAGGTTGACAAGACAGCGAGCAACAGCGGCCCGGATGACGAGCGATCGAACGAGGACGCCTTTCTGGCGAGGCTCAATTTCAATCCCGGCGGGAGCATCAAGGGTGGTGTTTTCGGGCTGTTTCAGACCTACGATGCAGACGGCGCCAATTTCGGGAACGGCGCCCTGGATTCGCGGGATTATCAAATCAAACGGTTTGGCAAGGACAAAGGCATCAATCTGTATTCGCTGGGAATCGACGGTGGCTATACGGGAGGGCCCTTTTTCGTCAACTGGGACCTCATCTATCAGACCGGCGAAATAGAGGATACGGATTTTACGGATTTCGCCTCGGGGCTGGGCAGAAGCGGCGACTTCGACGTCAGCGCCTACTTCGTTCATTTCGACCTCGGCACCAACTTCGACAAGTTCAAGGTTCAATACACCTTCTGGTATGCCTCCGGCGACGACGACCTGGGTGACAGTGACGTAGACGCCTGGCTCGCCTTCCCGGGTGCTTCCTACTACTGGTCAGAAATCATGGGTTACGGCATGTTCGATACTCAGGTTTCCAACGGTTCCCCGGCTGACAAAATCAGCAATATCTATGCCGCCAACCTCGGCGCAACCATCAAGCCGATGGATAAGCTGAAAGTCACCATGGACGTATGGTACGCCGCACTGGCGGAAGACAACGCTGCCGGCGATGATGTACTGGGCACCGAAGTTGACTTGAAGGTCACCTACCAGCTGGTGGAAGGTCTGAATCTCGATGTGGTCGGCGCCTACCTGTTTGCCGATGACGCAACCGGTGATGACGATCCGATCGAAGTCGGCTCCCGTCTGTCCATCTCCTTCTAAGGAGTTTTCCAGACGCACCGTTTAGTGTAAGCTAAGACAAGTAAACCCGGAAGGGCTCGGAGAGTCCCTTCCGGGTTTTTTTGTTGATGCGGGAATATGCATCTTGGGTTTTTCGATTCTGCCCCCCACCCGTCGCCATCCAAAATATATAATCTAACGCCTTTTATTTCGGTCGCATGTAAGGTATCTTTACCTGTTAATTGAAACGTGTTTCTGTGTTTTTATATATTATCACAATATCAACCATCAGTTAATTTCAGCACCGACTGAGCAACCGCTATAAATATGAAACTTTCCCGCAACAATCTCCTGCTGGCACTTTGTTTTCTGGGCAGTGGGGCCACCAGTCTGTCCCTTGAAGTGGCCTGGTCCAAAGAGTTGTCGTACTTACTTGGGGTGGATCTGTACGCCTCTACAACCGTTGTGACCGCCTTTATGGCCGGACTCGGTCTGGGGGCCATGCTGGTTGCCCGGTTTTACCGGTGGGAGAGGGCATCGCTTCGCGCCTATGCCATTCTCCAGATTGGCATCGGTGTGTGCGGCCTTGTCTCCGTGCCGCTTTTCCGATCCACCCTGCCGCTGTTCTCACTGCTGTACAACACCTTGAGCTTCAGCGGCGGCCTGTTCATGTTCGCCCGGTTTCTGGTGGTGTTCGGACTGATGATGGTGCCGGTAACGCTCATGGGGATGACACTGCCCATTGTGGTCGGTGCTACCTATGGCGAAGGAAAAGGCCGCTTTGCGTCGGCAGCCGGGCTTTTTTACGGGATAAACACAGTTGGCGCATTTGCCGGCACCCTGATGTCGGGATTTTTTCTGATCCCCGCATTCGGTATCCTGAAGACCTGCATTATTACCGGGGTGATCGATCTGGTGATCGCCGCCATTGCCTTTGGGATCCATTTGAACCTGAAGCGGGGTGAATCCCATCGTCTCTCGGATTCTGAGAAAAACCGGAAGGCAGGAAAAACGAGATTCGGAACGCGTCAACCCGCTTCAGGGTTCTGGAGCAGCTCGGTGGTAATCGGTTCGGTGTTTCTGATTTCAGGAATGGTGGCCCTCAGCCTTGAGATCTGCTGGTTTCGACTGCTGGTTCAGGTTATCGGACCATCGGTTCACGCGTTTTCCATCATGCTGGCCGTTTATCTGGCCGGCATCGGTCTGGGGAGCCTCGTCGGCTCCCGCTGGGCACTGACGGTAACCGGCGCCCGGCAGCTTATGGGAATACTGCTCTGGGGGATGGGCCTGGTCGCGCTGGGTGTGCTTTTTTATGTCAATCATCTTCCCGTCTGGTATGCCAGGCTGACGCTGGCGGTGCATCAGCAGGTCTTCTCCATCTGGAATTTGCTGGTCCAGGGTGTTGTGGCTGCCCTGCTGGTGTTGCCTGCAACCGTGCTGATGGGAATGCTGTTTCCGGTTGTGATCCGGGCATATAACGATGCCGCCGGTCGCAGCGCTGAACGCCATATGGAGTCCTCGGTCGGAAGGCTTTATTTTCTGAACACGCTCGGCGGCGTGGCGGGCTGCCTGCTTACCGGTTTCTGGCTGATTCCGAGAATCGGGGTTCACCCGTGTCTGCTCCTGGCATGCGGGTTGACCATGATTCTCGCACTTGTGGTGCTGGCCACGTCCCCCGGCGTGGGCATCTCCAGAAAACTTGTGCAATCCGCAGGCGTTGCAGTTACTGCCGGCATTATGCTGCTGACCCTGCCCGGAAGGGATCAGCTCGTGTATAACATCGGCGTGTATGCGGAGATGTTTACGGATCATTTTGAAAGGCATATCGCCGATAAAAAGCAATCGGTCACCCCCGGCCGGTTGCTGTTTGTCCGGGAGGGAATCAACAACACCGTGGCGGTGATGGCCAATACGTTCGAAGACGGCAATCTCACCCTTCATCTTTCCGGGCACTGGGTGGCCACAACTGAGTTTCATGGCCGGATTCACCTTCATTTCCTGGGGCATCTGCCCATGCTGTTTGCGAGACATAACACCCGTGCCGCTGTCATCGGATTTGGTACCGGAATTACCTCCGGCGCTCTGCTGCAATATCCCCAGCTTGAGCGACTGGATATTTTTGAAATTGAGCCCGGCGTTATCGAAGCCGCCCGGTATTTTGACTATATCAACAACCGGCCGCTTGATGACCCGAGAACCCGGCTTATCACCGAAGACGGGCGCAGTCAGCTCACGTACAACGATGATCTGTACGATGTCATTACCGCCGATCCGATTCACCCCTTTGTGGCCGGTGCCGGCAATCTTTACTCCGAGGATTTTTACAAACTGGCCCGCTCCCGTCTGAAATCCGGCGGGATTTTCTGTCAGTGGATTCCCCTGAGCTCCATATCCCTTCGATCCTACAATGCCATACTGGGTACACTTCACCGGGTGTTCCCCCATACTGCCCTGTTTTCGTGCTTCGGCGAATCAATTGTTCTGGCGTCTGCGGATCCGATCCGGGTTCCCTGGAAGGAATTTGAGAGCCGGTTTTTCGAAGAGGCGGTTTTCCGTGATTTTGAAGCCATCGATATCCGGACACCATTTAACCTGGTTTTATTCTATGAAGGCGGTGGGGCTCAGATCGATGGCTATCTGGCTGCCAATCCGTCTGTGGTCAACACGGATGACAATGTATGGATTGAGCATCACATGCCCACCGAGGGGTTTGACCTGAGCCTGACAACCCTGATTGATACACTTCGACGAAAAATTCCGGGAGATCCCCGCCAGTCGATCCAAAGCATTCTGCCCGGCATTCCGTTTTCCCGGATGGAAACGGAACTGGCCGCCATATCCGCTAGAAATACGGAGCACAATGTCAACAAGGCCCAGCAGGCTTTCGAACAAAACGACGTGGCGGCCATGGATGAATACAACCGTCGCGTCTTTTCCGACATTTCATCCGAGCACTATTATGCTGCCGGCATGATGATGGTCAGCAACATGTTGTCAAGTGGTCAGGACCGGAACGCCGTTCGGATTCTTAAACAGTTGCAGAGAAAACATCCGGCCTTTGCCGAGCCCTATCGGTTGGAGGCAGCGATTTATGTCCGGGGCGGATTCCTGGAAAAAGCCAGAGACACTGTAAGAAGAGGACTGATGTTCATCCCCGCCAATCTGGATTTGCTGCAGCTGAAACGGAAATTGGGCGCCTGATAACCACTCTAATTTTTTTTATATGAAAATCAGATAGTTGCTGACTTTCCCCCCTTTGTTGCCTGCCGAATGCGAGCCACTGACAACAACAAATGATGGTAGTGGCTCGTTCCCCGATGCCGATAACTTCACAAAAAAAAGATCGCCTGGATCCTCGATCCATTGCCGAAGACATTCGGTTGGTGATTCGCTTTATCCCTAATTGCGGCGAATAGACAAGGTATTTACCTGGTATTTTTCGATTTGCTGCAATGCATAATCTGCCCTGATGTCATTTAATTACCGTATATGTTGGTTTCCACATGATATAGGTGAACAAAGCTTGTTAAAATTTCTAAATCGAATCAGTTAGTTGTCTTTTTTTTGCAGTAGATAAATGTATTGACATTATCTTTTTATCCTGATAACAGGTATCCAATTATTTTTTAAATAAACGTTGTTCATTTTTCGAGAAGTGTCGAAGCAGGCACACAACAGGGCGCGGGTACAGCGATACCCCGTCGGGAAAGGAGGTGAGATCGGGAAGACGAATCGTCTGCACAAAGGTGGAGGATTCAGCTATTTGGATGACCAGGAAAATTGATTATTGGGTTTCTATCGAATGTTAAGGAGAAAAACGGATGAAAAGATTTTCAGTGATCGCACTGGCAGCTCTGCTGATCGTTGCGCTGGCCATGCCGGCCGCAGCTTTGGAGAACATTTTTGGTGGCTACTGGCGAACCCGCGCGTACACCCAGCAGCAGTTTTCCGGCGACAACCGCGATGAGTCCGGTGACCTGAGCCAGGTTGATACCCGTACCCGTCTGTTTTACACCGCCAAGATCAACGACAACCTGGCGTTTATCAACAAGTTCGAGTTCGACGCCGTGTGGGGCGATGATGACCTGGGTGACATTGGCGCCGACGGCAAGGTCTTTGAGATCAAGAACTCCTATGTCGACTGGAATCAGGGGCCGGTCAACGTCAAACTGGGTATTCAGAATTTTGTGTTGAACCGCGGCTTCACCATCGATGACGATGCCTCCGGTGTGAAGATCATCTGGAAGCTGGCCGACGGCATTTACCTGCCCTTTTCCTGGCTGAGAATCAAGGAAGGTTACGACACGAATCAGCCGGTCGATCCTAGTGATCTGAACAAGGGTGATATCGACTCCTACACCGTGGCACCGCTGGTCTACCTGAGCAAAGATATCAAGATCATGCCGACCTGGAACTACATTCATTCCCGTGAAGGACGTGATCTGGCACTGGGCGGTTTCCCCGAAGGGTCTCTGAGCAACATAAACGCCCATGTGTTCGGCCTGAACGCCGATGCGAGCTTTGATTTTGCTTCTTTCTGGTTCACCGGTGCCATGCAGGCCGGTACGGCGAAAGTATCCAAAAATTTTCCGATTCCTGCTATTGCCGGCGAAGATCTGGACCTGAAAGGCTGGATCGTTGCCCTGGGCGGCGATGCCAATATCGGACCGGCTGCTGTTCACGGCCAGTTTTTCTATGCCTCCGGTGATGACGACTCGAATTTTGCCGCTGGCGATACCGACACCGATCTGGACAACTGGGTTCAATATTCCGGCGAGTCCTATTACTGGGCGGAAATCATGGGTTACGGCATTTTTGACACCCAGGTCTCCAACGGCTCTCCGGCTGACAAGGTCAGCAACATTTATGCCGGTAACCTCGGTGCCACCCTCAAGCCCATGGACAAACTGTCCCTCACCTTTGACGTCTGGTATGCTGCTCTGGCAGAAGACAACGCAGCCGGCGACGACAAACTGGGTACCGAAGTTGACCTGAAGGTCACCTACCAGCTGGTGGAAGGCCTGAACCTCGATGTGGTCGGCGCTTACCTGTTTGCCGATGATGCCACCGGTGACGACGATCCGATCGAAGTCGGTACCCGTCTGTCCATCTCCTTCTAAGGAGTGCTTCGGACACACCGTTTAGCGTAAGCTGAGACAAGTAAACCCGGAAGGATATCGATCCTTCCGGGTTTTTTGTTTCGCAGGTTGGGTTGAGGAACGAAACCCAACAAATTTTGGTGGAAACAGAATGGTTTCCTATTATTGGTTGGCGTGTTGCCAACTATTGGCGGTGGTTGCAGAAGTTGTAACGCTTTATGTCGGGTTTCGTTCCTCAACCCGACCTACATGCCGCAACTATAGATTTTTCAGGAAATTGTTTTGAGGACGAAGATAGTGAAGGCTAATGATAAATCCCTGCACCTGAATCTCATCCCTCCAGTTTGCTCCGGAGCACCTCGTTGACCACTTTGGGATTGGCTTTTCCCCGGGTGGCCCGCATGACCTGGCCGACAAAAAAGCCGAAGACCTTGTCTTTTCCTCCCCGGTAATCCTCCACCAGATTCGGATTGTCAGCCATGACCTGATCCACGATCTTTTCGATGGCACTGGTATCACTGACCTGGACCAGTCCCTTTTCCTCAACGATCGCTCTGGCCGGCTTGCCGCTGGCGGCCATTTCGTCAAAGACCGTCTTGGCAATCTTGCCACTGATTACCCCGTCGTCGATGAGTTGAAGCAATCCGGTCAGCTCTTCCGGGGAAACAGGCGATTCCTCGATGCCCTTGCCGTTGGCATGGAGCAGAGCCATAAGGGAGCCCATGATCCAGTTGCAGGCGGGTTTGGCGTTGGGATAGATGGCCAGGCACGCCTCGAAATAGTCGGCCAGTTCACGGCTGGAAGTCAGAAATTCAGCATCCGCATCGGGCAGGCCATAGTCGGCTATAAAGCGCTGCTTTTTGGTGTCCGGAAGCTCGGGCAGGGTGGCGCGGGTCGTTTCGATCCACTTGTCATCGACCACCAGCGGGAGAAGGTCCGGGTCAGGAAAGTACCGGTAATCATGGGCCTCTTCTTTTCCGCGCATGGAAAAGGTGCGGTTTTTGACCGAATCGTACAATCGGGTTTCCTGAACCACCTCACCGCCGTCTGCGATCAGTTCCTTCTGGCGCAGGATTTCGTAATGAAGCGCTTTCTCAACGAACTTAAAGGAGTTCAGGTTTTTCAGCTCAGTGCGGGTGCCAAGCGTGTCGCTTCCCTTGGGACGAATCGATACGTTGGCATCGCACCGGAAACTACCCTCCTCGAGATTGCCATCGCTGACACCGATATACCGGACAATGGACCGAAGTTTTCTCAGATAGGCCCCGGCTTCTTCCGGCGAGCGGAGGTCCGGTTCACTGACAATTTCCATCAGCGGCACACCGGTTCGGTTATAGTCGACAAAGCTCACCGGCCGGGTCGAATCGTGAGTCAGTTTGCCGGCGTCCTCTTCCATGTGAATCCGGGTGATTCCGATCCGCTTCTGAATGCCGTCCACATCGATGTCGATATAACCGTGCTGGGCAATGGGCAGTTCGTACTGCGAGATCTGGTAACCCTTGGGCAGATCCGGATAGAAGTAGTTTTTCCGGGCGAATCGGCTCATCCGGTCGATTTTGCAGTTTGTGGCCAGGGCCATGAGCAGGCTGTATTCCACCACTTTTTTATTCAGCACCGGCAGAACGCCGGGCATCCCCAGGCAGACCGGGCAGGTATGCGTGTTGGGCGGTGCTCCGAATTCGGTGGAGCAACCGCAGAAAATTTTGGTCCTGGTTTTCAGCTGGGCATGGACTTCAAGCCCGATTACTGTTTCAAATTCCATGGCGTCCCTCAAGTGCGTTATGCGGTCGGCAGGATGTGATCCCGGCAGTGATAGCTTAAGATTCGATGGTGTTCACATAGGCGATTTTATGCCTGCCCGTAAGGACACAAGGAGCATGAAGCTTTGTTTATTCCCGTGTCCTTGTGTTAAAAAATACCGGACGGATTGCCTTGAAAATGAACCCAAATCCGGCGCACACCCTGCTCAATCAAGAAATCTCCGTTCCCCGTGCGTAAAAAATGGTGGGCGGTGCCCACCCTACACGCCTGTCATTCGTTGTTGTACCCGGCTCGAGTCCTCCCATGTCGGAGGTCGCTGAGGGTAGGGTGGGCACCGCCCACCACCTAACGGGCAACCAATTTCTATTACGGCGCCCGTTTTGATTAGTCAAGGTGTTTTGCGGCGGTCGCCAGGGCCAGCGCGGTTGGCGTCTATTTTTTGATGAGAAAGGTTTGGCCGGACTCCAGATAAACAGGGATAAAGGCTTTGCCCGCTGGTGATTGCAAGAACTCACGGGTGGCAAGAAGCGCTCCGCCCAGTGCGGGGGTGTGCCCTGAATCTTCGGCAACGATGATTCCGTGCCGGCTGATACAGGGGGCAACCTTTTGCAGGGCCGCGCTCACTGCATCGTAGAGGTCTACATCAACATTGCAGACCGCAATGGCCTGAATGGCCTCGGGCAGGGGGACCCGACAGATGTTTCCCCGGATTATCCGCACAGGGAGGCTGAACCGGCTGAACAGGTCGCTGACCCGTTTCAGGTTCGCCTCGGGCCCGGAGAGTCGATGGCCGCCTCTCCAGTGAAGGTCCATGCTTTCCAGCGCTTCGGGATAGGTAAACCCCTCGAAGGTATCCATAAAATAACTGCGTCGGTATATGCCGGCCGCCTCCATGTAATAAAGTGCGGCAAGACCGCTGGTGCCTGTAAATACGCCGATTTCAAGGTAATCTCCCTCAATTTCCCGTGTGATTTCGATGGCCTGCATGAGATTCTGGAAATCGTTTTCGTCAAAGTGCTTCAGACCATGGATCAGCACGTCCCGTTCAACGCGACGGAGTGCGGTTTCTGCCAGCCGGTCCCGATGCCGGTAGGATGCAGCCGGATGATACAGGGGAAGGGCATAGAATGCCGCCCCAATTTTTTTAATTTCTGAGAGCGCTTCGGCATAATCTTCATCATTTGCAAAGTAGGGAATCAGGATGATTTGGTCGACCGGACGGTCAAGTTCAGCCGGTTCCCGAATCTGCCGGCAGGCAGTGCACGCCAGTTCCTCTCTATCGGTCAACAGCACCACCTCCCTGCCGGGATACTTTTTTTCAAGGAGGGTGACCGTTTTGCGAATCGCTTTTTCAAGCAGCTTTTTTTCATGACGATGCGGCACGACGGCTACCTTTATAAATAGGGATCGGATTTCGATCGCGGTTTTTTCCGCTGCTTAATGGCGGCTGTCGATCCGTGAATGATACCCGCTGGCTGGAAGAGGTGGAGCAGACAAAAGAGGGCGTTGTTGCGTTTGGTCGGGTTTGCAGTCGAATTGCTGCCATTAATGTGCGGGGTGATGGATCGGGCGTTTTTAACTACCATAGGTTGGGTATGGCGAAGCTGTCAAGCAACCATTCGATCGAGTGGATGCGTTTGGACGGTGAGTCGGATGGATTTGCCAGCAGCCCCGCAGCCAATTTCCCGGGGCTCAACCCGGCGCTGGGCACGAGGGTTTTGGGCTTGACACACCGGTGTCTTTGAGCCACATTTTTGGGGTGCTGTGAGTCGTTTTTTTTTTGTGTGAACCCTTGAAAGTCCCAAGCCACGTACCTTATGAAGCAGGCTATCGTAATCACATCTATATTCCCGCCGACCGATGCAGTGCGGAAATTCGCCCGGCAAAAGGATTGGCGCCTCATTGTCGTGGGAGATCGGAAAACGCCGATTGACTGGGCCTGTGATTCCGTAAGGTATCTTTCTCCTGATGATCAGGAAGCATCGGATTATGCGATTTCATCCAGACTTCCCTGGAATCACTATGCCCGCAAGATGATGGGGTACCTTGAGGCAATGGCTGGTGGAGCGAATGTTATTGTCGACACCGATGATGATAATATTCCGCTGTCGGACTGGAGCTTTCCAGCCTTTGAAGGGGTTTTTCCAGTTACCGGGCAGGGGAGAGGATTTGTCAACGTCTACCGCTTTTTTTCGGATCAGAACGTCTGGCCCAGGGGATTTCCCTTAAGCCGGGTGCTGGATCCGGAAAGTTTTCCCGATGCCATCCCCCTGACCCGCAAACGAATAACAGTCGGGGTCTGGCAGGGGCTGGTTGACGGCGAACCGGATGTGGACGCCGTTTTTCGGCTGACTGCCGCCAGGCCGGTAATGTTCAGTGATCGGGAGCCGATCGTCCTGGAGCGGGGCTGCGTGTCGCCGTTTAATTCCCAGAATACCGCCATCTGCCGGGAGCTTTTTCCGCTGCTTTATCTTCCGGCGTATGTAACCTTTCGTTTTACGGACATCCTTCGAGGGCTGGTTGCTCAGCCGATTATGTGGCAGGCCGGATTTCGGGTGGGATTTACCCGGGCCACGGTGGTACAGCGCCGCAACGATCATGATTCCATGGCGGATTTTGAGTCGGAAATCCCCGTTTATCTCTATTCGGAGAAGGTTGCAGATGTTGTATCGGAGGCGGTCCGGCCCCGGTATGCCGTATCTGAGAATTTGAAAGTCGCCTATGATGCGCTTCACCGATCGGGAATTGTAAGGGCAGAAGAGCTGGAACTGCTTCGAGCCTGGCTGGAGGATGTGGAACGGTTTCGGTGAGCCGTTGGTGTGAACGGGAGCTACCAAAAAAATCCTAATACACAAAACACAAATCACAAATAAATTACAATGACCAAAATTCTAAATTCCAAACCTTATGATCTTGAGGAAAGGACCTTTCAATTCGCTAAAGCCGTCAGGCTTTTTATAAAAACACTGCCAAGAACAATTATATGCATTGAGGATGGCAAACAATTGGTAAGAGCGTCAGGATCAGTCGGCGCAAACTACAGAGAAGCGAACGAATCATTAAGCAAAAAAGATTTTTTGATGAGGATGAAAATAAGTCGAAAAGAAGCAAAAGAAAGTGCCTATTGGCTCAGGCTGATTCATGAGACGAACAATTTAAAGAACGCTGATGATGCCCAGAGCTTAATACAGGAGGCAACTGAATTGAAAAAGATATTTTCCTCGATACTGGAAAAATCAAAATGATAAACAAAGTCTTATCTCGCTTTACGCTCCATTGTGGACCAAGTGTCCGGTTTTAAAGGCTTATTTGGGCTTTTGATATTGTATTTTGGGATTTGTTTGAGATTTGATGCTTGAGATTTGGGTTTTTATTTTCATGTGCCGCAGTTACTTCTCATTGCGATTAAGCTGTTCCACCATCCGCTTTGCTGCCGAAAAACGTGAATAATCATGAAAAAATTCGTCTACCTCGTCCAATCCGACGACACCATGCCGTACCCTGAGCTTCCGGGCGATGATAATGATATTATTTTGCTGACGTGGAAGCGGCCGGCTGACTTTCCGAGTTCCATATTCTACCCGGAAAGTTCGTGGAATGAGGGGCGAAATCGTCTGCTGGCCGAGGCCCTCGGTCGGCAGCGTCAAAACGGATGGGAATATCTCTACTATATATTCATGGACGGTGACTGCCGGGTGACCGAAGATCGGCAGCTGGCCCGCCGGTTGAATGTTCCGCTGACCGGCAATCCGTTTCGAACATTTGAGCGCTATCTGACCGAGTGGGAGCCGGCCGTCGGCTACACCCGGTACGACTGGCAGCATGTCGAGCCGGAAAGCGAGGTCAATCTCGGTTACAATTACGATGCCATCATCAACGCCTTTCACCGGGAAACCCTGTCTGCCCTGCTG
>ENA-ORCT01000905-ORCT01000905.1-marine-metagenome-genome-assembly--contig:-NODE-905-length-12584-cov-4.033661_pt1 | contig 12584 bp, 8 predicted proteins | sample MGYA00248632_ERZ508511 | MGnify/ENA primary metagenome ERZ508511 (study PRJEB26182, sample SAMN06268839) | marine metagenome | isolation source: Tt an P1-techrep anaerobic enrichment on pine from sediment...
CCCGGGAATTAGAGATTTTTGATCAGCGTATCTTCTCGGATACGCCATCGACCCTTCAGGAAATTGGCGATCGGTACAATATTTCCAGAGAGCGGGTTCGACAGGTGGAAAAAAACATTATAAAAAAGATGCGTGAATTTTTTAAGCGTGAGATTCCTGATTTTTCGGCCTATGCAGAAAGCGAGGATTCAGACTGAAAGCGTCACAGGATGAACCGGTTTGACTGACTCGGGAATGTAATTGCAAGCTTATCCGTTGATGGTTGAAAGCAAACGATACGATTAACCTTAAATTTCCGCCTGCATTATAGGAAGATGGCTTCTATATCAGCAGGTCCACAGATAGGTTTTATTGAAATGAGACTTCTGATGAGTGGCTTGTTCCTTCTGCTGACCATTTCCGCTCTGGTCGCATGTTCGATGCCTTTAAAAACCGCAAAATCATCTACCGTGGAGTCCGCCTCGAGTCCTGCGTTACCGAATCAGTATTATTGGTATACAGAATCCCAGATCCAACTGCGGAAAGGAAATCTGGACAACGCGGTTCAGTTTATTCATAAGGCAATTGAAGAGGACCCAGAGTCTTCATTTCTCAAGATCGAACTGGCGCGGTTATATCTTCAACAGAACAACCCTTCCGCGGCATTGGAACTTATGAAAGCCGTTCTTGATAAAAACCCTGAAGATATCGAATCATTGATTCTTTTTGGCCGAATTAAACAATCTCAAAATGAATCTAAATCGGCGGCGGAAGCTTACGAAACTGTTTTGAGTCTCGATCCCTCGCGGAGGAATATCTATCTTTTCCTTGGCAATCTTTACATGAAGGGTAATGCTCCGGATCAGGCAGCTAACGTCTACAGCCGACTTGTGGAACGGTTCCCGGATTCCTACATCGGCCATTTTTTTCTTGGAAAAATTTATTCGGAGCAAAAACGATGGGATGAAGCAGAATGGCACTTTAAACGGACACTGGAGTTGAAACCTGAACTTGAGGAACCCCGCTATGAACTGGTTCAGATTTACCGGCAAACACGAACGGGAACCCATTTTATCACTGTCAATCACGGAGATTCGCTCAGTTCGCTGATACAAACCCACTTTGGAAAGTATACCCCCAATCTTGAAGCGATTGTTCTCGAGATGAATCCTGATTTGAAAGATTCAGATGCAATTTATGCCGGCCAGAAGCTCGTGTTTCCCATTGCAACCCGAGACGAACATCCGGATGCGATCAACGGGCAGAATGAAAAAATCATTCAAATATACCAATCCATTCTTGCGCGAAATGACCAGAATATTCGGGCCGCGATGGAACTTGGACTTTTTTACCATCAAATCGGACGGATAAATGAGGCGGATGCTCTATTCGTCGACCTGGGAAGACGAAGCCTGAGCGAAAAACCTATCCTGCGAACAGTTGTCAAGCTTTTTCTTGACCAGAAAGAATACGCCAATGCCATCATAGTCGTGTCCGGAATGTTGAATGGCGCACCGGAAAGTTCCGATCTTCACTACATCGCCGGTGTTGCAAATAATGGCGCTGAGAATCCGGTGCAGGCGTTGACTCATTTTTTACAGGTTCAGCCAGATTCCAGTTTTTTTAAAAACGCCGCCATCAACGCAGCTATCATTTACCATGAACAGGGAGAGATCCATTCAGCTATCGATCTTTTGGCCGCTGCCATGGAAAAGGCACCGGAATCCGCTGAGATTCCCCTATACCTCGGTTCTTTCTACGAGGAATTGGAAAATTTTGAATCAGCGGAACGCGTCTTACTCCAAGGACTTGAAATCGACCCTGAAAATGCCAAAATACTTTTTCGACTGGGAGTTGTTTATGATAAATGGGGTAAAAAGGCAGAATCCATCGATGCGATGAAAAAGGTAATCAACCTGGAGCCGAAAAATGCCAATGCGTTGAATTATCTGGGATACACTTACGCAGATATGGGGCGAAATCTTGATGAGGCAGAACAATACATTATACAGGCACTGGAATTGATGCCCAATGATGGTTATATAACCGACAGCCTTGGGTGGGTATATTTCAAGAAGGGCGAGTTTGAAAAGGCAGTTAAATATCTTGAAATGGCCGTTGAACTGGTTCCTGATGATCCTATCATATTGGAGCACCTGGGTGATGCCTACCTTAAGCTGAACGATCGGGAAAAGGCACTGAAATTCTATGAACGTTCAAAACATTCCCGGGAAGAACGGGATGAAAAGCTCGAAAAAAAAATAATGGATTTAAAACAGTAGTTTCCTATGATGCGTTTTTTCAGAATCTTTTGCATTGTGGCTTTCCCGTTCCTGTTAAGTGCCTGCGCTGTCTGGACAGGTGCTGAACGCCAGAGAAGCGAGATTCACGATCCTGAACTCATTCAGCTCATCGGTAATTTAAAAGATGCCAATTCCGGGTTGCATTCGTTCAAAGGTATTGGGCAAATCCGGCTATGGAATCCATCAATGGATCAGCGACTTCGGGTAGCATGGATTGGCGCTGAGCCTGAAAACCTCAGGATTTCCTTATTGGGTGTAGCGGGACATCCACTGGTAACCATGGCATCTAATGCTGATATGTTATATCTGGTTTCACATTCGGATCAAAGCTACTACAAAAAGCAATCAAAAAATGGAAATCTGAAACGATTGTTTGGATTTCAAATGACGGTTACAGATATATTCCAATTGTTGGCCGGCCGATTGCCGGTCAGGCGCTTTGAATCTGTTCGAGTCGAAACCAACCCCGCTACCGATGAACGGGTGATTGTTTTTTTGAACGGGTGGGGAGGTCTTCAGGAAAAAGTCCATTTAAGCAACACGTCTGGGGATCCCTATAAAATTGAACGGTTCGACCGGGAGGGTATTCAAATTTTTTCCGCCGAATATCACAGCATAAAGCCGGTTGGCGGTTACCGCTTACCGGATTCATTGACTGTTACCGGAAGCAATGGCGCCGGCATGCACCTCGAGATCGAACGGCAGTGGGTAAATACTCCGGTCCAGCCGGAGACTTTTGTGCTGAGGCCAATTGGTAAATGAGGAAAAACGTTTAATATTCCATAGACGCAACGTCAAAGATCCTGCGGTAGAGTAATCTTTTGTAATCACAAGCGTCTTCCTGTTTTATCCTCGGGCATTTATTACTGTTGATTTCCGTGCAGGTGGTTGGCACGTTTGGTTCATCTACTGCGAACAGAGGCATTCAATTCCCGAGAGGTATGCATCATGACCCCAAATCGACGGGTTGTTGCCCTGGCGGCTCATTTACGGGAATGCAGGAATGTCATCACGTTGGGTGTTTTCCCCAATTTTTCCGATTACAGCCCTGAATCGGCCGAACTAATTCGGTCCGCTGAAAAAATTTATTATCCATCATCCTTTTATGCGGATCTGCTGCATACGATGGGTAAAGAGATTTTTCCGAGCTACCATTCTTACCTGTTTGCCCAGGATAAAATTAAACAGTCAGCCTTGTTTGAAATGATGAAAATCCCTCATCCGCGGACACGGGTGTTTTACGGTATCCGACAACGAAGCCGAATTCTGGAGTTTTTTCAATTTCCTTTTGTGGGCAAAATACCAAAGGGCTCTGCCATGGGGCGAGGGGTGTTTCTGATTGGCAATGATTCTGACCTTCAAAAGTATTTAAGCCAAACCCGCATTGCATATATTCAGCAATTCCTTCCGGTCAAACGTGACATTCGGGTTGTGGTCATCGGAAAACGGTGTGCTCACGCATACTGGCGAATAGCACCTGCTGATGATTTTCGCTGCAACGTCTCTGTTGGTGGAACAATCAGCCTGGATCCTGTCCCCCGGGAAGCGCTCGATCTCGCCATTCACACCGCTCGCAGCTGCAGATGGAACGATGTGGGCATAGATATATGTTTGTTTGAAAACCGATTTTATGTCCTCGAGGCAAACATGAAATATGGAAAAGAAGGATTTCGGGCAGCCGGTTTGGATTATACGCGATTAATGGAGCAACTGATTGAACAGGGAGATATCTGATGGCACCCGGAGTGCGGCACGAGAGACTGTCTTCTCGGTTTGGTGATGATTGGATATGGGAGATCTGATATGGCAGCCAATCGATACCAGCAACGGACTTACAGGGACCGGATGGTTAACGGTCCGCTGCCTGCTTTTCAGGTGGTGGTCGGAGAAACCGATCTTTTTGTGCATTGCCCTGAAATGTTGGCTGATCAGGTTCAAGGAATAGTTGTACAGCAGCGGGCCTACATCGAATCGTTTATAAGGCAGCATCCGGATTTTGCCTGCACACTGCAGCCCATGGCTGACCCCGGACCGGCCCCGCTGATTATCCGCAACATGATTCGTGCGGGTAAGGCTGCGGGAGTCGGGCCAATGGCTGCCGTAGCCGGAGCTGTAGCAGAGGCTGTTGGTCTTGAATTGCTGAAGCAAACCGATGAAATAGTAATTGAAAACGGTGGTGATATTTTTCTGCAGATATTATCGCCAATCACTGTCGGAATATTTGCAGGAGATTCCCCGCTGAGCATGAAAATCGGGCTTCGGGTTTATTCATCCGGTCAGCCAATCGGTATATGTACTTCGTCCGGGACCATTGGGCATTCATTGAGCCTTGGAAAGGCTGATGCGGTTTGTGTTTTATCTTCCGACTGCTCCCTTGCTGATGCAGCAGCCACATCTATTGGCAACCGGGTTTGTTGTGTTGCGGACATTCCACGTGCCATTGAATTTGGTCAAGCCATCAACGGTGTAACCGGATTGGTTGTTATCCTGGGATCGGAAATCGGTGCATGGGGAGCGGTGGAACTTGTTCCGCTTACAGGAAAAAAAGGTTGAGTTTTACAGCCTTAAATACTAAATTTGCCGGACGTTTACTGCGTTTTGGATGATATCCTACGGATTGTATCCGTACCCTGAACCCGCTGGAGTGGAAAGGAGAAGGCGTTTAATGAAAAAAGCTAAAATCGCAAGCTGGATGGTGGCTTTAGCCTTTATCGCTCTGATAGGCTTTCAGAATCGAATCTATTTAATGGAAAAACAGAGCCTTGCCGTCAATTTGATGATGGCCGATTATCATACTCCTGAAATTCCGAACGCCATTTTTTTCCTTGCCTGTTTCGCTTCAGGCTTTTTAATGGCGTATTTCTTCAGTCTGATTTATCGGTTCAAATCATCAAAGACCATCAGTGATTTAAACGGCTGCAAGGAGACTTATCTTAAGGCTATTTCGGCACTGGAAAATGAAATCAATATGCTTAAATCACCCACAACCACCTCCAAATCAGGTGATGAGGGATATCAACCACCACCGGTTGACGCCTGAAGTCTTGTGCCTGATTCTTCACCCTGGTTTTATCGCCTGCTCGGCGATCGTCTTCAAGCACACATCTTTCTTGAATTTTAACGGATAATTTGCCTTCTGCCGTATGAGTACTCCCAAATTAACCCCCATGATCAAACAGTACCTGTCAATCAAAGAACACTATCAAGACGCCATTTTGTTTTACAGGATGGGAGATTTCTATGAAATGTTTTTTGAAGACGCGGAAATTGCCTCCCGAGTACTTGAGATTACGTTGACCTCCAGAAACAAAAAGGACAATGTGCCGGTACCCATGTGCGGGTTTCCTTTTCGAGCTGCCCAGGGGTATATCGCACGTCTGCTTGAAAATGGACACAAGGTGGCCATCTGCGACCAAGTTGAGGATCCGGCACTTGCCAAAGGATTGGTTAAACGGGACGTGGTTCAGGTCATCACTCCCGGTATGATCCTTGACAACGAATTGCTGGATGAAAAATCCAACAATTACATTTTGTCCCTCTCTCACCATAAACGATTTTTCGGTCTTTCATATCTGGATATCTCAACCGGCACGTTCAGGATATCCGAGTCTGAGGATGTGACCGCCATTCTGGATGAGGTCCAGCGTGTATCTCCAAGCGAAATTCTGTTTCCTTCGGCTGTGAAACAAAATGGGCGATTTGCCCCGATCATCTCCGCTCTCAACGGAACACCCATAACCTATCTTGATGACCACCATTTTGATCACACAAAAGGACGGGAACGACTGATCGACCTTTTCAAAACCTTCAATTTGGAAGGTTTCGGTTGCGAGAACCTGCCGGCCGGTATCGGAGCAGCCGGCGCATTGGTCTTTTATGTTTCAGAAACCCAGAAACAGACGGTCGGGCACCTGAATAAAATCGAAACCTATGCACTGGATAATTATCTTGTCGTTGATTCGCTGAGTTGTCAGAACCTCGAACTGTTGAAAAATATCCGAACCGGATCCAAATCCGGGTCACTCCTGGGTACCATTGACCGAACGGTTACAGCGATGGGAGGACGGCTTCTTAAAAATTGGCTTCGGTATCCGCTGGTTGACCCGGAAACGATTAATGGCCGCTTTGATGCCGTTGGCGCAGCTATGGAAAATATCCATATCACGCGAGTAATACGGGAAAACCTTCGGGCAGTTTATGATCTGGAACGATTGGGAAGCAAAATTTCCATGGGACAGTGCAATGCGCGGGATCTTACAGCGCTCAAACGATCCATATTTATGTTTCCCAATATCCGCAGTGAACTTGAGGGGCTCGGCTCAGCTCTTTTTTTATGGCAGGATGACCTGGATGACCTGCTGAATATCGGAAACCTGATCGAGAATGCAATTCGGGAAGAGGCACCGATTGCCATTACCGAAGGAGGAATTATCAAAACCGGGTTCAATTCGGAACTCGATGAGCTTCTTGCGATCAGTAGGGACGGAAAGGGCTGGTTGGCGAATCTGGAAGCAAAAGAGCGCGAAGTCACAGGAATTTCGGCCCTCAAAGTCAGATACAACAAAGTGTTTGGTTATTATATTGAGGTGCCAAAAGCCAGATCTGAAGATGTGCCGCCACATTATGTTCGAAAACAGACGCTGGTAAATGCTGAACGATATATTACAGACGAGCTGAAATCGTTTGAATCAAAGGTATTGAATGCCGAAGAAAGACGGGCATCTCTTGAATATTCAATTTTTCAGGAAATCCGGGAAACCGTTGTCAGCAGAAATGATCAGTTGCAAAAGGCGGCTCAGTTTCTTTCTCAGTTGGATTGTATCCTGAATCTCGCTGAAATAGCCGAGCAAAACGATTACCACCGGCCGGAAATAAACGAGGATGGTCGCATAATAATCGAAGACGGACGCCACCCGGTCATCGAGAAAATGATCACCGCAGAGCGCTTTGTTCCCAATACCATTTTTCTGGACAATGATGAGAATCAGGTGATGGTCATCACCGGTCCGAATATGGCCGGAAAGTCGACAGTGCTTCGTCAGGTGGCGCTGATAGTGGTCATGGCACAGATGGGATCGTTTGTCCCCGCGGCGAAATCCACCATTTGTGTTACCGATCGGATTTTTACCCGGGTAGGCGCCCTTGACAATCTGTCTCAGGGCCAGAGCACCTTCATGGTAGAAATGCAGGAAACTGCCAATATACTTAATTGTTCGACACCAAAGAGTCTTGTGATCATGGACGAGATCGGAAGGGGAACGAGTACGTTCGACGGTTTGAGTATTGCCTGGGCCGTTGCTGAATACCTGCATGATTTAAAAACACGGGGCGTAAAAACATTGTTTGCCACCCATTATCATGAACTGACCGAACTGGCGGCTACCAAGCCCCGGGTCAAGAATTACAATATTGCCGTAAAGGAATTGAACGACGATATTATTTTTCTCAGAAAACTCGTTCCCGGCGGTACCAATCGAAGCTACGGCATTCAGGTCGCGCGTCTTGCCGGAATTCCCGAATGCGTCATCTCCCGGTCCAAACAAATACTTGCTGCAATTGAATCCGATGATAGACATTCCGTAAATCTGCCGTCGTCTATCGAAGAAGATTTCACCAGAGAAAAGGGCCATCGCCAGCTCAGTCTTTTTCAAAGCTCCGAGTCCCTTCTGATACAGGAACTGAAGTCCCTTAATCTGGAAACTATGACGCCGATAGAGGCGCTGAACTGTTTGTATGCTCTGACGGAAAAGGCCAATGAAATAAAAAGCTGATTTCTTTCGATCAACCCGATTGATTGCGATACTTTGTCTACGGAACGCGAATTTAATTAATTACAATTTCTTGCTTGTCTGTTGGCCCGGCTTCGGCGTTGCGTCAACGGCCTCATACGTAAAGTATGAAACAGGCGACGCGTCTTGAAGATGACCCAACATCCGGCGCAATATTCTTGCAATTAAATAAATCCTCGTTCCTAAGCGGAATTGGGGTTCATGCTGACCAGAACGTTATTGACAGCGCGCTTGACTACGATATTCATCTTATTGGCGTTGGTGCCGGGTACCGCCTCGGCGCTTACCGCAAGGGATAAATTCCATCACGCCGAGGCGGCCTACAAAATTCTTCGAAACAGTCCCGGAAAACAAAAATACCGCGACCAGTGGCTGACCTGCATAGACCGGTTCAAGGCGGTGTACCGGCATGACCCGTCCGGCAAATGGGCCGCTGCAGGCCTGTTTATGGCCGGCAAATTGTATGAAGAACTATATGCGCACTCCTATCGCGGCGCGGATAGGGATGAAGCAATTGATATTTTCAACCGAATTATTCGCCGGTTTCCAGAAAGCAGATACAAAAAAAAATCGATTGCTGAGATTCAGACTCTCTCCACCGGGCAATCCTCCGCATCCAAAAGGAACAAAGCGTCCGGCACCAGAAAAACACCAAGGGAAAAATATGGTGTTGCCGAATCATGTTACCGAAAACTTTCCAACGATCCGATAAAACGCAAGTACCGAGATCAATGGTTGCAATGCATTGATCAATACGACGCTGTATATCGGCACGATCCTGACGGATCCTGGGCCGCGGCAGGTCTGTTCATGGTTGGCAAGCTCTACGGTGAACTGGCCGGACATTCGCTAAACGGTGCCGACAAACTGAAAGCCATCGACATCCTGCATCAAGTGGAGACGAATTTTCCCAGCAGCCGATATCGGTCCCGTGCCCGTAATGAAATTCGCCAACTTTCCGGGCAGATGCCCTCTCTATCCAGTGGAAAAGCACCGGGTGCCGGAAGCGCAGATCCTCCATCTGACAAGATGCAGGCGGCGGGCATGGCAGAAAGCGAACCGTCAACAAAGCCATCGGGAACAGGTGAGTGCACAGTTACCGGGCTAAGGTACTGGTCCAATCCAAATTATACACGAATAGTAATTGATGCCGATCAAGAGGCAACGTTTCGTCACAAACTCCTGAAAAAAGATCCAGCCATTCAAAAACCCCAACGACTGTATATTGATCTTGAAAACAGCCATCTTGGTAAAAACGCCCGAAAGACTATCCCGATCAATGACAATCTGCTCAGCGATGCCCGGGCCGGTCAGCACACGCCGGAATCGGTGCGGGTGGTTGTCGATATCAAATCTTTCTCGACCTATAAGATTTTTTCGTTGAGAAATCCCTTTCGGATTGTTCTTGATGTGTGGGGAAATGATATTGCCGATGCATCGGTAAAATGGTCAACGACCACTGAGGCCAGCGGTAAAATTCCCCCCAGCGCCCTCGCCAGGCAATTGGCATTGGGGGTTCGACGGATCGTTATCGATGCCGGACACGGCGGTAAGGATTTTGGCGCTCCCGGTTATCTCAAGGGAGTTCACGAAAAACAGATTGTTTTGAAAATTGCAAAGCGCCTGAAACGTAAAATTCAAAAACGCCTGGGATGTGAGGCCATCATGACGAGGGACTCGGATCGTTATCTGACCCTTGAAGAGCGGACGGCTATCGCCAACACCAAAAATGCTGATTTATTCATATCCATTCATACAAATGCTGCAGAGAATCATAATGCTTTCGGCATTGAAACATACTACCTGAATCTTGCCACAGACGATTCGGAAATATTGGTGGCGGCCAGGGAGAACGCCACTTCTACTCGAAATATCAGTGACCTCCAGGTTATTCTCTCAGATTTGATGCAAAACGCGAAAATAAATGAGTCCAGCCGATTGGCCGAATACGTTCAAACTGAACTGGTCGGTGAAATGAAAAAAAACTACAAGCACATCAAGAGTAAAGGGGTTAAAAAAGCGCCATTTTATGTATTAATGGGAGCCAACATGCCCGCTATACTGGTTGAGACGTCGTTTATCAGTAACAAAAGAGAATGTCACCGGTTAACCACATCGGCATATCAGGAAAAATTATGCCAGGGCATCGTCGACGGCATTGCCCGATACATTAAGGAAACGAATCCAACTGCATTTAAAAGCATCCGGGAACGATCAAAGGGGTGAGGCAATTTTTGTTTAACCTTGTATTTACTGGATATCCTGTTCGATGATACTGCCCGGTGAAACCGTTGATGGCAGTGGCGGTTGAGCGGCAGGCGTCGCGCCGGATGATGAAGCTGCATTGGCTGCGTTCTGCTGTGGCTGAGTCCGGAGCAGTTTTTCGGACAAAATTTTAAGATTTTCAAGTTCCTGGATTTTTTTCCGAATGGGTTTCAATTCGTTTTGAAATTTCAATGATAATTTTTCAAGTTCAAGCCCGTAGCGTTTCTGTTCCTGGTTCAGCGCCTGACTCAGGACCGTCTGATTGATCGAGTCGCGGGTCACATCCGATAGACTGGTCGCAAACCGGTCCAGTTTTTCCTCTTTTTGTTTGAGACTTTCTTCCAATAGAGCCAATTCCTGGTTGAGATGATCATCCATGTTCTGGATTTCACCCCGGGTTGTATCAAGTTGCTGATGGATTGGTGCAAATTTATTTTCGATCTCTGCCAGATGGTCGGTAAGTCCGGCCAAGGTACGCTCCACCGTAGTCTTGTCTGACCGGGTTGTTTCGATATCCTTAACGGCGTTGTCCAGTGTGGACTTAACGCTTTCCAAATCGCGAGTCAACGAGGCGACCGCCATTTCAAGTTCAAGACTTTTTTTACGAAACAGATTGTCGAGTTTCGCGTATTGAACGGAAAGTGAAGAGAACCGGGACTCAAGGTCCTTGGACAATCCACGGACTTTTACACTGTCCGTGTCATGGATTCGGCTGACGTGACTTTTAATGTCGACATAGGCCATCAGCAAGATAACACCGATCAGAACAGGGATCACAATTGAAATCAGAGTAACCCTGTGGGACAGTTTCTCAACCCGTGCGTTCTCCCGTTCCTCTCGGAGAAGGTTATCCGGATTTTCACCGTTGAAGTGAATCCGGAATTCAGAGGGTGACTTGTTTTCCATCCGGTTTTACTCCCACTCGATGGTACTTGGTGGTTTGGAACTGATATCGTAAACGACGCGGTTGACACCTGTAACTTCGTTAATGATCCTGTTCGAAATTTTACCGAGAAGATTATGCGGAAGCCTGGCCCAATCGGCTGTCATGGCATCCTTGCTGGTAACGGCCCGGATAGCCAGAATATTTTCATAGGTGCGATGATCCCCCATAACGCCGACACTTTTAATCGGCAGAAGTACAGCGAAAGATTGCCACAATTTTCGATAATAACCCGCTGCCTTGATCTCTTCTATTAGTATATCGTCTGCCTTACGTAAAATATTGAGGCGTTTTTCGGTGATTTCACCCAAAACACGGATGGCAAGTCCTGGTCCGGGGAAGGGCTGACGCCAGATCAGATCTTCCGGCAACCCGATTTCTTTACCCAATGCGCGGACCTCATCTTTAAACAGGAACTTCAGGGGTTCAACCAGCTTTAGCTTCATTTTTTCGGGCAGGCCGCCGACGTTATGATGAGACTTGATAACCGATGTCGGGCCGCCGAAGGCCGATTGGGATTCGATAATATCCGGATAAAGCGTCCCCTGGGCCAGAAATTCAGCGCCTTTGATCGTTTTGGCCTCGGCTTCGAATACATCCATGAATTCTTTTCCGATGATTTTCCGTTTCCGTTCCGGGTCGGATATGCCGGAAAGCGCTTCGAGAAAACGGTTTTTTGCTTCAACGAATCGGATATTCATGGATAAGTGCTGTTTAAGGGTTTTCTCGAGTTTCGCGGCCTCATCCAGTCTCAGCAAGCCATTGTCTACAAAGATACAGGTGAGTCGTTTGCCGATGGCTTTATGAATGAGCAAGGCGGTAACCGACGAATCCACGCCGCCGCTTAACCCTAGAATGACCTGCTTGTCTCCGACGGTTTCCCTGATTTCCTGGATAGCCTCGGCGGCAAAGGATTTCATGGTCCATGACCGTTTGCATCCGCAGATATTAAACAGAAAGTTTCGGATCATGGCTGTACCCTTGGGGGTATGCTCCACTTCAGGATGAAATTGCAGTCCGTAAAACTGTCTGTCGGCGTTAACGGTTGCGGCTACCGTCGTGTTTTCAGTCGACGCAGAAATCGTAAAACCTTCCGGCAACGCTTTAATCGAGTCTCCGTGACTCATCCAGCTTCGGGTTGTTGATTCCAACCCTTCAAATAGCCCGGTTGGCTCGCTGATCGAGAGTTCAGCCAATCCGTATTCCCGTTTTCCAGCCTTTTCAACTCTGCCGCCTAGTGCGTGAACCATGGACTGCATGCCGTAGCAGATACCCAGCACCGGAATACCACGATCGAACAGACCT
>ENA-ORCT01000907-ORCT01000907.1-marine-metagenome-genome-assembly--contig:-NODE-907-length-12578-cov-2.426606_pt1 | contig 12578 bp, 5 predicted proteins | sample MGYA00248632_ERZ508511 | MGnify/ENA primary metagenome ERZ508511 (study PRJEB26182, sample SAMN06268839) | marine metagenome | isolation source: Tt an P1-techrep anaerobic enrichment on pine from sediment...
GTTACAATGCTGATTACTTTCTTTTTGGTTACTTCCGGTGTCGTTTCGACAACGATGTCAGGATAGATATCCGAACCTAACATTGCCAATTGACCGTCTCTCGTAAATGAAAGGCTTAAATAACTGCCAAAAACCGGCAAACCTTGATATACCTGTTGAAAGCCCGCATACCATTTCCCCTGGATCTGTACTGAATTGATCATCTGTAGCTGAGACGGGGCAATCCTTAAAAGGTTTGCGTGAGTATCCACAAACAGCAGGCTGACATCCTGAATCGTATCTCCGGTAAGTTCACCTGCAACCGTTAACGGTATCGGTTTTCCTGTGATCAGGTGCGGCGTATCCGTCATGGTATTCCAACGAATGGATAATCCGCCGCCGACCTGGGAATTCAACTGCTGCACGGCATTGCTGCTGCCAATGCTCAGACTCGGTGCACCGGTTTGAGAGGATGTCTGGGCGGAAGCGCCAACCGCACTGTATGTGCCTTTGGGAGAAAGAGGGATGCCCTGACCGCTTAAAGATTGAAAGGAGGATGAAGGTTCTGGTGGCCGTACTGCCCATGAACACGCTGTAATCAACGATATTATTAAAACAGATGTTAACAAAAACTTTTCAAATTTCATGTTTTTCTCCTTTCGCTTTCATCAATAAATCCTGAGGGGAAAAATGCTCCTTAAAAGCTATCCCAATATTACAATTGATAGTTTAAGTAAGGCCGTCAGTTATGACTAATGAACCTTACAAACAAACATTAACAGCGAATTAACAAATATTCCCAAAAATCTAACCTGATAAAGTCAAATCGACTAAAAAACTATTCCGGGAAATCCCAAGTCATATTCTTTGGCTCCTGCGAACATATGCAGAAAGGATCAGCCAGAAGGAGCGAAAAAAACAGTGAAAGGCGAAATGATTGTTTGTCTAGCTCCAAAATGACCCTCGCCTCATTAAAATCATCTAAAATTTGCCATCCAGAATACAACTGGACAGCATCTACATGTCCATAAGGAGGGTGGTGAGATGACTTGTATAATCACGAAGTAACGGCCATCTAAGATACTTGAAATTGCTCCCTTTTATTCATTCAAGCTAACAAGGAAATAATCTCGTCCCTTCCTTTTTTCTGATTCCCTAGCATATTTATGATGTATATTATATGCATATCAAGCATCTTCGTCAATCACTTTTAGGGTTAATTTTTTTAAATCTATCAAAAAGTCCGTATTTACCACGGTTTATGCTGATTTAGATTAAAAACCATTAAAGGCAAAGATTTGATATACAGCCCACTTGATCAAATGCGATGATTTCATAATAAAACGTATACAGGCGATTTAATCTGCTGTAACTTCTACAAGCACAACGGTATACGGCTCCAACGTGATGGTCAGATCCCGGCTGTACTCCATCGTGCTTTCGATGGGTTTGATCTTATCCGGCTCTTCCAGCGAGCATTCATCGTTCAATCCCGCCGTGATCGTGTAGACTTTCACAGTGCCCGTTTCGGGCACCTTGGATCCCTGCAGTCGACACAGTAAAATGTTCGGGCTGTCTTCATAATTAACCGCTTTGATAACAATACGCTTGCCGTCTTCGCTGCCGGTGGCGATTGAATCCACAGTCCCCGGCCTCCAGTCCTCCGGCTTCATCTGGGAAATCTCGTCAAAAAACTCACTGCGGTTGCCAATATCGCTAAACACCCCCATTGTCGCGTCATACCGCCTCGGTGCGTAATGCTCACTGAACAGTTTCTCAACTACATAACCCGATCCCGGAAACCACGATACATGGTCATGATAAATAAACGCCCGCCACTCCGGATTGTCGGTGGTATTGCGCATTAGCAGTGCCGGACAGGTCATCTCCAAATCCGGACTCATCCGTTCATACAGGATCAAACTGCCGGCCGTATGCAGCCCGGCCCGCCAGTCATACGTGCGGCAAAGCCCCCACTCCAATACACCGATCTTGATATCCGGATGTGGGGAGATACGTATATATTCACGCAATTTGACGAGATAATCACCGATGCGTCGAACCCCCGTTTGAAAATTTTCGTTTTCATATTCGTAATTGTGACAGCCCAAAATATCAAAATTGTCCCCTGCGATCTCAATAAGCTTCTTGCTCCAGACCATATCATTGGACCGCTTCTGCCCGCAAGCCACGATTTGAACATCCGGCGCGATTTTTCGAATTTGGCTGCCGTAGACATTCACGATCTCGGCATACTGATCCGGAGTATGCCCATGATTCATGGGCTCGTTATCGATCTGGAAATACTTAACATTGTAAGGTTCGGGATGCCCGTTGGCCGCCCGTTTCCTGCCCCACTCGGTCGTCGGCGGATCATTGACATAATGCACCCAGTCAATCGCATACTGAACTTCTTCTGGATCGGTACTGGTTGCCGCCAGCACGATCAGCGGTTCGGTGTCCAGTTGCCTGCACATTTCAAGGAACTCATCCGTCCCGAAACCATAATAATCCGAGTACCCTCCCCAGATCGTGTTTGGATGGTATACACGCGATTCAAGCGGGCCGATACCGTCCTTCCACTTGTAAATAGAAGCAAACGAACCGCCCGGCCAGCGAATAAACGGCGGCTTTAAATCCCCCAGTGCCTTCAGAAGGTCCGCCCGGAGCATCCCGCTGGTACGGGCATCCGCCCGCATCATGGAAACTTGATCCACCAGAACCGACCCATTTCCCTCTGCAACGATTTCAACATGTGCCTGCTTATCGGTTTTGGGACTGGTAAAGGAATAATCAACCTTTTGCCATTCGGAACCGTTTGTTTCCAACGGAACCTCGATGAGCTGATTGACGTTACTATCAGCAAGTCGAAAACTTACACGAACCGTTCCCTGTTCGGGCTTAAGCCAGACCGAGCCGTCGTATTTAACTCCCTCCTGCACATAGATCCGGTTCTGGCGAATACCGGTGGTACCGCTGCTGACAAACAGACGGACGCTTCTAATGCCTTTTTCAAAATTCACGTTATCGGTGTGCTGAACATAACCATCATCATTAAATGGACGCCAGTAGGTTCTGAGATCACTTTCTTCAAAACCCTGACCGCGAATCTGTTCAGCATATAAACCGTCGACCACAGAATGATTGATATGCTCCAGAAACTGGCCGTAAACTCCCTTTTGGACAGAGCCGGTCACTCGATCTGTATCGATCAGCAATACGGCAACATCGGGTTTTTTCGGTGACTGAGCCGCTGAGCAGAAACTGCAATGAAACCACATACCGATAATGAAAAAAACTGCAAGAACAGACATTGTGTTTAAATGAAGATGAAGGATTTTAGCGAGCGGCTTATTAAAATGCATGTCTTGTCTCCTGGTTAAGGATTTTGCTTGTATCCATTGTCTGCTGTGAGGAGTTTTGACGTATCCACATTAGATTTTCTTAATCCAAAACAGACTGCAACCCATTATAGCCAAATAACCTAAATTGTCAATTCGTATATTCGAGCTTACTCAGCAATCAATACCATAATGATTGTTTTTAGCTCGGGATTCATATTCAGGTTTGTTTAGAGGTTGCTAAAGACATCGTGTGTTTAAACGTTATCTGTCGGCCTAGACAGCTGTTGGGACGTCTATACGGAGCCGTTCATCCCTAATCTCAGGTAAGCGATTGAATGAAATAAACTTTTTTTGGATTGATGGATTATCATGTGTTGCAGAAAGCTTGCGAATGGATTATAATCGCTGTCCGCTAACACAACCGCTGGCATGATTTAGCTTCAGCTGTATTTGTGGCAAATTGGGGTAAGTGAAGTACCGCTTCGCTCCGCTTTTCTTAAGAAAGGGAGATTCGATGTGAAATAATCACATTATGACAGATGCGATATAACGGGATTATTCCGGTGTAAACTCATTTAAGAAAAAGGAGATAGACATGAAAACGAAAATCAGCTTTGTACTATTGTTAGTATTGGTATTTATGCTGCCTGTTGCTACTTTGCTGGTAGCTGCCCAGGCAGGAGGGGGGGGCAATACAGTTCCACCCAGACCGGAAGGCCCGTGTGACATCTACGCTGCGGACGGCTGTCCCTGCGTTGCAGCCCATAGTACTACGCGTGCGCTGTATGCTTCCTACAATGGCCCACTCTATCAGGTCATGCGTCAGTCAGATGGTATGACTCTGGACATCGGTGTGGTCCAGTCCAGCGAGGGCGATGCCGGCGGATACGCAGACGCGGCTGCACAGGACGCTTTCTGTGCTAATACGTATTGCTGGATCACGACCATCTATGACCAGTCTGACAAGGCCAACCATCTCACCCAGGCGCCTCGCGGCGGATTCAGCGGCCCGGCAATGGGAGGATTCAACAACATTCCGATTGCAGACATGGCTCCGGTGACACTGATGGGTCACAAGGTATACGGTGTCTTTATCGAACCGGGAATGGGCCTTCGGGACGACGATCCGGTCGGCACCGCGGTTGACGATCAGGCGGAGGGACAGTACTGGGTGATTAACGGCCACCACTATAATTCCGGGTGCTGTTTCGACTATGGTAATGGCGAGACAGACAGCCGGGATGACGGTGACGGCACCATGGAAACCACATACTATGGTAATGCCGGTGCCTGGTATCGCGGACAGGCCCCCGGTCCGTGGATTATGACCGACCAGGAAAACAACCTGGTGGGATGTGTCAATCCCTCTCCAAACGATAAGTTCTGTGAAGACCTGCCGACGATTACCTGGCGCTTTGTAACTGCAACGGCGGATGGCGAACCCCACCACTGGAGATCCATGGGGGGTGATGCACAGCAGGGCGACCTACAGGTTATGTTCGATGGGACGCGCATTATCAATGACAGAAGCAGCTATGACCCGATGCGCAAGCAGGGAGCTGTCATTCTCGGCAACGGGGGTGACAACAGCAACGCTTCACAGGGCACCTTCTACGAAGGCGCTATGACGGCCGCGGGAACTTTCCCGTCTATAGAGGCTAATCAGAAGATTCAAGCCAATATCGTGGCTGCAAAATACGATGTACAGCGGCTGAGCATAACACCGGCCGCGGCAGTCGCCACGCCTCCGGGACTCCAGACATTCTCCCCGGGCTCCTCTCAGGATACGACCGTAACTTTCACGAATACGACAGGGGCATACGTGACGAACATCAGGTTGGGCATTTCCGTGCCCGCAGGGTGGACCGCTATGGCTAAGACGCCGGAGAGGATCCCCGGATCGATCGCTCCGGGCCAGACCGTCAGCACAACCTTCAAAGTGACATCCGGTTCGACGGCCTTTAACGGGGACTTGGTCGGTAATGCCTCTTGGAGGAACACGTCGAACGGTCAGACTGAATCCGAAATCGCGGTCGAAAAAGTACGTAATGTCAGCCCGATCAAGATCAATGAGTTCGCGATCAGTTCGGGCACACCGGCCAACTCAACGAATTCGTTTATCGAGCTCTATAACGCCGGTGACAGTACCGTCGATATCTCAAACTGGACGCTGACCCAGCACCCAACCCAGCAGCCCATCTTTTCGTCCGTAAAAATTCCGGCCGGAACGAGACTTTCATCGAAAGGTTTCTACCTGCTTGGCCTGTCTAATTCCGGGCTGGCAGTCCCCGCGAAGAAGGGGGACTCTACGATTTTTGTCAGAAGTGTCGATGGCATGTCGGTTGGCGATACGATTGAAATCGATACTGGCTCCGCCGTGGAAACCCGCAAAATCGCAAGCATCCAAACGCCTTCTGCCGCTGCGCCGGGTGGCGGACGCGGTGGTTTCGGACGTCGAGGCGGAGCCAGCGGTTTGACGACGGTGTGGCAACCCCTTCCTGATGGTCCGGTGATGACGATTCCTGCCGGTTCTTCCAACATCCCTGTTACGAGCGTACGTGGTTTCGAGGTTGGACAGAAGATGGCTATCGGCTATGGTGCGACCTATCCTACCGTTGCACAAGCTATTGAGAAGTATGAAGTGGTTACAGTGACCGAAGTCGGAAAGTCGGGCACCCAAGCCTGGCTGTCTATGGACGCCAAGGCCGGCGATACTAATATCAAGGTCTCCTCGGTGGGGAATATCTCTGTCGGTGATAAGATCCGCTTGGATATCGACAGTGTTGGACACGGGATCGAAACCGTTACGGTGACAAAAGTCGGTACCCAATCGGTTCGCAATACCTTTGGCGGTCCCCTGAGAGAAGGGGAAGATCCCGGTACAGGTCTTGATTTGGCCGAACCGCTGAAGTATGACCATGCATCCAACATGCCTTTCAGCGCCAGGGGAACCGGGATCAGTTTCGAACCGGCGGCGGCCTTTGACCACTCGAGTAACGAGCCCGTTCTGTCGCTCAGTACCAGCATTACGCTTGATCGAGCTCTGGACAAAGACCACAAGATCGATGCCGTGGTCCGTGACGAAAAGGTGACGACCGCGGGCTATCAGGGAACGCAAAAGCCTAACCAGTGGTTCGGAGGTCCTGCCTTGGCCAATGCCGGCAACATGGTACTGCGTGATGCGGCCGGCCTTGTGGTAGACAGTCTCAACTATGGCGGCCTGATCGATCCCTGGGCCGCCGAGGGGTATCAAGCCACCTCCGGAGCAGGTGAGGATGGCTGCAGCGCGCCTGTGCCCAGTGCGGGCAGAGGCTTCGGTTTCGGTGGCCGTGGCGGGGCAACTGCCAGTGCACCCAACAGAAGTGCAGGCCGCTTCCCGGACGGTGCCGATGCCGACAGCAATTGCAGTGATTTCCGGCTACAGGCCACAGGAACCTCCCTTGCCGTTGCTTCGACTGAAGGTACGAAGAATATCAAGGTTGCCAGCGCAGCAGACTTTGATGCCGGACAGACGATCATCATTGATAGCGGTGAGAACCGTGAGACGGCCGTCATTGCGACGGTAGGCACATCGGGCGGCACTACGGTTGGTACTGCCACAGAAGCGGGCGCGACCGTAATCCCTGTTGCCAGTGTGTTCGGTTTTAATCCCGGTCAGAGCATTACCATTGACAGTGGTGGCAAGACTGAGACTGCAGTTGTCGCTTCCATTACAGGCGGTCGTCGCAGAGGACGTGGCGGTTTTGGTGGTCCAGGTGGTGGTAACGAAGCACTTTCTATTACCGTTACCGCGCCGCTTTCCAATGCTCATGCGGAGGGTGTACAGGTTTCCGGTACCGGGATCACTCTCACTAAGGCATTGACCAAGGCGCATGACAGCGGAGCACAAGTAGCCGGCAGCGATCCAACACCCGGCGCGCCCAACCAGTATAACAGGTGACCTCTATGAGGATATTTCTATAACTGATGTTTAGACGGTAGCGACTCAAACCGTCTCTGAAAACACGATTTAGGGCTCCGCGGCTGAAAGGTCGCGGAGCTTTCTATTTCTTCCTAAAGATATTGCAGGAAAGGATCAAACTTTGGGTATTGACAACGACACGACTTGTTTTCAAAGGTTCTGGCCCTGGTGGCGCCGGCTTTTGACGGGATTGAGCCTGCTGGGTCTGGTCTTGAGTGTCTACTTAAGCTGGCATTACCTGGAAGGTGCAACGATGATCGGTTGCGGCGGGGGAAGTTCGTGCGATCAGGTGCTCAGCAGTCGGTGGTCGACGATAGCAGGGGTATTGCCAGTCAGCGCTTTGGCTGCGGGAGTCTATCTTGCGTTGCTTGTGGCGAGTCTTTTCATTGGTCCTACCACAGAGATGTCAGTTCGACGACTTGCATGGCGCGCGATGCTTGTTTTTGTCTGGGCGGCCGCAGGAAGTGCGGTATGGTTTATCGTCTTGCAGAAGTGGGTTATTGGGGCCTTTTGTCCCTATTGCATGACAGCACATATTACGGGTTTACTGTTGGCGACTTTGGTTACCTGGCAGTCGTCCAAACAATTCGACGACGGTTCAACCGGTATATCGAAGCATTCTGCACCGAATTCCACAATGGATGAGGTGATCCCAGTGACAGTCCAGGATGGTTCCCCGACCGACTCACAGCGCGCTATTAGCCCTTTGCAAGGGATCGGCCTGGCTCTGGTCGGTCTGACTATGACCGGCATTCTGGCAGTTTGCCAGGTTGTTATTACTCCTCCACTCGTCTATCAGGGGGGAGAGACTCGGGAAACTCAATCCGCTATTAATGCCTACGGCGTGCCACTCATCGGTTCGCCGGATGCTCAGTATGTCGTTACCTTACTTTTTGATTATACATGCCCGCATTGCCAGCAAATGCATTTTATGCTTAATGAGATCGTTCGCCGCTATGGAGGAACGCTGGCTTTTGCTCTGAGTCCGACTCCGTTAAACCGACAATGTAATCCTTATGTCCTTCAGGACGTCGATGAATTCAAAGACGCCTGCGAACTGGCAAAAATCAGTCTGGCGGTTTGGGTAGCCAACCACGCGTTGTTTCCTGATTTTGAAAATTGGATGTTTTCGTTTGAGTCCGGGGATCGTTGGCGGCCACGAAGCCTCGACGACGCCAGGGCCAAGGCGGTAGAATTAATCGGTCAGGAAAAGTATGATGATGCCAGAATGAACCCCTGGATTGAGCAGTATCTACAAACTTCCGTTCAGATTTACGGCAATACCATTCAGACTGGGAAAAGCGCTATCCCCAAACTGGTTTTTGGATCACGTTGGGTCGTTCCGCAACCCTATGACGCAGAGGATCTTGTTCCGATTCTGCGTGACAGTCTGGGGATACCTGTCGATTCTTTCGGGCCGTGACCAAATAATCGGTGATCATGTTTTTCTTCTGTTACCTGCATTGGTTCAGGGTGTTTTACGAACTTGATGAATACAAATGTCATTGAACTAGTTTCTCCAGGTAAACTCTGTCTTGAACATTGAGAAGGTCTATTCGTTTGCCATATATCTTACATTTTTGGAGATGATTTCATCTTGAACAGCAGGCCGATTAGTGTTATAATTCCGCACCGTTAGCGGGAAGCACAATTACACACAGTCGTGCAGTTAAAAAGAAAAGGATGTTATTATGAAGAAATTATCGTTCTTACTGTTGGTCTTATGTGCATTGCTGTTAAGTTCATGTGCAAGCATGAACCCAAACCCGGTTTTGTCGATTGAAGGCGGCCAGATCAAGGGCGTAGAGACTCCAACCGATGGTGTTATTGCCTATAAGGGCGTTCCTTTTGCGGCACCGCCGGTCGGCGAACTTCGTTGGCGGGAACCGCAGCCTGTTGTACCGTGGGATGGCGTTAAAGTGGCGGATGCCTACGGCGCGGCTGCTATGCAGGTGACGTGGGATCCGGATAGTTTTTACGGCAGGGAATGGCAGGCCAGCGGATCTGTTCCGTTCGAGGAAGACTGTCTTTACCTGAATGTATGGACGCCCGCGGCGGGGCAGACCGATAAGAAACTGCCTGTTGCGATGTGGATACACGGTGGGGGCTATCGTGAAGGCTTCGGCTTTGAACCTGAAATGGACGGCGGCGAGGATTGGGCCTCGCGGGGTGTTATTTTAGTCACCGTCACGTACCGTTTGGGCGTTTTTGGATTCTTCACGCACCCGCTTCTGTCGGCCGAAAGCCCGCATGGTGTTTCCGGTAATTACGGCTTAATGGATCAGGCAGCAGCATTGAAATGGATTCATAATAATATCAAACAGTTTGGCGGTGACCCTGGGAATGTCACCATTTTCGGGCAGAGTGCAGGCGCCGGAAGTGTCCAGTCATTGTGCGCATCGCCGATTTCAAGGGGCTATATCAGCAAGGCCATCAGCATGAGCGGGGGCGGTTTAGGTGAATACAGACGAAGCATGTCTTTCGAAGAGGCCCAAACGGCGAACAAAGCGATGATGGATCATTTTAATAAAACGACTTTAGATCAAATGAGAGCTCTTTCATTCGATGAGTTGACAAAAATGGCAAGCGATTACGCCGCCGCTACTAATAATCGTGTCTTTTATAGTCCTGTTGTTGATGATTATTTCTTAACAGCCTCCTTCACTGATACAGCACGGGCCAATGAAATTCCCGATATCCCTTATATGTTTGGATACACTGCCAACGATTTGAGTGATATGACAAAGGCAATTCAGGATTTCTGTGCACTGCGTGCCGAACAAAGCAGCAAACCCGCTTATGCCTATATGTTTGCACGTCAATTACCCGGTGATGAAAGCGGCGCTTTCCATTCTTCTGATTTATGGTATGTGTTCCATTCATTCAGACATAGCTGGCGTCCTTTCACAGCAGGCGATGAAGCATTGAGCCAGCAAATTGTTGACTGTTGGACCAATTTTTCAAAATACGGTGATCCAAACGGCAAGAAGGGAGGTGTTTGGACCACATATACTGCCGACAGGCCCGAATTCATGATACTTGATGCAAACGAAAATGAAGCAATATGTACCATGAGTGCAACTCCCAAATTTATAGGGCGGACTCCTCTGAGGTAAAGTTGTGACGTTGAAAAAATCACACTCTGCTTTTATAAGAATACGGTGGTGGCTATCATCCCATGAGTTTTCAACGAAAGTTAACAGGTACACCTCGCTGAGAGTGGCTTAAAGGAAAGAGAGTTACGATCAATCGATGATGAATCCTCTGGCGAATGGTGTTGCAGGGTGGTTCTGTCATAACCGCAAAGGGATTGTCTGTCCTCAAAAAGTCCAAGGTAACTTTATGATGTGAACAGGACTCCAGATTATGGTATGATTGTTTGACTGAATTGATACGACAGTTTTACCGGTAATCAATATCCAAATGTTGTGGAGTATTCATGGCCAGGTACAAAAATCTTTATGAACTTGCCAACCGGAAGCATTTTCGTGTTGCGGGACTGATGTCCGGAACAAGTGCTGACGGGATTGATGTGGCCATTATCGATGTTAAATCTGCTTCACAGTGTATGGTGGCGTTTGAAACACAGGGTTATTCTCCATCGCTTCGTAAGGCCATCTTAAGACTTTGTGACCCGAAGACCTCGCATGTGGATGACATTTGCCATTATAATTTTCTACTCGGACGTCTTTTTGCACAGGCACTCATCAAAACCTGTCAGCAAAAGAAAATTCCTCTTGAGTCGATTCATTTGATCGGTTCGCATGGCCAAACCATATATCACATACCTGACGGGCGACGCTGCGGGAATCAAAAAGTGCGATCGACCCTGCAGATCGGGGAACCCTCGATTATTGCAGAGCTGACCGGGATTACGACCGTGGCGGATTTCCGTCCCCGAGACATTGCCTGCGGCGGGCAGGGGGCTCCGCTGGTACCTTATACGGACTATCTTTTATTCGGACACAAACGGTACTGTCGTGCGCTTCAGAACATCGGCGGAATTTCCAATGTAACCTATCTTCCCGCCTCCGGGGGGATTGATGACATACTGGCGTTTGATTGTGGCCCGGGGAATATGGTGATTGATATGATCGTATCGATGATCACAAAAGGGCGAAGCAAATATGATCGTAACGGAGCGATGGCTCAAAAAGGACAGGTTCATGAAACACTATTGAAAAAATTCCTGAAACATCGTTTTTTTCGTGTTCAACCTCCCAAGACCACAGGGCGCGAACTTTTCGGAATGGTCTACAGTCAACAGTTTTATGAGGCCGGAATTGCGATGGGATTGAGTTCTGCCGATATTGTTGCCACTGCGACAGCATTGACCGCCGAATCGATAGCGCAATCGTATCAGCGATTTTTGCCGAAAATGCCGGATCAGATGATTCTTTGTGGAGGCGGTGCAAAAAATCACTCCCTGGTCAGGATGCTTGCAGAAAGGCTTAAAGACACCCGACTGATGACAACAAATGATTTTGGAATTGACAGTGATGCGAAGGAAGCCGTTTCATTTGCACTATTGGCCTGGTCAACGATAAAAGGGATGGCAAACAACGTCCCCTCGGCGACAGGAGCTTCACGGCCGGCTGTACTCGGCAAAATTATACCGGGATCGTTTGTTTGATAAAAAAACTCTTTTACTACTTGTGAGGCTGTACAATTACATTTTCACTACTTGACATTTTAATCGTCATCTTCTACCTGGCTGGTACAACAACACTCGGTTTTTGGATTGGCCGTAAGCAGAAAAATATGACGGACTATTTCCTTGGGGGCAGGCATGTTCCCTGGATAGCAGTGACATTGAGTATTGTTGCTACGGAAACCAGCGTGCTGACTTTTATCAGTATTCCTGCGGTTTCGTACCAGGGGAATATGACCTTTATCCAGATTGCACTGGGGTATGTAATTGGGCGTGTTGTTGTGGCATTGGTCATGATTCCGGCGTATTACAAGGGGGCTATGGAAACAGCCTATCACTTTTTGGGGAATCGCTTTGGACAGAAAATGCGAAATGTTGCAAGCATTACTTTTATGGCTACACGCCTCCTGGCTGATGGTGTCAGGTTGTTTGCAACGGCCATACCGCTGGCGCTGATTATCAAAGGCAGTGGTTATTTCAGCGGTTTTTCAGATAAGCAGTTTTATCTGATGTCAATCGTTTTAATTGGGTGTATTACGGTCCTGTACACCTCATTCGGTGGAATTAAGTCAGTCATCTGGGTAGACATGATTCAATGGACCATCTATGTTGGCGGAGCCATCCTGGCCTGCATTATCATTAT
>ENA-ORCT01000908-ORCT01000908.1-marine-metagenome-genome-assembly--contig:-NODE-908-length-12555-cov-2.681439_pt1 | contig 12555 bp, 8 predicted proteins | sample MGYA00248632_ERZ508511 | MGnify/ENA primary metagenome ERZ508511 (study PRJEB26182, sample SAMN06268839) | marine metagenome | isolation source: Tt an P1-techrep anaerobic enrichment on pine from sediment...
CCCGCCTCGCCGGCAAGGATATCGACCGCCTCCATGAAGCTCACATTCTCGGTCTCGCGCACGAAGGAGATGGCGTCGCCCTTGGCGTGGCAGCCGAAGCAGTAATAGTAGCCCTTGCGGTCATCGACGTGGAACGAGGCGGTCTTTTCCTGGTGGAAGGGGCACGGCGCCCACATGTCGCCCTTGGCCTGGTTCGATTTGCGGCTGTCCCACATGACCTTGCGGCCCACGACCTGTGACAGGCTCAGGCGGTTGCGCAGTTCATCCAGGAATCCGGGGGGCAGGCTCATGGCGCAAGTATCTACACGAACGCGGGCAAAGTCGAGAACCCGGCGGGACGCAGAGGTGCAAAACCGCTCACGAGGATCCTGCCGGCAGTTTTCAGAAAACCCCTGGCCCGCCGCCTGCCTGCGGGCCCGGAACGACCCGTGTCACCGCCGCCCCGCGCCGCAGCATCGTGCCGCGGTTCGCCCGGACCACCGCCAGCGCCGCCAGGGCGAAGACCAGCGCGTCCCAGGGCTGCGCATCGGGCCAGAGCGGATTGTTGAGCTGGAAATGGAACAGCGCCGGCAGCAGGATCGAGCCGCGCGCGGCATTGAACATCGGCGTCACGATCACGCTGGCCGCGGCCGAGGCCACCAGGAAGGGCAGGAACGGCCAGGCGCTTTGCGGCGTGCCGGACAGGAAGAAGGCAGGCAGGTGCCACAGCCCCCAGACCAGCCCCAGCACCAGCCCGGCCCAGAGCGGCGCCATGTGCCGCTGCAGAATCGGCAGGGCCACGCCGCGCCAGCCGAATTCCTCGACCGGGCCGATGATCAGGGTGAGCAGGAGGAGCCCCGGCAGCGCGCCCCATCCCTCACCGGGCCGCACCGGCCCCGCCGGCACACCCTTGATCAGCGCCCCGGCAACGAAAAGCAGCGGGATCAGCAGCAACAGGAACCCGTACCAGCCGGCCGAACAGCGCCAGAGCGCCAGCCGCGACAGGAACCGGCCCAGCCCGCCCGGCCCCTGCCACCATGCCACCAGCGCCAGCGCCGAAATGGCGGGGGCGTAGACCGCGAGGATGAAGAGCGGGTTGCGCCCGCTGACCGGCCCGAAAAGCGCCGTCACCCGCTCGGGCCAGACGGCCAGGACCGCCATCACGCCCCAGGCCAGGCCAAAGGCGAGCAGGAGGAACGGAAACAGCGCCCGGGAGGGCAGGTCGTCGGGACGCGAAGCGCTCATGGCAAATACCGGAAGAACGAATGCCCTTTCAGGAAAACACCCGGTTTTCCATAGCTCCGGCGCCCGGCGCGATCAACCTGCGCCCCGTTGCGCGGCGACACTTTTCATTGCAGCCGTCAGCTCGTGCAGCGCGCTCTGCGCCATCGAGCGCATCACCATGATGTCGAACCCCGCCTCCTCGGCCCGCGTCACCGAGCAGGCCATGTGACCGAGCAGCGTGCGCGCGCTGTGGCCGGTTGCGAAAACCGCCGGGCGCAGATCGATCGGCATGAGGCGCGCCAGCACCGCCGCCGCATCCCGGCCCTCCAGCCGGAACAGCGCCCAGGCATCGCTCTGATCGGTCAGGGCGGCATGTTTGGCGAGGCCCGCGCCGGGCGCGGGCCCCATCAGCATTGCCTGCCCCCGCCCCGTCCACACGCAGCGCGCCGCATCGCCGCCGGTGGCGCGGCCCGGTTCCGGGAAGGCCAGGCCATGCGCGGCCTTCAGCGCCCCCGACAGCGCGGCCTCGGCCCCGTCGAAAGGGGCGAGCGAGGTGATCACCCCCGCGCCGGGCGCGCGAAGCACGGTGGTTCCGGCCCCGAACGGCAGGCCCTCCCTGAGCGGCGGTTGGGCGATCAGCTTAGCCACGGGCCCTCTCCCCCTTCGGATCGTAGAACACGGGGGGGCAGATCTCGCACCAGGTCTCGGTGGCGCGCAGGTGGTCGACCATGCGGATGCGCTTGCCGATGCGCGCCCGCCCGTCGCGGACGAAGCCCAGCCCGATCATGCCCCCCAGCGTGGGCGAATGGCACACCGAGCTCAGATAGCCCTGGTCGTTCTCGCGCGTCGGCGGCGCGGCCTCCCTGAAGAGATGCGCCCCGGCCAGCAGCGTGCCGCCGGGGCGGACGGGCCGCAGGCCCACCAGCTGCTCGCGCTCGGGGCCGTTGAGCCCGGGGCGCTGCGCCGTCGCCTTGCCGATGAAATCCTTCTTCTCCGACAGCATCCGCCCCAGGCCGAGGTCGAAGGCGGTGCTGCGCCCGTGCAGCTCGGCATGGGTGAGAAACCCCTTCTCGATGCGCAGCACGTTCAGCGCCTCCATCCCATAGGGGCCGCCGCCGAAGCTCTCGGCCAGCGTCAGCAGCAGGCGGAACAGGCATTCGCCATAGCGCGCGGGCACGGCCAGCTCATAGCCATGCTCGCCCGAAAACGAGATGCGGAAGAGCCGCCCCTTCACGCCAAAGACCGACACCCCGCCACAGGCCATGAAGGGAAAGCGGTCATTGTCGATCTCCCTGTCCAGGACGGCATTGACCAGATCGCGCGCCCGCGGCCCGGCCACGGCGAACTGCGCCCATTGCTCGGTGACCGAGATGAAGCGCAGATTCATCTGCGGCACCAGGCATTGATGCACGAATTCCAGGTGCCGCATCACCTGCGCGGCGGCCGCGGTGGTGGTGGTGAGCACGAAGTGGTTCCGGCCCAGCCGCGCCACGGTTCCGTCATCCATCACATGCCCGTCCTCGCGCAGCATGATCCCGTAGCGCACCCGCCCCACCTTCAGCGTCGAGATCCGGTTGGCATAGACGAAATCGAGGAACGCCCCCGCATCCGGCCCCTGCAGGTCGATCTTGCCCAAGGTGGAGACATCGGCGACGCCCACCGCCCGGCGCACCATCCGCACCTCGCGGTCGCAGCTTTCGCGCCAGTCCGCCTCGCCGTTCTCGGGGAAATAGGCCGGGCGGTACCACAGCCCCGCCTCCACCATCGGCGCGCCCCGCTTCACGCTCGCCGCATGCGAGGTGGTGAAGCGTTCGGGGGCAAAGCCCTTGCCCTGCGCCCCGGCCCCCATCGCCCCGATGGAAACGGGCACGTAGGGCGGGCGGAAGGTGGTGGTGCCGGTCTCGGGGATGCTCCGCCCCGTGGCCTCGGCCAGCACCGCCAGCGCCGCGATGTTGGAGTTCTTGCCCTGGTCCGGCGCCATGCCCTGGGTGGTGTAGCGCTTCATATGCTCGACCGAGCGGTAATTCTCGGCCCCCGCCTGCTTCACGTCCTTGACCGTCACGTCGTTGGCAAGGTCGAGCCAGGCGCGCCCCCGGCCCGCCACATGCCAGAGCGGCGCGATGTCATAGGCGCCATCCTCGGCACGCGGCACATCCGGCGCAGGCACGTCGCGACCCAGCGCCTGCAGCGCCGCCTGCGCGGCCTTCACGCCCGAGGTCAGGCAGCCGGCGGTGGAGAACACCCCCGCCGCCGCCCCCGCCACATGCATCCCGGGCACGGCCCCCTCGGCCGGCAGGAAGGCGGCCAGCCCCTCGTCCCACACAGGGCGCGCGCCCAGATGGCAGCTTAGATGGACGCTGGGGTTCCACCCGCCCGAGACGCCCAGGCAATCGGTGGTCAGCCGCGTCTGCCCGGCGGAATGGGTCACGGTGATCTCTTCCACCCCGCGCCGCCCGGCGGCCTGCACCACGCGCCCGCCGGCATAAAGCGGATAGTCGCCCAGCGCCTGCGCCTCGCCGCGCGCATCCACCACCCCCGCCACCCCGACACCCGCCGCCAGCAGGTCGCGCGCCGTGCGATGGCCGCTGTCGTTATTGGTGAAGATGCTCACCGCCTGCCCCGCCGCCACGCCGTAGCGGTTGAGATAGCTCCGCACCGCGCCCGCCTGCATGATGCCGGGGCGGTCGTTGTTGGGAAAGGCGATCGGCCGCTCCAGCGCGCCCGCGGCCAGAACGGCCTGCTTCGCCACGATGCGCCAGAAGGTCTCCAGCGGCGCCTCCGCGTGCGGCGCGGCCAGGTGGCCCGAGACCCGCTCCAGCGCGCCATAGGTGCCGTGGTCATAGGCCCCGGTGACGGTGGTGCGGCTCATCAGCCGGACATTCGGCATCTCCGACAGCTCCGCCGCCAGCGCGCGTGCCCAATCCGCGCCGGGCCGGCCCTCCACCTCCTCCGTCTCGGAGAGGAGCCGGCCGCCGCAGTCACGGCCCTCCTCGGCCAGGATCACGTCGGCCCCGGCCCGCGCCGCGGTCAGCGCCGCCATCAGGCCCGCCGGCCCGGCCCCGATCACCAGCAGATCGCAATGGGCATAGGCCTTGTCGCAGCGCGCCGCGTCGGGCGCGCCCGACAGCGCCCCCAACCCGGCCGAGCGCCGGATCAGTGGCTCATAGAGCCTCTCCCAAGCCCCCCTCGGCCACATGAAGCTCTTGTAATAGAACCCTGCGCCGAGGAAAGGCGCGAAGAGATCACTGGCCGACAGCAGGTCGAAACGCAGGCTGGGCCAGGCGTTCTGGCTGCGCGCCTCCAGCCCCTCGTAAAGCTCCTGCATCGTGGCGCGCATGTTCGGGCTCTGCGCCCCGCCGCGCCCGATGGTGACCAGCGCGTTCGGCTCCTCCGATCCCGCGCTGAAAATCCCCCGGGGACGGTGATACTTGAAGGACCGCCCCACGACCCGCACCCCGTTGGCCAGAAGCGCCGAGGCCAGCGTGTCGCCCTCATGCCCGAAATACCGCGTCCCGTCGAAGGTGAAGGGCACGGTGACACGGCGGTTGATGCGGCCCCTGCCCGCAATCCTCATGCGCCCGCCCCCGTCACATCCCCGGCCAGCGCCACCGAAAACACCTCATGGGAGACCGTATCCCGCTCCACCAGCAGCCAGGCCGAACAGCCCGCCTCGTGATACCACAGCTCGCGGCTGCGCCCGGCGGGATTGTCGCGCAGATGCAGATACGCGTCCCACGCCTCCGGCACCGCCCCCGCGCCGGGACGGTCGAGGTAATCCGCCGCGCCCATGCAGGAAAACTCGCGCCGGTCACGGTCGCCGCAGAGGGGGCAGCGCAATCTCATCTCTCGTTCCTTCCCTGCCTTCTTCTTGGTCCAAATACTCTCGCCGAAGGCGTCCCGCGCCGGCCACGGGCGGCTAATGCAGGTTATGCTGGCTGCCGGTGCCTTCCTCGTCGATCAGGTCGCCGCGCGCGAAGCGGTCCAGCCGGTAGCGCGCCGCCACCCCGTGATGCTGCCCCGTGGCCACCAGATGGGCAAAGGACCAGCCCGAGCCGGGCGTCGCCTTGAACCCGCCGTAGCACCAGCCGCAATTCAGAAAGAGCCCCTCGACGGGCGCCTTGTCGATGATGGGCGAGCCGTCGGGCGACATGTCCATGATGCCGCCCCAGTTGCGCAGCACCCGCGCCCGGCCGATCATCGGCATCAGGGTCATCCCCGCCTCCATCACGTGCTCGGCCATCGCGAGGTTGCCGCGCGCGGCATAGGAGGCGTGGAAATCGAGGTCGCCGCCGAACACCAGCGCGCCCTTGTCGGACTGGCTGATATAGAAATGCCCCATGCCGTAGGTGATCACCCTGTCGATCACCGGCTTCAGGCCCTCGGTGACGAAAGCCTGAAGCACATGGCTCTCGATGGGCAGGCGCAGCCCGGCCATCGCCGCCACCTGGCTGGAGCGGCCGGCCACCACGATTCCCACCTTCCCGGCCCTGATCGCGCCGCGCGTGGTCTGCACCCCGGTCACCCGGCCGTTCGAGATGTCGATCCCCGTCACCTCGCAATTCTGGATCAGCTCCACGCCCCTCCGGTCGGCGCCGCGGGCATAGCCCCAGGCCACCGCGTCGTGGCGCGCGGTGCCGCCGCGGGGCTGCCAGAGCGCGCCCAGGACCGGATAGCGGGGCCCCGAGATGTTGATGATCGGCACCAGCTGCTTCACCCGGTCGGGACCGATCATCGAGGTCTCCACCCCCTGCAGGGCGTTGGCCTGGGCGGTGCGTTCGTAGCCGCGCAGCTCATGCTCGGTCTGGGCCAGCATCATCACGCCGCGGGGGCTGAACATGACGTTGTAGTTCAGCTCCTGGCTGAGCGTCTCGTAGAGGCTGCGGGCCTTTTCGTAGATCGCGGCCGACGGGTCCTGCAGGTAGTTGGAGCGGATGATGGTGGTGTTGCGCCCGGTGTTGCCGCCGCCGAGCCACCCCTTTTCCAGCACCGCGACATTGGTGATGCCGAAATTCTTGCCCAGGTAATAGGCGGTGGCCAGCCCGTGCCCGCCGGCGCCGACGATGATGACGTCATAGCGCTTCTTCGGCTCGGGCGAGGCCCAGGCGCGGCCCCATCCGGTGTGGTAGCGGGCCGCCTCGCGGGCGACGGCGAAAACGGAATAGCGTCTCATGGGTCGGTCGAATCCCCCTTCTCCGGGCGCGGAGCCTTACGCCTTTCTTGGGATTTTGAAGCCATTCGCCCATGACCGCCAGCGGCACTTGCTGGAAAAATCGCGACATTGTCATGAACAGGTGGTCGCATCGGCCGGCATTGCCCCTTTTCGGCGGGGCCCGCGCAATATACATCCCGGAGAGACATTTTTTCGGGAGGCCCCATGACGTTCTGGCTGATCGCCGCGGCAATCGCATTGCTGACCGCTGCCCTTCTGGTTCTGGCGCTGATGCGCGGCGGCCGGTCGCAGGTGCCGCCCGCGGCCTATGACCTGCAGGTCTATCGCGACCAGCTGAAAGAGGTCGAGAAGGACCTCGCCCGCGGCGTCGTCACCCCCGAGGATGCCAAGCGCGTGCGCCTGGAGGTCTCGCGCCGCATTCTGGAGGCCGACCGCGCGCTGGCCAAGGGCGAGGCCTCCGGGCGCGCCCCCCGCGGCGTCTCGATCGCCGCCGGGGCCGTGGCCGTGGCGGTGGTGGCGGGCGGCACGCTGGCGCTTTACGAACGCGTGGGCGCGCCGGGCTATCCCGACCTGCCGCTGCAGGCGCGCATGGAGGCCGCCGACGAGGCGCGCGCCACCCGCCCCAGCCAGGCCGAGGCCGAGGCGCAGATGCCCGCCATGCCCCAGCTGGCCGAGCCCGACCCGCAGCACCTGAAGCTGGTCGAGCAGCTCCGCGAGGTGGTGAAGCAGCGTGGCGACGACCTCCAGGGCTATGTGCTGCTGGCGCGCAACGAGGCGATGCTGGGCAATTTCCGCGCCGCCTATATCGCGCAGTCCAAGGTGATCGAGCTGAAGAGCGGCGAGACCACGGGAGAGGATTACGCCACCTTCGCCGACATGATGATCCTGGCCGCCGGCGGCTATGTCTCGCCCCAGGCCGAGGCGGCGCTGGTGCAGGCGCTGAACCGCGACCCGCAGAACGGCACGGCGCGCTACTACGCGGGCCTGATGTATGCCCAGACCGGGCGGCCCGACATCACCTTCGACTATTGGCGGCCGCTCCTGGAGAGCTCGAACGCCGATGACCCCTGGGTCGCCCCGATCCGCGCCCAGATCGAGGAGATCGCCTTCCGCGCCGGTGTCGAATACCAGCCCCCGGGCGCGCCCGCCGCCCCGGCGCTGCGCGGCCCCTCCTCCGAGGACATGCAGGCCGCCGCCGACATGACCCCCGAGGAGCGGATGGAGATGATCCGCGGCATGGTTGAGGGCCTGAGCGAGCGGCTGGCGACCGAGGGCGGCAGCCCCGCCGAATGGGCCCGCCTGGTCAACGCCCTGGGCACACGGGCCGCCGAAGGAACCATCCTGCAGCCATCCTGAGTAACATTCAATCGGCATGAACGGTGCGATCGCCGCACCGGCACTCAACCAACCCAGGCCGGTGAAACTGCCTGATCGCTGCGCTTCCATGGTGGCCTGCAGCCAGGTGTTGCCGCCTTCATGGAACCAGCACGAATTGAAGCAGCCCGGCATACTGGACAGGATGCAGTGAATCCCCTCGTGAATCATGGCGCCGGTTTGATACCCATCGGGAGTGGCAGGATCAAATGCACAAACCGGAATATACGAGGCCAGCACCATGGGGTACCCTCCGACCCATCCCTGCCATCCGCCGGGGTCGGTATTGGAGGCATCGTCAGTACTGAGGCCGGATCCGTACAGGTAGATCGTGCTGTAATACCCGTCCCGGGCACGTGAATCACGGGGCCAGCGCATGATATTCGTGATATAATCAAAGTCATCATTGAAACGCTCAAGCATCGGAATCCAGGCGTCTTCAGTCACGGCTGGATTCGCGTTCGAGCCCCAGCGAAAACACCACCACCTGTCAATGTAGGTCGAGACGGGGTCCCCGGTGTAGTCATCGTAAACCCCATCCGGGCATAGTTGAGTCGGCATCGGAACATCGCCGTATTCATCAAAATAGTCATACGCAATAGTCGGGCTGTACGACGGCCAGGTGTAATAGGCGGCCTGTGCCGAAGTGCCGACCAGGACGATGAAAAGTCCGAGCCATGCCAACAAAAAAACGGACGAGCCGTTTTTCAGGTCATCCGTTGAAATGTTGACTAAACGATTTGAGTTTTCCATAACAATCTCCTTTACAACATCTGTTGAACTCCCCCGGTTTTATTGAGGACACGGTCTTCCTGCCAAAGATTCTGTCTTAGAAATGGTTTCCTTGAAGCGTGATTCTGTTGGAGGGGATGATTCGACGGCCACCGTGACAATGATTGCGCAAAAATTCTCTCTCCAAACATTATCCCATTACTTATTTGCGGTGAATAACCGAGCCCCAACCCATGATCCTGCCTTGAATCATCCTTAATGCACCATTGGATGGTATCTCCTAAAAAACACTGTCAGATAAAACAATTTTGCCTTCCCGTATATGATTATCATGGGACCATGCTTCCATGCATACGAAAAAAAGCCTTCAAACAGTTTTTAAAGATGTGTGCCTTGATTCCACCGACTTCAAAAGTTGTATCATTTGCTTACCACACAAAATGCATGGAGTCAAGTGGAAACTAAAAAAAATTCTGCTTGATCAACATGGACGCAGTTTGTCCGCGTAGAGGACCCCCTTTTTGTCGGTGTCGATCTGAAAATGCTTCAGGAGCCGATGATCTCATCGAGCATCCACAGGTAGTCGCTGAGCAGACGCGTGATGAGAAACTTTTCGCGGACGTTTTCGCGGGCTTTCTTGCCGATGTGCTTGCCTTCTTTGGGATTTTTGAGCAGATGGATAATTCGGTCGGCAAATCCCTGGTTATCATCAGGATTCAGCAAAAAGCCGTTTTCGCCGTCGTCGATCTGAATCGGAATCCCGCCGACGTTGGAGGCCACCACGGGGGTGCCTTTCCATAATGCCTCGGTCACGGCCAGGCAGAATCCCTCTTTTGTTGATTTTTGAATGATGACGTCGGAGAACTTCTGAATCGCATTGACCAGGGGTTCGCTGTTTCCGACGACGAAGATAATATCGCCGGTTTCCAGCAGTTTGTTGGCTTTACGCTGGACCTTGTTAAACATGCGCAGGCCTTCCGGGTCGTCGCTGGCAACGTTGTAGCAGAACATCAGCCGGCAATCGACTTTATCCTTGACCCGTTTGAACACATCAATCACGCCTTCTGGATCCTTCCATGGATCGAGGCGGGAGACCTGTGTTAAGAGCGGTTTGTCGGTCGGGATGTTTGCCTTGGTGATCTGGTCCATGACCGCTTTGTGCGTCATGTCCTGATTTTTCTTGCTGAGCGGATTGATCGCCGGAAACATCAGCCGCTGGGCGACCGGCAGATCTTCTTTAAAATATTTCTCGCTTGAGAACACGACCTGGTCATATTTAATGACAAATCCTTTCAGAAAATCCCACAGTTCCTGGTGCGGTTCGGTCAGGTCGATGTGGCAGCGCCAGATCCACGGCTGGTCTTTTTTATACGAACGAATCAGCGATAACGGCTGCGGGTCGTGAATGATTACGCAGTCATGGTGCAGATGAGTAAATTTTGAAAAGTTTTCATTGACGCTCATATATGTGCGTTTCTTTGAATCGGTCAGATTCAGCTTAGCGCCCTGCAGCGCATTGTGGAAGCCCTTGGTAATCTCGAAAAATTCCTGGCTGCCGTGCAGAATCCGCCAGCCCGTGTCAATGCCTACATCGTTCATGAGCAGCGACAGCGAGTACAGAATTTCGGCTACACCACCACCCTGGTAGGTCGCATTGAGGTGAACCACGTGCTTGCCGTAGAGTTTGCGGGCACGTTTATAAATTTCGGCGAGTTTTTCATCGGGTACAATGTGACGGAAATCTTCGAGTCTTAACATAGGGCCTCCTGTGAAATGATGTTTTCGTTGGCGTGATGTCGATATCGCATTTATTGAGCTCCGGTCGAATCCAGCGTATCACAGTCGATTATACACAGGCAAGGATGCTGTGCAAGCATTTTACGCTGATGTTCAGAATATGTTCAGAGATTCTTGCTGCAGGACAAGGCGTTCAGGCGTAACTGCCGTTTTGTTCAGGGAACGACCGGTTTCAGCGTGTTGCCTTCTGCATTGACCGGATACAGGGCGTTCTTGGAAGTCATATCGTCAACCATGGCCTGCATTATCTGCCGGAGTTTTTCGGGTTGGGCGGCGGCCAGGTCGTTGGCTTCGATGGGGTCGTCTTTGAGGTTGTAAAGCTTGTATTCCGGTCGATCCGGTGTTTGAGGATTGTAATAGTAAATGACTTTCCAGTCGCCCTTACAATATGTCGTCGCGTATTCCACCCGGTGTTGGTGGGGAAGATGCATCAGGAACGTATCGCTGCGATCAGGATTTTGCTTGCCGGTAAACTGCGGCGCCAGGTCAACACCATCAACGGTATAGCCGTCGGGAATTTTCGCATCCACCAGAGACAGTACGGTCGGAAAAATATCATCGACGGTGCCGAGTTGGCTTTGCACACTGCCGACGGCAACGGGACAGCGTTTCTGCAGCGGATTGTCGGGATTGAGTTTTGCCCAGCCGGCGATAAAGGGAACGCGGCTGCCGCCTTCGTATTCGGTGCCTTTCTTGCCGCGCAGCGGGGCCGAAGAAGCATAGCCCTTGGTGTCGCCGAGGGGGGCATCGGAGCCGTTATCACCCAGGAAAATGATAAACGTGTTTTCGGCCACGCCGAGCGTATCGAGTTCGTCCATGATATCGCCGAGCGATTTATCCATGCCTTCAATCATGGTTGCGTAGGCCCGGGCTTGTTTTGACTTGTCCGAATCGGCATAGTGGGCGGCAAATCGCGGATCCGACTGGAACGGCCCATGCACGGCGTAATGGGACATATACACATAGAACGGTTTCTTTTCCTGGACAGATTGTTTGATTTGAGCGATGGCTTCGCGTGTTAATGCCTCGGTCAGAAAGATGTCCTGTCCGTGATATTTCTCCAGGTGCGGTACATTGTTGATGCTGTCGCCTCGTGCAAAATTTTGCGTGCCGTAATAACTGGCCGGGTGACCCGACGAACAGCCGCCGATGTTGACGTCAAAACCCAGGTTCAACGGGTCAGCCCCCTCACTGCCGGTTGGGCCGAAGTGGGCTTTTCCAAACATCATCGTTCGGTATCCTTCCTTTTTCAGCAGTCCCGGCAGAGTGATGTCGTCCCGGGTCAGTCCCTTCCAATTCCATTCCGGCGGACCGAATTTACCGCGGTTGTTTTTTTTGGGTGAAATCCAAATGGTGGTGCGGTGACGTGCGGCGTTCTTTCCCGTCATGATCGATATGCGTGTGGGCGAACAGGTGTTTTGGGCGTAGAAATTGCTGAAGCGAATCCCTTGTTCAGCCAGCCGTTCCATGCTCGGAGTTCGGTACCAGTCATTGAGCGGATAACGCTTCGGCGTACCGTCCGCGTCCGTCAGCATCGGCACCGAGGTGTCCATCAATCCCATGTCATCAACAAGGAAGACGACGATATTGGGTTGAACCTTTGCCCCGTGAGCGATCATTGAAATCAGGATAACGGTTAATCGAAAAATCCATGTTTTTTGAGTCATTGTGTTTTCCTTTGATTGATTGCTCACGTGATCTTTGCCGTGAGATACTTTCGCACCGGCTGAGCATTAATCATAGCATTTCCAGGATACATTGCACCCCAATTTCGAAATTAAAGACGAATTTTCAGGACAAAACCGTTTTTTTGGCAGAATTATGATTATTTTATTGAGCCGATGGCCGTGATGAACGTATAAGTAGCGAAAAAGATGTATGAGGTAAATAATGATAAGGTAATAACGAATGGAGAAAATTCTTAACAAATACAGCCGACGGATTACACACCCCAAATCGCAGGGCGCGTCGCAAGCGATGCTCTACGCGACCGGCCTGAGCGATGAGGATATGAACAAGCCGCAGGTGGGGATTGCCTCGTGCTGGTACGAAGGCAACCCGTGCAACATGCACCTGAACACGCTGGCCGAAAAGGTTAAAGAGGGCGTCGAGGCGGCGGGGCTGGTCGGCATGCGCTTTAACACCATCGGCGTCAGCGACGGCATGTCGATGGGCACCGAGGGCATGAGCTACTCGCTCCAGTCGCGCGAGATCATTGCCGACTCCATCGAAACCGTCATGGCCGCCCAATGGTACGACGCCAACATCGCGCTGCCCGG
>ENA-ORCT01000910-ORCT01000910.1-marine-metagenome-genome-assembly--contig:-NODE-910-length-12546-cov-4.117732_pt1 | contig 12546 bp, 14 predicted proteins | sample MGYA00248632_ERZ508511 | MGnify/ENA primary metagenome ERZ508511 (study PRJEB26182, sample SAMN06268839) | marine metagenome | isolation source: Tt an P1-techrep anaerobic enrichment on pine from sediment...
GCATGCGGGCTTTTCGCGATCTTCGGCTTGGTGGCGGGGCCTGTCCTTGCACAGAGCGCCCTGATCGCGACCGAGGCCGAGCTGGACATGCTGCGCGATGCGCTGGTCGCGGTCGGCTGCGTGGTCGATTCCGAGGCCACGGCCCTCGAGGTGGAAACCGCCACCGGGTTTGACGCAGCGCTGCTGGAGGCCGCGGTCGGCCAGCTGCGCGCGCTTCATGAAATCGAGGACGCCTCGACCGATGGCGGCCTCAAATACGTTTCTGGAGGTTGTAGCAACTGATGCTTCGACGACTGCACCACGACCAGCCCGATAGCTTTGCCTTTACCCCGGCCAACCAGGCCTGGGCCGAGGCGCAGCTGACCAAATACCCCGAGGGCCGGCAGGCCAGCGCGATCATCCCGCTCCTGTGGCGCGCGCAGGAGCAGGAGGGCTGGCTGACCCGCCCCGCGATCGAGCATGTCGCCGACATGCTGGGCATGGCCTATATCCGGGCGCTGGAGGTGGCGACCTTCTACTTCATGTTCCAGCTGCAGCCGGTTGGCTCCGTCGCCCATATCCAGGTCTGCGGCACCACGTCCTGCATGATCTGCGGCGCCGAGGACCTGATCGGCGTCTGCCGCGACAAGATCGCCGACAAGCCGCATGTGCTGTCGGCCGACGGCAAGTTCAGCTGGGAAGAGGTCGAGTGCCTGGGCGCCTGCGCCAACGCCCCCATGGCGCAGATCGGCAAGGACTATTACGAGGATCTCACCGCCGGGCGGCTGGCCGAGATCATCGACGAGCTGGCCGCGGGCAAGGTGCCCGTGCCGGGGCCGCAGAACGGGCGTTACGCGTCCGAGCCGCTCTCGGGGCTGACCAGCCTCAAGGAATTCGACAGCGGCCGCACCAAGTACAACGCCTCTGTGCAGCTGGCGACCGATATCGGCGACACGGTGAAGCGGATCGACGGCACCGAGGTGCCGCTGCTGACCCCGTGGCAGGGCGAGGGCGCCAAGAAAGCGCCGGCGAAGAAACCAGCCGCGAAAAAAGCCGCGCCGAAAAAACCGGCGGCCAAGGCCGAAGCGCCGGCCGAACTGGCCGGGTCCGAGCCCGCGCTGCTGAGCGCGCCGCGCGAGGGCGGGGCGGACGACCTCAAGCAGCTCAAGGGCGTGGGGCCGAAGCTGGAGCAGACTCTGAACGAGCTGGGCGTCTATCATTTCGACCAGATCGCCGCCTGGACCGAGGCCGAGATCGCCTGGGTCGACGACCGGCTGAAATTCCGCGGCCGCATCCAGCGCGACGGCTGGGTGGAACAGGCGAAAACGCTGGCCGCGGGCGGCACGACCGAGTTCGCGGACAAGGTGAAGAAGGGCGACGTCTACTGACGCCGCCGCAATGGAACAGGACGCCGGATCGGGCCGGCGCGACGGGGAACGGATGAACGGGCAGCAGCCACAGGACAAGGCCAGGGCCAACGCGCGCAAGGCGCGGATGGCGGCGATCGTCATCGTGGTGACGATGCTCCTGTGGATGGGGGCGCAGGCCCTGGGCGGGCGGCTGGGCTGGCCCACGCGCTTTGTCTTCCTGTTCGACCTGGCGGCGCTGGCGGCCTTCTTCTGGGCGCTGGTGGTGTCATATCAGATCTGGCGGGACCGCCGGGAGAGTTGAGGAACAAGCCATGCTGAAGGATCAGGACCGGATCTTCACCAATATCTACGGGATGCACGAGCGCACGCTGGCCGGCGCCCGGGCCCGTGGCCATTGGGACGGCACCGCCGGGATCATCGCCAAGGGCCGCGACTGGATCATCGACCAGATGAAGGCCTCGGGCCTGCGCGGGCGCGGCGGCGCGGGCTTTCCCACCGGGCTGAAATGGTCCTTCATGCCCAAGGAAAGCGACGGCCGCCCCTCCTACCTGGTGGTCAATGCCGACGAATCCGAGCCCGGCACCTGCAAGGACCGCGAGATCATGCGCCACGATCCGCACACGCTGATCGAGGGCTGCCTGATCGCCTCTTTCGCGATGGGGGCGCATGCCTGCTACATCTACATCCGCGGCGAATATATCCGCGAGCGCGAGGCGCTGCAGGCCGCCATCGACGAGGCCTATGACGCGGGCCTCCTGGGCAAGAACGCCGCCGGCTCGGGCTGGGATTTCGACCTCTACCTGCATCACGGGGCAGGGGCCTATATCTGCGGCGAGGAAACCGCGCTGCTGGAGAGCCTGGAGGGCCGGAAGGGCATGCCGCGCATGAAGCCGCCCTTCCCGGCGGGCGCGGGCCTTTACGGCTGCCCGACCACGGTGAACAACGTGGAATCGATCGCCGTTGTGCCCACCATCCTGCGCCGCGGCGCCGACTGGTTCGCAGGCTTCGGCCGGCCCAACAACGCGGGCACCAAGCTGTTCGCCGTCTCGGGCCACGTCAACAATCCCTGCGTGGTCGAAGAGGCGATGTCGATCCCCTTCGAGGAGCTGATCGAGAAGCATTGCGGCGGCATCCGCGGCGGCTGGGACAACCTTCTGGCGGTGATCCCCGGCGGCTCGTCCGTGCCCTGCGTGCGCGGCGAGAACATGCGCGAGGCGATCATGGATTTCGACTACCTGCGCGGCGAGCTGGGCTCGGGGCTGGGCACCGCGGCGGTGATCGTGATGGACAAGTCCACCGACATCATCAAGGCGATCTGGCGGCTGTCGAAATTCTACAAGCACGAAAGCTGCGGCCAGTGCACGCCCTGCCGCGAGGGCACCGGCTGGATGATGCGGGTGATGGACCGCCTGGTGCGCGGCGAGGCCGAGATCGAGGAGATCGACATGCTCTTCGACGTGACCAAGCAGGTCGAGGGCCACACCATCTGCGCGCTGGGCGATGCGGCGGCCTGGCCGATCCAGGGCCTGATCCGCAATTTCCGCGAGGAGATCGAGGACCGGATCAAGGCGCAGAAGACCGGCCGCATCAGCGCGGTCGCGGCGGAGTGACATATGGCCTATGCCCCACCAGATTGCTGCGACTGCCTGTTCTACGAACCGGAGGATGCCTATTCCGGCACCTGCCGGCGCTACGCGCCGCGGCCGTCCAATCTGGAGCTTGCAGAGGACGAAGCCGTGCCCCTGCCCACGGCCGTCTGGCCTTTCGTCCAGTCCGACGACTGGTGCGGGGAGTTCGAACAGGCCCCCGAGGAGCGCCTGCTGCGCAACAAGAAGTTCATTTCGGGGCTCAAGGAAATGGAAGAGCGCATGGCTGGCCGGGGAAGGGAAGTCAGTAAGTGATGCAGCCTGAGACCCATCATCTTGCGGAGCTGAATGTCGGGCGCCTGATCGCCCCGACGGATGATCCGCGCGTGGCCGAATTCATGGGCGCGCTGGACAAGGTGAACGGCATGGGCAAGCGCATGCCGGGCTTTGTCTGGATGATGGAAGGCTCGGGCGAGCCCGGCACCGGCAACACCGGGACCGCGATCGGCGGCGACCCGCAAGTCGTGGCCAACCTGACGGTCTGGGAAGACGTGGCCAGCCTGGAGAAATTCGTCTGGCAGACCGTGCACCGGAATTTCTACGAGCGCCGGGCCGAATGGTTCGAGCTTCTGGGCGAGATGCATTTCGTGATGTGGTGGGTGCCTGCGGGGCATTGCCCCACGCTGGAAGAGGCGCTGGAGCGTCTCGAATATCTGCGCGCGCATGGCGACAGCGATCATGCCTTCGGCTGGTCCTATCTGGACGAGGCGCGGCTGTGGCGGATGCGGCAGTGCACACAGATTGCGGCGGAGTAGGTGCCATGTGGGTGAAACGGATCAAATTCGGGGTCGTGGCCGCCCTGGTCGCGGGCAGCCTGGCCGAGGCCAATGCCAGCAGCCTGCCGCCGATCAACCAGGACAGCCATATCATCAACTCGCTTCTGGCCGCGGCCATCGGCGACGAGATCCGAAAGAACTGCTCGACAATCACGCCGCGCATGTTCCGGGTCTACACCAAGGCCAAGGCGCTGGAGCGCTATGCGCTGAAAAAGGGCTACTCCGAGGAGGAAATCGAGGCGTTTCTCGAATCCAAGGACGAGCGCGAGGCGATGCGCGCCCGCCGCGACGCCTATCTGCAGGCCAATGGCGTGGTCGAGGGCGATGCCGAGAGCTACTGCGCGCTGGGCATGAAGGAAATCGCCGCAGGTAGCCTGACCGGCTTCCTTCTGAGGGCACGATGAGGACAACGCGGCGCGCCCGCGCGGCGCGCCTGGGACAAGGCAGGGGACGTGAATGACTGAGCTCCGCAAGATTATCATCGACGGCCAGGAGATCGAGGTCGATCCGGCCATGACGCTGCTGCAGGCCTGCGAACAGGCCGGGATCGAGGTGCCGCGTTTCTGCTATCACGAGCGCCTGTCGATCGCGGGCAACTGCCGGATGTGCCTGGTCGAGGTGGTGGGCGGCCCGCCGAAGCCGGCGGCCTCCTGCGCGATGCAGGTGCGCGACCTGCGCCCGGGCCCCGAAGGCGCCCCGCCGGAGGTGAAAACCAACTCGCCCATGGTCAAGAAGGCCCGCGAGGGGGTGATGGAGTTCCTGCTCATCAACCACCCGCTCGACTGCCCGATCTGCGACCAGGGCGGCGAATGCGACCTGCAGGACCAGGCCATGGCCTACGGCGTGGATTTCTCGCGCTACCGCGAGCCCAAGCGCGCGGTCGAGGATCTGGATCTCGGCCCGCTGGTGGGCACCTGCATGACCCGCTGCATCTCCTGCACCCGCTGCGTGCGCTTCACCACCGAGGTGGCGGGCATCACCCAGATGGGCCAGACCGGGCGCGGCGAGGATGCCGAGATCACCAGCTACCTGAACCAGACGCTGGATTCGAACCTGCAGGGCAACATCATCGACCTCTGCCCGGTGGGCGCGCTGACCTCCAAGCCCTATGCCTTCACCGCGCGCCCCTGGGAACTGACCAAGACCGAGACCATCGACGTGATGGACGCGCTGGGCTCGAACATCCGGGTCGACACCAAGGGCCGCGAGGTCAAGCGGATCCTGCCGCGCAACCATGACGGCGTGAACGAGGAATGGATTTCCGACAAGAGCCGTTTCATCTGGGACGGGCTGCGCCGCCAGCGCCTGGACACGCCCTATCTGCGCGAGAACGGCAAGCTGCGCAAAGCCAGCTGGGCCGAGGCGCTCTCCGCCGCCGCCGCGGCGATGAAGGGCAAGAAGGTGGCCGCGCTGGTGGGCGATCTGGCCCCGGTCGAGGCGGTCTTTGCCCTGAAAGGGCTGGTCGAGGGGCTGGGCGGGTCGGTCGAATGCCGGACCGACGGCGCCAAGCTGCCCGCCGGCAACCGTTCGGCCTATGTCGGCACCGCGGCCATCGAGGACATCGACAGCGCCCGGTATATCCAGCTCATCGGCACCAACCCGCGCGACGAGGCGCCTGTGCTGAACGCGCGCATCCGCAAGGCCTGGCTGGCGGGCGCCCAGGTGGGGCTGGTCGGCGAGGCCGTGGACCTGACCTATGACTACGCCCATGCCGGCACCGACCGCGCCGCGCTGGAAGGCCTGCTGGATCACGAGTTCGGCGAGGTGCTGGAGCAGCCCTCGATCGTGATCGTCGGCCAGGGCGCGATCAACGAGGCCGACGGCGAGGCGGTTCTGGCCGCCGCGATGAAGCTGGCCGAGGCGACGAAATCCAAGCTGCTGGTGCTGCACAGCGCCGCCGCCCGCGTCGGCGCGATGGATGTGGGCGCGGTGACCAAGGGCGGGCTCGACAAGGCGCTCGACGGGGCCGAGGTGATCTACAACCTCGGCGCGGACGAGCTGGAGATCGGCGAGGGCGCCTTCGTGATCTACCAGGGCAGCCACGGCGACCGCGGCGCGCATCGCGCCGACATCATCCTGCCGGGTGCCGCCTACACCGAGGAACAGGGCCTGTTCGTCAACACCGAGGGCCGCCCGCAGCTGGCGCTGCGCGCCGCCTTCCCGCCGGGCGAGGCCAAGGAGAACTGGGCGATCCTGCGGGCGCTGTCGGCCGAGCTGGGCGCGGCGCTGCCCTATGACAGCCTCGCGCAGCTGCGCCGCGCGCTGGTCGAAGAGGTGCCGCATCTGGCCGAGATCGACCAGGTGCCGGAAAACGCCTGGGCGCCGCTGAAGCCGAAAAAGCTGGGCAAGGCGACCTTCCGCAACGCGGTGAGCGATTTCTACCTCACCAACCCGATCGCGCGGGCCTCCGCCCTGATGGCGGAACTCAGCGCCAATCAGCGCGCCCGCCAGTCGGGCCAGATGGCGGCGGAGTAAGAACGACAATGGCGCCGCTCCGCATCTCCCTTCCCCTCGCGCTTGCCCTTTCGGGCGGGCTGGCGGGCTGCGCGCCCGAGGGGGAGGCCGTGGAGCAGGCGCCTTTCAAGCCCGCCTACAGGGGGGTGGACACGCGGCTGCTGGACGACGATCTGGTCAGTTTCGTGGTGGAGATGGAAGGCGCGCGGGACGTGGGCGACGTGGCCGCCTATGCCGAATGCGCGGCCGCGCAATATGCGCTGATCCGGGGCTACGGGTTTGCGCGCCACGTGCGAACTAATGTCGCACAAGAGGGTGGCCTTTGGCGGGCGGATGCGGTTTACACCATCTCGCCGGCGCTGCCACGCGGCCTGCAGACGATCGACGCCGAAGTGGTGGTCGATCACTGCGCCGAACAAGGGATACCGACGGTCTGAGGGTATGGGGCACTATGGCTGATTTTCTTAACACTGGCTTCGGAACATTCGTGCTGATCGCGGCACAAAGCCTGCTGGTCATCGGGTTCGTGATGATCTCGCTCCTGTTCCTCGTCTATGGCGACCGCAAGATCTGGGCCGCCGTCCAGATGCGCAAGGGTCCCAACGTGGTGGGCGCCTTCGGGCTGCTGCAATCGGTGGCCGACGCGCTGAAATACGTGGTCAAGGAGGTGGTCATCCCCGCCGGCGCCGACAAGACGGTGTTCATGCTGGCGCCGATGATCTCCTTCACGCTGGCCATGATCGCCTGGGCGGTGATCCCCTTTTCCGACGGCTGGGTGCTGGCCGATCTGAACGTGGCGATCCTCTACGTCATGGCGATCTCGTCGCTGGAGGTCTACGGCGTGATCATGGGCGGCTGGGCGTCGAACTCCAAATACCCGTTCCTGGGCTCGCTGCGCTCGGCGGCGCAGATGATCTCCTACGAGGTGTCGATCGGCCTGATCATCATCGGCGTGATCCTCTCGACCGGCTCGCTGAACTTCACCGATATCGTGCATGCGCAGGACGGCTCTTACGGCCTGTTCAGCTGGTACTGGCTGCCGCATCTGCCCATGGTCTTCCTGTTCTTCATCTCGGCCCTGGCCGAGACCAACCGCCCGCCCTTCGACCTGCCGGAGGCGGAATCGGAGCTGGTGGCGGGCTACCAGGTGGAATACTCGGCCACGCCCTTCCTGCTGTTCATGGCGGGCGAATACATCGCCATCTTCCTGATGTGCGCGCTGATCAGCCTGCTGTTCTTCGGCGGCTGGCTGTCGCCGATCCCCGGCCTGCCCGACGGCGCGCTGTGGATGGTGGGCAAGATGGCGTTCTTCTTCTTCCTCTTCGCGATGGTGAAGGCGATCGTGCCGCGCTACCGCTACGACCAGCTGATGCGCCTGGGCTGGAAGGTGTTCCTGCCGATGTCGCTGATCTGGGTCGTGCTGGTGGCCTTCTTCGCGCAATTCGAACTTTTCGGCGGGGCCTATGCCCGCTGGGCAATCGGAGGCTGACATGGCTGCAATCGACTGGAACCGCGCCGGGAAATACTTCCTGCTGGCCGATTTCTTCGCTGGCATGAAGGTCGGCCTGAAATACTTCTTCGCGCCCAAGGCGACGCTGAACTACCCGCATGAAAAGGGCCCGCTTTCCCCCCGCTTCCGGGGCGAGCACGCCCTGCGCCGCTACCCCAACGGCGAGGAACGCTGCATCGCCTGCAAGCTGTGCGAGGCGATCTGCCCGGCCCAGGCCATCACCATCGACGCCGAACCGCGCGAGGACGGCTCGCGCCGCACCACGCGCTACGACATCGACATGACGAAATGCATCTATTGCGGCTTCTGCCAGGAGGCCTGCCCGGTCGATGCCATCGTCGAGGGCCCGAATTTCGAATTCGCCACCGAGACCCGCGAAGAGCTGTTCTACACCAAGGAGAAACTGCTGGAGAACGGCGCCCGCTGGGAGGCCGAGATCGCCCGCAACCTGGAACTGGACGCGCCCTACAGATGACGGATTACGCGAAACTCTTTGAGCAGATGATGGAGCAGAGCCACGCCATGGCCCGCGCCTTCAACCCTGCGCTGGAGAGCTTCCAGGTGCAGGGCTTCGACAAGCTCATGCCGACCATGCCCAAGGACTTCATGGACATGATGTGGGGCAACGCCTTCAACAAGGACGGCCTCGACGCCAAGACGCGGCTGCTGTCCGTGCTGGCGGGGCTGACCGTGCTGGGCGCGCAGGCCGAGGCGCAGTTCAAGATCACCGTGCGCCACGCGATCGAGGCCGGCGCCAGCCGGCAGGAGGTCGCCGAGGTGATCTATCAGATGGCCATGCTGGGGGGCATCCCGGCCATGACCCGCGCCCTGAAGCTGGCGCAAGAGGTATTCAAGGAAAGCGAGGAGGACAGCGAATGACTGTCGCGGATATCGCATTTTACGCCTTCGCCATCGTGGTGGTGACCGCCGGCCTGTTCGTGGTGGTCTCCAAGAACCCGGTGCATTCGGTGCTGTGGCTGATCCTGGCCTTCCTGTCCTCGGCGGGGATGTTCGTGCTGCTGGGGGCCGAGTTCGTGGCGATGCTGCTGGTCATCGTCTACGTGGGCGCGGTCGCGGTGCTGTTCCTGTTCGTGGTGATGATGCTGGACATCGATTTCGCCGCGCTCAAGGCCGAGATGGCCAGGTACGTGCCGCTGGCGGGCCTGATCGGGGTCATCCTGCTGCTGGAGCTGGGCATGGTCTTCGGCGCCTGGGCCACGGCCGACGGGGTCGAGATGCTGGCGCGGCCCGAGGCGGGCGAGGTGCACAACACCCGCGCGCTCGGCCTGCTGATCTATGACGACTACATCTACCTGTTCCAGGCGGCGGGGCTGATCCTGCTGGTGGCCATGATCGGCGCCATCGTGCTGACCCTGCGCCACCGCCCGAACGTCAAGCGCCAGGACGTGCTGGCGCAGATGTACCGCGACCCCGCCAAGGCGATGGAGCTGAAGGACGTGAAGCCGGGGCAGGGGCTCTAACCCCCCGGGCTACGAGATTTCCGGCCCCGGGACCCGCCCGGAGCCGCGACGCGAAAACGACAAGGACGGGCCGCTGCGCCCGGAGGGACGACATGATTGGACTGGAACATTACCTGACGGTCGCGGCGGCGCTGTTCGTCATCGGGATTTTCGGCATCTTCCTGAACCGGAAGAACGTCATCATCATCCTGATGTCGATCGAGTTGATGCTGCTTTCGGTGAATATCAACCTCGTCGCCTTCTCGGCCTATCTGGGCGATCTGACCGGGCAGGTCTTCACCATGTTCGTGCTGACGGTGGCCGCCGCCGAGGCCGCGATCGGGCTGGCGATCCTGGTCTGTTTCTTCCGCAACCGCGGCACCATCGCGGTCGAAGACGTCAACGTGATGAAGGGGTAAGGGACAATGGCAAGCATCATTCTCTTCGCCCCGCTGGTGGGCGCCATCATCTGCGGCTTCGGCTGGAAGATCATCGGCGAGAAGGCGGCGATGTGGGTGGCCACGGGGCTGCTGTTCCTGGCCTGCGCGCTGAGCTGGATCGTGTTCCTCGGCCATGACGGCCAGATGACCCAGGTCCCGATCCTGCGCTTCATCGAAAGCGGCTCGCTGTCGGTGGACTGGGCCATCCGGCTGGACCGGCTGACCGCGATCATGCTGATCGTGGTGACCACGGTCTCCTCGCTCGTGCATCTCTACAGCTTCGGCTACATGGATCACGACCCGCAATGGGGCGAGGGCGAGAGCTACAAGCCGCGCTTCTTTGCCTACCTCTCGTTCTTCACCTTCGCCATGCTGGCGCTGGTGACGTCGGACAACCTGGTGCAGATGTTCTTCGGCTGGGAGGGCGTGGGCGTCGCCTCCTACCTGCTGATCGGGTTCTACTGGAAGAAACCCAGCGCCAATGCCGCGGCGATGAAGGCCTTCATCGTCAACCGGGTGGGCGATTTCGGCTTCGCGCTGGGCATCATGGCGCTGTTTCTCCTGACCGACGGCATCCTGTTCGACGATGTCTTTGCCGCCGCGCCCGAACTGGCCGAAAGGCGGCTGAGCTTCCTCTGGACGGACTGGAACGCGGCCAACCTGGTGGGCTTCCTGCTGTTCATCGGCGCCATGGGGAAATCGGCGCAGCTGATCCTGCACACCTGGCTTCCGGATGCGATGGAGGGCCCGACCCCGGTCTCGGCCCTGATCCACGCCGCCACCATGGTGACCGCGGGGGTGTTCCTGGTCTGCCGCATGTCGCCGCTTTACGAATACGCGCCCGAGGCCGCGGGCTTCATCGTCTTCCTCGGCGCCACCACCGCGTTCTTCGCCGCGACCGTGGGCCTGGTGCAGAACGACATCAAGCGGGTGATCGCCTATTCGACCTGTTCGCAGCTCGGCTACATGTTCGTGGCCGCGGGCGTCGGCGTCTATTCGGCCGCCATGTTCCACCTGCTGACGCATGCCTTCTTCAAGGCGATGCTGTTCCTCGGCGCGGGCTCGGTCATCCACGCGATGCATCACGAGCAGGACATGCGCAATTACGGCGGGCTGCGGGGCAAGATCCCCTATACCTTCTGGGCGATGATGGTGGGCACGCTGGCCATCACCGGGGTGGGCATCCCGCTGACCTCGATCGGCTTTGCCGGCTTCCTGTCCAAGGACGCGATCATCGAGAGCGCCTTTGCCGGCGGCACAGGCTATTCCTTCTGGCTGCTGGTCATCGCGGCGGCCTTCACCAGCTTCTACAGCTGGCGGCTGATCTTCCTGACCTTCTTTGGCAAGCCGCGCGGCGACAAGCACACCCATGACCACGCGCATGAAAGCCCGATGGTCATGCTGGTGCCCCTGGGCGTGCTGGGCCTGGGCGCGGTGTTCTCGGGGATGGTCTGGTATGGCAGCTTCTTCGGCGACCATCACAAGGTGAACGAATTCTTCGGCATCCCGGTGCATGAGGTCGTGGCCGAGGCCGGCCATGGCGAGGCCGCACCTGCGGATGCCGGGCACGGCGAAGAGGCCGCCGCCGCCGAGGGCCATGGCGAGGCCGCGACGGCCGATGCCGGCCACGGGGCCGTGGCCATGGCGCCCGAGGGGGCGATCTTCATGGCGCCCGACAACACCGTGATGGACGACGCGCACCACGCGCCCGCATGGGTCAAGGTATCGCCCTTCATCGCCATGCTGATCGGGCTGGCCACCGCCTACCTGTTCTACATCGTGAACCCGGCCCTGCCCAAGCGGCTGGCCGAGAACCAGCCGATCCTCTACCGCTTCCTGCTGAACAAGTGGTATTTCGACGAGATCTACGACGCGATCTTCGTCAACCCGGCCAAGCGGCTCGGCGCCTTCCTGTGGAAGCGCGGCGACGGCAACGTGATCGACGGGTCGATCAATGGCGTGGCCATGGGGATCATCCCCTTCTTCACCCGCCTCGCGGGGCGCGCCCAGTCGGGCTACCTGTTCCACTATGCCTTCGCGATGGTGCTGGGCATCGTGGTTCTCATCACCTGGATGACGATCAGCGGAGGAGCTGAATAATGGAGAACCTCCTGTCCATCATCACCTTCCTGCCGCTGATCGGGGCGCTGGTGCTGGCCTTCTTCCTGCGCGGCGAGGACGCGGCGGCGCAGGCCAATGCCAAATGGGTGGCGCTGATCACCACCTCGGCCACCTTCCTGGTGTCGATCTTCCTGCTGGCGGGGTTCAACCCGGACGACACCGGCTTCCAGTTCGTGGAAGAGCGCGCGTGGCTGATGGGCCTGAAATACAAGATGGGCGTGGACGGCATCTCGGTCCTCTTCGTGATGTTGACCACCTTCCTGATGCCGCTGACCATCGCCGCCTGCTGGGAGGTCAAGGTCCGGGTCAAGGAATACATGATCGCCTTCCTGGTGCTGGAGACGCTGATGATCGGCGTGTTCACCGCGCTGGACCTGGTGCTGTTCTACCTGTTCTTCGAGGGCGGCCTGATCCCGATGTTCCTGATCATCGGCATCTGGGGCGGCAAGAACCGCATCTACGCGGCGTTCAAGTTCTTCCTCTACACCTTCCTCGGCTCGGTGCTGATGCTGGTGGCGATGATCGCCATGTATATGGACGCGGGCACCACCGACATGGTGGCGCTTTTGAACCACGAGTTCAGCGCGGGCCCGGTCAGCCTGCTGGGTTGGCAGATCGCGGGCGGGATGCAGACGCTGCTGTTCCTCGCCTTCTTCGCCAGCTTCGCGGTGAAGATGCCGATGTGGCCGGTGCATACCTGGCTGCCGGATGCGCACGTGCAGGCGCCGACCGCTGGGTCGGTCGTTCTGGCCGCGATCCTGCTGAAGATGGGCGGTTACGGCTTCCTGCG
>ENA-ORCT01000912-ORCT01000912.1-marine-metagenome-genome-assembly--contig:-NODE-912-length-12527-cov-3.925783_pt1 | contig 12527 bp, 11 predicted proteins | sample MGYA00248632_ERZ508511 | MGnify/ENA primary metagenome ERZ508511 (study PRJEB26182, sample SAMN06268839) | marine metagenome | isolation source: Tt an P1-techrep anaerobic enrichment on pine from sediment...
AAGGTGCTGCTGCTCATCGACAACGGCGGCTGGTCCATGGACCCACACGTGGAGACCGTCCAGGCCCTGTTCCATCATGCCCGTTCCCAATTCAAGGAGCTTTCCATTCGCTATTTCCATAACACGGTCAAGGATCGGGTCTGGCGTGATGCTGAAAGGCGCAACAGTCCTGAACCTGTAGAGGATTTGCTGCGCCGCGATCCGGAAACGCGAATAATCTTCGTCGGCGACGCCAGTATGGCCCCCGAAGAGTTGCTGGCGGTCAACGGCTCAATCGCCCTGGAATACCGGCAGAAGAAGCCGAGCATAGAGCGTTACAAGATGCTGATGGCCGTCTTCCGACACGCTGCCTGGTTCAACCCTGTTTCCTCCTCTTTGTGGAACTATGGCGAAACCATCAGTATTATTCGCGACATCATTCCCATGTTTGAGTTGAATCTGGACGGACTTGAAAGAGGGGTTCGTCACCTCCGTTCCAGGTGAGTTTACGTTTTACCCTGGCATAAAGAATTATAATCCTTGAGAAAGGAGGGAGATCGGATGAACTTTAAAAATTTGCAAAAATAAAGAAGGGGCAAACTGCAGTTTGCCCCTTCTTACTGATGAAACTTGTCGAAATATTTTACAGGAAGATACCTGGATCAGGCCTTTTTGCGACGAATGTAAACGAGTCCCAAAAGACCTGCGCCAAGAAGGCTGATCGTTCCCGGTTCGGGAACAGGATTGGGGTCAACGGGGGTGTCGGAAAAGCTGCCACCTTGAATGAATACGCCGGAATCAAGAATGTGGTCACCCGCATCGGCGATTTTCAAGTCGATGTGGTAAGTTGTGCCAGCGGTCAGCCCCAGCAGTTCCGCGGTGAAAACATCGGTAAAGCCGTCATATTCGAAGGCATAAGGGGTGGGGACGCCGTCGCTTGGATCGTTGTTGTTATAGTAAGCGGAATTGGCGCCACCGTTAACGTTGTTAATTGAAACCGCGGTAGAGGTGCCAGGGATCAAAGCAACATTTTGGCCTTCAAAGAAAAAACCGAATACATCGTTGTAAGAACTGTTAACCCATTCGTTGTATTCATCGGAACCAAAAACGTAGTTGAAATAAGCTGAGTCTCCGGCACTGACGAAGTCGAAGCTTAGAACGGTAGCGTCATAGGTGGTGTAGCCAGGAATCAGCCCATTCAGGGTGTCATCCCCAGCAAGTCCATTGTTACCGGTTATATTGTCGGCAGTGTTAGAGGTGCCGTTCAGGTTGGAGGCATAACCGCTGGTGAGCACAATGCCGCTTTCAATGCCGATCCCGGCGGCAGTGCCTCCGGTGAAATAACCAGAAGCCGCAGTGGTGCCGGTATAAGAAACGTTAGAAATGGTGACACCGGAACCAACGATACTTTGCGCAAGATTCTCTGCGGTATCCATGCCGGTGATAGACATCGCCATGACGTTCGTAGCTGTGCCTAGGAAAAAGAATGTGGCTAAGATAACCATGATTTTTTTCATTGTGTCCCTCCCTGAGATATGTTTTGACGGATTAGTAGTTTGTCAACCAATTATGATTTGAATATTTAGCATGATTTGTGCCAGTTTTTAACATATTGAAATTGTTGGAAAAAAATAGAAGTTGATGCGCATTGAATTTTTGTGTAAAGAATGTCGACAGCGAGGTGCGCTCCTTGAGATGCGTACTGACGGCAGTTTTGTGGATGGCCAGGCGAACAGGTAGGCTTGCTTTCGAATGCAGGTGTTTCTGCGAATTCTGTTTATGGGGACGATATAGATGATCGACAAGAATAGGATTGAAGAAATCGCCCGGTCACACGGGTACTCCGAATTTAAATGGATATCCGGCAGGGATGTCCGTGTCGGCCAATGGGTGCGCCTCAAATGCATGTTCGGCTGCCCATCCTACGGCAAGAAAGCAGCCTGTCCGCCTGCCGTGCCATCCATTCCGGAATGTCGGGAGCTGTTCAGCGAATACGAGCATGTTCTGGTTCTGCGCATTTGGGTGCAGTTGGAGCATGCTGAAGACAGAAAACAGTGGAGCCGAAGCATGAACCTTGATCTGCATCCCATCGAACGGGAGACTTTTCTGGCCGGATACCGCAAGGCGTTTCTGCTTTACATGGACCAATGCCGGATTTGCGAGGATTGTCCGGGGACACGTGAGGAATGCCGTTTTCCGGAAAAGCTTCGTCCTTCCCCTGAGGCACTGGGGGTGGACATCTTCGCTACCGTGCGCGCCGCAGGCTTCCCTATTGAAGTGCTTGCGGACTGTGACCAGGAGATGAACCGCTACGCTTTTTTGCTCGTTGAGTGATAAGCAGTGGTTCGGAACGGGGAGAATATGACCGAACAGACGTGGAATCCTCAAACTCTGCTGGAGCTTTCCAACAGCTATTGGCAGACCAGTGTTCTGCATACAGCAGTCAAACTCGACATTTTCAGTCTATTGGATGACCAGCCCTTGCGGGGTGAAGAACTGGCCAAAAAAGTCGGGGCCGACAAGGATGGTCTGGGAAGGCTGCTTTCCGCCCTGGTCGCCATGGAGTTGCTGCTCAAAAAGGACGGCCATTTTTCCTGTTCCCGCAGCGCAGCCGTATTTCTGTCCCGGCAATCTTCGATATACCTTGGCCACATTATCCAGCATCATCGTCAACTGATGGAATCGTGGGCGCATCTCGACGAGGCTGTGCTGAGCGGTCGTCCCGTGCGGTCCCCCTATGCCGGGGACGATCCTGAATGGCGGCGAAACTTTTTAATGGGGATGTTCGACCTGGCCATGCTGTTGGCCCCGAAAGTGGCCGGTAAGATAGACCTTTCCGGGCGCCGGAGACTGCTTGACCTTGGCGGTGGGCCGGGGACCTGGGCCATTCATTTCTGCGAGAAAAACCCGGAATTGCAGGCCACGGTCTACGACCTGCCCACTAGCCAGGCGTTTGCCGAGGAGACCATTGCCCGTTTCGATTTACAGGAGCGCGTTGCTTTTGCCGCCGGTGATTTTCTGCGGGAAGAGGTGAAGGGGAGCTATGATGTGGTCTGGATTTCCCACATTCTGCATGGTGAGGGGCCGCAGGAAGTCCGAACCATCCTCGACAAAGCCGCAGCGGTGTTGGAACCCGGCGGTCTGCTGCTGATCCATGAATTCGTTCTCAATGACGACCAGGACGGGCCGCTGTTTCCGGCCCTGTTTTCCCTCAACATGTTGCTCGGCACTCCGGCTGGGCGCAGTTATTCGGGTCGGCAGTTGTTTGAGCTGTTGAGGGAGGCGGGCTTTAAAGATGCCCGGCTTCTGGATCTAGGGGTTCCCGGTGAATCCTCGGTGATTGCTGCTACCGTATAAAATGGTTCGCCGATTTCGGAGCGATACGGCAAACCTTCAAATTCGCCGGTCCCGGCCGGCAGCCGGATTACTTTCTTTGTTCGCTCCAAAGAAAGTAATCAAAGAAAGGGCTTGGGTACGGTTCACCCACATAGGTAACACTTCGGTTCAGGTACATGGGTAACACTTTTGTATCCTGTAGGCACTTTCTACAAGGAGGTGCCCATGCCCTGGAAAGAGGTGAGACCTATGGACCAGAAGCTGCTATTTATTGCCGATTATTTGCGAACGGCAAGCACCTTCAAAGAACTCTGCTGGCGTTACGGCATCAGTCGTAAAACCGGCTATAAGTGGGTGGCCCGCTACAAGGAGCTAGGCCTTGAAGGGTTGCAGAACCAACCCCGCAAGCCGCACAAACAGCCTTTAAAAACGTCCTTTGCCGTACGCAAGGCAATTCTTGAACTGCGAGACCGCCGAGATCCCCCGGGATCGAAAAAGATTCAGGTACTGTTGAAGCAGCAGAATCCGGAATGGGAGATCCCTTCCAAGACGACGATTTACAACATCCTCGTCGAAGAAGGGCTGATTCACTCACAACGACGCCGCAAAAGGGTTCCTGCGGGCCAGCAGCCGTTCTCTCCAGTACATCACCCCAACGATGTCTGGTCGGCAGATTTCAAAGGTCAGTTCAAGGTCCAAGACGGTACCTGGTGTTATCCGCTGACCGTAATGGACCATCACTGCCGCTACCTTCTAGAGTGTAAAAACCTGGCAGGAACGCGGCTGGAACCGTCCAAGCAGGCTTTTGAAGCCCTTTTTAAAGAGTATGGCTTGCCGTGGCGTATTCGCACTGATAATGGCGTACCCTTTGCGTCCAACTCCCCCGGCGGGCTATCTCAACTGTCCATCTGGTGGATTAGGCTGGGCATCATGCCGGAACGCATCGAGCCAGGGAAGCCTCAACAAAATGGCCGGCATGAGCGGATGCACAAAACCCTGAAAAGTGCTACCGTCATTCCTCCGGCCCAAACGGTAGATCTACAACAACAGGCCTTTGACGCCTTTCGCCGGCAGTACAACGACGAGCGCCCCCATGAAAGTCTGGGGCAAGCAACACCAGCCTCACAGTATCGTCCTTCGCCACGCGCTATGCCGGAGAAACTACCGGAGCTTGAGTATCCCGGACACTATCGGGTGGCCTTGGTTCATTCTAACGGCATCATTCACCATCAAGGGCACCGTGTTTACATCGCCGGACTGCTCAAGGGTGAAAACCTTGGCGTCGAAGAAACTGCCGATGGCGTCTGGGACGTGTATTTTGGTCCGGTGCGATTAGGTGGCTTCGACATGCACGATATCAAAAAGGCTCGTAATGATTATCTAAAGCTCCGTGTGTAACCTATGTAGTTGAACTTTTGTGTTACCCATGTCCTTGATCCGTACACGCGCCGCTGTCGCGAAAGACTTCTGTCGCGGGATGGTGGTGCGTCTTTTGGGCCTCAATTGCCATGTGAGCAACAACGGCCCTTCGTTGGCAGCCCCTTTGTCACCGGCGTGGCTTGCAGGCCTTGTTCAGTTATGCGTGATGTAGCCGTTCAGCATCCGCGTTGTTGGGGTTTTAAAACCAGCAAAACCTGGGCACTGAATTCGCGGAAGATGTGCAAAGATCAGTATGCCTTCAGGAGTGGCTTCAGCCGCTATTTGATCGTACCTGAAGGCAGCTCCTACAAGGAAATCCCATTGCCGGGCCCGATCATTCCTGCGCAGCTTCAGCCTCTGACCCGGTCGCGATTATCCTCGACAACATCCGGGCGTATTCGTCCTTCATGGGGAGTTCCCGGTCCGCCCTGATGCGGCGTCTGCTAGCCGTGGCCGTTTCCCCCGTTCGTGGATCGATCCCTTGCTTCTCGAAATGCTCCCAGTAAAGCCCGACACCGCGCCGTTGCCACTGGGGCAGGTCGTTGAAGTTGATTCCCTGGCGAAACAGCAGCTCATTCTGGTCGGCGGCCGACAGGCCTTTCAGCAAGCGGGTGGCTTCGGCAGCACTTTTTCCCTGGTTGCGCAAGGTCCAATAGCACCAGCAGTGCAGGGCATTGTTGGCCGCCTCGGCCTTGCGCCAGTGAAAATAGTCGAGCACCAGGGGGATCTCCGCTCCCAACCAGATGCGGCTGTCGAAATGGACCGCTTGGCCGAAGGCCTGGCTGAAGGTGGCGCTGGCCATCCCCGCCGAGATGGACACTACCTTCTCCACTCGTCGGTCAAACAAGGCCCAGTCCCTGGGCAGGAGCAGGGAAATCTCGTCGCTCATGGTATAGGCGTAGATCCCCTGCAGTTCTTCCAGCAGGACCGTGGCCGTGGCAGCCATCAGGTCGCGAAAGCGTTGGTCGAAAGGTTTGCCGAAACGTTCGGCGGTCATTCGGGAAAAACCCCGTCCGTCGAGGCGGATGATCGGCCAGCAGGCCGGCACCATTCGCAGCGAACGGAAATATTCCAGCGAACGCATCCGCTGGTCGAGTTCCTCCAGGCTCATCAGCAACTCCAAGGAGGCTGTCGGTTCATGGCAAGTCCGATAGCTTCGTTAATCCGCTCAGCCGCACCCCGATCAGCCGTACCCGCTTCTTCAGGGGAAACCTGGCCAGGCAGCGCCGGGCCGTGCGGCGGATGGTCTCCGGATCGGCGCTGGTCCGCTCCAGGGTGGCGGCGTGCTGGTGGGTTTCAAAATCGGCGTAGCGCAACTTGACGGTCACGGTGCGGCAGTGGTAGCCCTGTTTCTGCAGGCGGGCAACGACATCCCTGACCAGGCCGGTCAGTACCTCAGCCAGCAGGGCCGGATTCTTTATGTCCCGCTGGAAGGTGGTTTCGCGGCTCAACGATTTGGGCTCCCGGTGAGTAACCAGCGGACTGCTGTCGATGCCGCGGGCGGCCCGGTGCAGCCAGGCGCCGTGGGCCCTGCCAAAGCGGGCGACCAGGGTGGCCAGGGGCAGACTGGCCAGATCGCCGATGGTCGCTACGTCCAGGGCCCGCAGACGTTCTTCCCTTCTGGGGCCGACGCCCCACAGCTTGCGTACGTCCAGGGGCCAGATCCGGGTTGGTACATCCTGCGCGTCAAGGATGGTGAGGCCGTCCGGCTTGTCCATATCCGAGGCCAGCTTGGCCAGCAGCTTGTTGGGGGCGATGCCGATGGAGCAGGTCAGGCCCGTTTCTTCGAGGACGCGCGCCTTGATCGCCCGGGCGAGATCTTCCGGAGGCTGGCGACAAGAGGAAATGTCGAGAAAGGCTTCGTCGATGCCGACGTTTTCGATGCGCGGGGAGAACTCTTTGAGCAGGGTCTTGATTTTTTTCGACTCTTTTTCGTAGGTCCGGATGTCTACCGGCAGAAAAGCCGCCTGCGGGCAGAGATGGAAGGCGGTGCGCAGGGGCATGGCGGAATGAATGCCGAACTTGCGTGCTTCATAGGAGGCGGTCGATACGACCCCCCGTTGCATGGGGTCGCCTCTGCCGCCGACGATCACCGGCCGTCCCCTGAGTTCGGGGTGGCGTAGAAGTTCTACGGCGGCAAAAAATGCGTCCATGTCGAGATGGAGAATGAGTCGCTTCATTTTGCTCCGTACCGGCCCCGCAGGGAAATATACAACACCTGGCAGATCACCTCCCAAATCATCCCCTCGGAGGTTTTTTTCACCAGCACCAGATTCTGTACCCCTTCCGCCTTGACCGGGGCGATCAGCCTGCCGCCGGTTTTGAGCTGGTCGAGCAGGGGAGGCGGAATGTCGTTGCAGGCCGCCGTCATGCAGATGCGGTCATAGGGGGCCCGGTCCGGGTAGCCCAGGCCGCCGTCCCCCTGGACCAGGACGATGTCGCGGTAGCCCGTCTTTTTCAGATTATCGTCTGCAAAGGCCAGGGTCAAAGGATCGATCTCCATGGAAACGACCAGGCCCTGCTCGCCGACGATCTCCCGGGCCAGCGCCGCGCCGTAACCCGAGCCGAGCCCGACCTCGAGAAACCTGTGCCCCCGGTCGAGCCCCAAAGGCTCGTAGAAGAGCGGATAGCTGTGCGGGCAGGAGATGGTGGCCTCTTCGCCGGGCAAGGGGAGGGGGATTTCCTCATAGGCATAGTCCCGATAAAAATAGGGGATGAAATCCTCCCTGGGGACTTTCAGCAGTGCTGCCCTGATGCGTTCAGAGCGCAGGTAGCCCTTTCTGCTAAGACGGGCAGCCTTTTCCTGCCGTTCTCTGCGCAGGACTTCTTTGCTTTTTACCGGTTCTCTGGGCGGCGGAACGATCCAGCCGGGCATTCAGCTATCCTTTTCATGAGTTCGTTGCATGAGTAAATTCCGGCAGCCCTCGCAAAAACCCGGGCCCTTGAGATCGGTATCGGCCAGGCTGTTGGAGAAGTGCATCACGCAGGTCGGCACAGGACAATGCCCAAGGTCGACCAGGTGGCCGATTTCGTGTACCGCTTCGGTCAGCAGCCGGTGGTAGAAGAGGTTCCGGGTCAAGGGCCGGCCGGGATATTCGCTGGATAAGCGGTGCAGGGAAATGATGGCCCGGCGATGCCGCGGATCGGCCTCGCCGAAAACAAAGTTGAGCCCCGTTTCGAACAGATCGGCACCGACAATCGCCAGGCCCAAATCCCCGCCGGGCCCGAGTTTTCGCAACCGCTGCAGAACCAGAAAGGCGCGGTACTGACCGCGGGAGGGGACGAATTCATCCTCCTCAAGACCAATTTGCTGGCCGAGTTGCACGGGCCATGGATAAAACTCGGGTAACCGTCTCTGCAACAGTTCAAGAGCCGAGCCTTCAACATCAGCGGTGAAATAGATCCGGATAGTCCTTTGCATTGTTCCTGGATCCGTGTCTGACCGGGCTATACCAGCAGGTGCACATTGCCCAGGCGCACTCTGCTCAATCCCTCCTGCCGGGCTGCCCCCAGACAATCTTCGGCGAGTCGCCGAGAGGTCAGGGGAAGATCGGCCATGTGGAAGTGGGGGTGGAAGGCCAGCAGGCTGTAGGGGATGTCCCGATCGATCGAAGCAATAAAGTGGGCCAGTTGACGTACTTCATCTACCTCTATGTAGCCCGGCACCAGCAGGGTGCTGGCGATGAGCAAGGGGGGCACCGGCCTCTCCCGAACCCGCTGGCCGGCTCGGGCGAAATTATCCAGGGTCCTGCGGTTGCTCACTCCGGTCAGGGCAATGTTCAGATTCTCGTCCCACGCCTTGAGGTCGAACTTGAGATTGCCGCCCGATTCGAGGGCTACCGCTACCATCTTGTTGAGAATGGCCGGATGCATGGAGCCGTTGGTTTCCCAGCAGATGCGCAGGATTCGGCCTTTGGCCTTTTCCCGGGCGAGCCTGGCGGCTTTCAGGGAAAACGGGCCCTGGGGTGCCGGGTCGCCGCCGAAAAAGCAGATGCAGGAGGTGCGTTCGTCAACCGCCGCGACCAGCTCTTCAACGGTGCGGGTGCGGGAGGTGGTGGTCTGTTCCATGAAGGACCAGTTCTGACAGAACAGGCAGTTGAAAGAGCAGGCCTGGAAGAAGACCGCCAGGTTCCGGTAGCCGCGCTCCGGCCCTTGGCAGTGGGCGTATTCAGGATAGCCGGCCCCGCTGCCGCCGGGACAGACCCAGTCGCCCACGCAGTTGGTCGGCAAAGGGTCGTGATACCAGGAGAGCTTGCCTGTCTCGCTGCTGGTGCCGCGAATTTTCCCTTCTTCGTTGCGGCGCAACCCGCAGTAACCCATCCCGCCTTCGGGAATGCGGCACGCGTGCACGCACAGCCGGCAGGGGATTCCGTCCGGATCTTTGGGCGCGGTTTCCGGCAGGCCGAAGCGCGCCCTGCTGCGATGGTGGGCCGCCAGCGCCAGCGGCAGGGCCTGGTCAGGTTTGTCCAGGATGCAGCTGCGGCAGACGCCAAGTTCCGCGGCTATGTCCTTTGCACTCTTCTCACATAACTTGCACCGTGCCATGCTTCAAAACCTCCCGGGGATCGCCGTGCCGCATTGCAGGCACCTGCCGTCGGTCAGCCTGTTATCGACGAGATCGAATATATAGCGTTCAATCAGAAGGGTGCCGCAGTTATGACAATAGGTGTTTTCCCACCGATGACCCGGGACGTTGCCGAGGTAGACGTAACAGAGCCCCGCTGACCGACCGATCTGTTGAGCGCTTTCCAGTCTGGCGATAGGCGTTGGTGGCACATCCTTGAGCTTGAAGTGGGGAAAGAACCTGGTGACGTGCCATGGAGTCTCTGGTCCGAGGGCTTCCCGGATCCAGGCGCTGATATCTGCGAGTTCGCCATCGGAGTCGTTGATGCCGGGGATGATGTTGGTCACTACCTCGACATGTATTCCCAGCTCTCTGGCTTTAACCGTAACCTCCAGAATTCCGCTGAATTCGTCCAGGTGCCCGAGGGCCCGGTAGGTTTTTGGGCGGAAGCCCTTGACGTCGACCCGGTAGACGTCAAGATAAGGAGCCAGGCGGTCAAAGGCTTCTTCGGTCAGGGTGCCGTTGGTCACGTAATTGGTGAACAGGCCTTTCTGTTTGGCGAGTTTTGCAGCATCCAGGGTATATTCGAACCACAGGCTTGGTTCGTTGAAGGTCCAGGAAATGCCCGCGCAGCCCATCTCCTCGGCCATGGCCACCGACTTCTCCGGGGCGAGGTACTCGGTGAACATCGGCCCGTCACTCCAGTGGGCGATCTCCCAGTTCTGGCATCCGGGACAACGGAGATTGCATCCTACGCTCCCCAGCGAAAGCCATTGGCTGCCCGGCAGGAAGTGGAAAACCGGCTTTTTCTCGATGGGGTTGACCGATAAAGAGGAGACTTCGCCGTAGATCAGGCTGAAAAGCCGGCCCTTTTCATTGACCCTTGTACGGCAACAGCCCCGTCGCCCTTCCGGGATGAGACATCTTCGCTGGCAGGTCAGGCAGGTAACCGTTCCTCCGTCATGCCGTCGATATAGCAGGGCTTCTTTTTTCATGGTCTGCCCCCATATTCATTCGCTCTCTTTTCAGTCTAGCGCCTTTCGCTGTGATGTGGGCAGGGCTGGCAAAGGAACGAGAGAGGTTTTTTCTGACAAGCGGGCTCAAACAGTGTGGCAGGCCTGGGAAAACAGCAAAGCTTGAAAAAATTTGACAGTTTTTTAAGGCAAAGGGTATAAGTTGCTATCACTTGCTGGTATCGCAAAAAGTTCCACTCTGCAGCGTTGCAGCGTTTTTTCAGGACTTCGACATGCCATGGGTGTGCCTTCACCCCTGAAAAACCAGTACGCCTTGCAGACCAAAATTTTTGCTTAGCCATCGCATGTTTTTTGCGAAAGTATAATCGTTCGGAGGGACCGTGACCGAGCAGCGCCTGTCGTTGGGCCAGTGGGGCGAGGAGCAGGCGGCCCGTTTTCTGCGCCGTCGGGGGATGAAGATTGTCGAGCGCAATCTGCGCACCCCGGTAGGGGAGATAGACATCATCGCCCGCAAGGGCAAGACTCTGGTTTTTGCCGAGGTCAAGACTCGGCGCGGCGGCGAATTCGGCGCGCCCCAGGAAGCGGTCGGCGCTGCCAAGCAGCGGCAAATTTTGCGCGCCGCCAGCTGGTATCTCAACGACCGGGACTGGCACGATCTGCAGCCGCGCTTCGATGTGTTGGCGGTGCGGGTGGTCGAGGACAGGGCGCAGATCGAACATATCGCCGATGCCTTCGGGGTGGCGGATTGCTTATAGGGTTTTTATCCGGAAACGGCCCTTTCCCCCAATCTCGGCGTCAATCCGCTCGCTTGTTTGTGCGGCGTACGATGTACGCCTCCGCACAAGCGCTTGATTTCCTTGACCTTGGGGGAAATATCTCGTTTCCCATATAAAAACTGATTAGTTCCAATCCGAAATAGTCGGATTGGAACTAATTCAAAGAGAGGGATGTGAAGATGGAAACCAGATTGTCCGTTCATGGGCTGGTTCGAATCGGGGTGATCAGCCCCGAGCATCGGGTGGCGGATATCGCCTTCAACTGCGAGCAGATTCGCAAGGCGGTGAATGCCGCGGCCGATTGCCGGTTTTTTCTGCTGCCCGAACTGTGCGTTACCGCCTACAGTTGCGGCGATCTGTTTTTCCAGTCGTTGCTCATTGAGCAGGCCCGTCAGGCCCTGTTCGACCTGGCGGAGTTCAGCGCCGAAAAGATGGTGACCCTGGTGGTTGGCGCGCCGGTGGCACAGAACAGCAGGCTTTTTAACTGTGCAGTCTTCATCTCCTGCGGGCGCATCCTCGGCGTGGTACCCAAGACTTTTTTGCCCAATACCCAGGAGTTCTACGAGGAACGCTGGTTCTCCTCGGCTGTCGATCGCACCGCCGACTTCGTCGAATGGCGCGGCGAGTCCATCCCCTTCGGACCCGATCTGTTGTTCCGCGCCGAAGGGCTGGCCGACTGCGTGGTCGGCATCGAGATCTGCGAGGATGTCTGGGTGGCCAGTCCGCCGAGCGGACAGATGGCGGTGAACGGCGCGACGGTATTGCTCAACCTGTCGGCCAGCCCGGAAACGCTCGGCAAGGAGATCTATCGCCGCGACCTGGTGAAGGCTCAGTCGGCCCGCTGCCTGGCTGCCTATGTCTATGCTTCGGCCGGGCCCGGCGAATCGAGTACCGACCTGGTCTTCTCAGGCCATTCGCTGGTCGCCGAGAACGGCGCGGTGCTGGCCGAAAGCGAGCGCTTCCAGTTTGCCAGCCAGACTATCTGTGCCGACATCGATATCGAGCGGCTGATCAACGAACGAGTCAAGAACAACAGTTTCGCCGCCTCGCACACTGTATCCGGCTTCCGGTTCATCGACTTTCCTTTGCCCGAGGCGACCGCAACGCCCCTGCTGCGGCCTGTGCCGGCCACCCCCTTCGTGCCGCCGGCCGCCGAGGAACGGGCCGAGCGGTGCCACGAGATCTTCGAGATTCAGACTACCGGGCTGGCCAAGCGACTACGCCACGTCAACTGCAAGCGGGCGGTGATCGGCATTTCCGGCGGCCTCGATTCGACCTTGGCCCTGCTGGTCACGGCCAAGGCCTTTGACAAGCTCGGCTTCGACCGCAGCGGCATCGAAGCGATCACCATGCCCGGTTTCGGCACCACCGACCGCACCCGCGGTAACGCCGAACGGCTGGCGGAACTGCTCGGCGTTACCCTGCGGGTGATCTCCATCGATGCGGCGGTGCGCCAGCACTTCGCCGATCTCGGCCACG
>ENA-ORCT01000914-ORCT01000914.1-marine-metagenome-genome-assembly--contig:-NODE-914-length-12524-cov-3.086688_pt1 | contig 12524 bp, 12 predicted proteins | sample MGYA00248632_ERZ508511 | MGnify/ENA primary metagenome ERZ508511 (study PRJEB26182, sample SAMN06268839) | marine metagenome | isolation source: Tt an P1-techrep anaerobic enrichment on pine from sediment...
GGCTGGTGATTCAGTTCCCCCTGACCCACGAAGATCTCAGCTTTTTAACCGGCGCCCACAGAGTGACGATCACCCGGGCCATGAAAGCGCTTAAAAAAGCGGGGAAGATTATTCTGGAAGATAGACGCCTCATCCTGCCCGCCCTAAAAACTGCCTAACATTCATTTTACCGGATGCATTTGCATCGGATATGTCGGACCTTCCGGACTGACCCCGCCAGATTGAGATTACCCGACGCATGAAAGCGCTTCAGGCAGCGGGTAGATTATCCATGAGGAAGGCAGGCGGCTTGTCTTGTGTGCTTTGAAAGCAACACAGGTACATTTTCCTTCCCCCATAAACCCGCATTATTTGATTTTTTTCCTGCCGTGTAGCCGTTGCTACAGAGATATTCCTGTCGAGCTTCTATGATGGGGACGATTTAAACACCTACAAACAAGGAGCCCAGATGATGAAACCTCAAATTATCGGAATTTCCGGCAGCCCCAGAAAAAACAGCAATACAGATCGAATGATCAAGACGATACTGGAAGCGACCGGAGTTGAATCTGAATTTGTCAAACTCAGCACGATAAACGTCAGGCCTTGCCTCGGCTGCTTTAAATGCGTCCACGATAATATTTGTAAGCAGGCCGATGATTTCCCCGTAATTGCGGAAAAAATTAAACAGACAAAAGCATTGGTTATCGGTGGATATATCCCCTATTCTCAAATCGATGGATTCACGAAAGCGCTTCTCGAGAGGTTCTGGTCATTCAGGCATCAGACAAACCTGCTGAAAGGCAAAATGGTTGCCACCGTCCTGACCGGACTTGCCCCTGAAGCACTGACAGCCGTCAATCAGTCCCTGGCAATGGAGATGGAAATGTATGAAAATATGATACTTATGGGGCAATTGACAATTCAGGGAAATATTCCCTGTGCATTTTGCGGTGTGGGGGACGAGTGCAAGATGAGTTCATTCAGCATCGGCATGGCTGATCCCGGAGCAACGGCATCCGATACAAAATATAACAGGGTGGAAGATCAAAAAGAAGTATGTGACGAAGCCGTTCGTATCGGTCGTTTGATGGGGGAACATTTGCAGTAGAAAAGCGGGCTGCAGCTTAAGGTTTATTTTTTTGCACAAAGGAGGAAAATCATGAACATCCTCGAACGGCTCAAACCCGATCCGATTCCCGCCATCCACCCGATGCCCGAATACCTGGCATCCGGTCAGCGCGCCGAATGGTACGAAGACACCAAACAGGTGCTGCAGGTGCCATGGATGGGGGTGGTGACCATGGCCTATGCCCACTACCCCACCTTTTTCGGTGAGCTCTGGAGGGGAATCCGGCCGCTATGCGCCAGCAGCCCGTTTGTGGAGGCATTCCAGACGCTGCGCAGCGATGTCGAAGCGCGCGCAGTCGATCTGGAGCCCCTCTCCCTGATGGGTCCGCTGGCCGAGCTATTTCGCCCTGGCCTGGTCGGACCTGCACGGGAAAGTGGGGACACCGGAATACGAGGCCATTTGTCAAGCCTGCCATGACCGGGTGACGAAGCTGGTGGCCGAGGAGCTTCCGAATCCTGGAAGTCTTTCTGCGGAAGCACTGCGCCGGGCCGCCGAAAAAGACGCAGCTCCGGAGGAAGTCCTTCAGGTGTGCCGGCTGTTTCAATGGCTGCTGCCCGGATTGATTACCAATGTAGCCTACTTTCGCTACCAGTTGGAGGCCGTGTGATTGGATCAATGCAGGATCAAGTAGTGAGGAGGTAACGTGGATGGCATAAAAGGATTGCTTTTCGACGTCGGAGGCACCGTCTTCGATTGGAAGAACACCGCCCGAGAGAATATTCGGAAATTGGCCGATGAAAAAGGTCGCTCGATCGACAGTGAAGCGTTTGCCGACGCGTGGCGTAGGGTGGATTAAGGAGCGTCAGCGACGAATCCACCGAACGCCTGAAGGTGGATTCGCTTCGCTTAATCCACCCTACAATCCACGTTTCTTAGCTCGATTCAGTGAGACAAGCCTCCACGAATTCGGGCAGCATCTGCAAGGCAAAGTCCCGGTCCTGTGGCTTGTTGACAAGGGCCTGGACATAACAGCCCGTGCACACGTGGACCATGATGCCGGTCTGGACCCCACCCATCATGTGGGCGGCCCCTTCGGGTTTGTAGCAGCATTGGGGCGCGCTGATCCTGTGGACGGAAAGCCCCTGGAACTTTTCAAAGACCTCGTTGGCGGACTTGAGGTCCATTTTTACGGGTGCGAATTTTTTGTGAAGCCTGTAGCAGCCGGCGTAATAGTCGATGGATCGATCCGATGCCATGGGCTGGAGGCATTCGGCGATGGCCCTGGGATAAAAGACGATCTCAAAGTCTTTGATGGCATGCTTGTAGATGGGATAGCAAGGTGAGCAAAAGATGACCAGTCGCCTGGCCCCGAGTTGTTTGGCGGCCTCCAGGTTCCGGTGCACAAATTCCCTGCTGAGGTTTCGGCACTCCTCCATGGCCTGTTCGTCCCTGGCTTTGATGGCCGGACGGTACAGGTTGTTCCCACAGCAGTATTCCCGGGAAAGGAAGGTATACGAGAAGCCGGCCCGGTCAAATATGCGGGTCATGGCCTCGATGACGTGGGGCAGGCCCGGAAGAATCTGGCAGCCGGTGACGACCACGTTTTCCGCGGGCCGGTCGAAGGCAAATCCATGCTTTTCAAGAGTCTCCAGCCTGTCAGGCAGGTTTTCCGAGGTGTTTCCGGTTTCCCGGATACACCGGACCATAGCAGGATCGATGAGCGGATTCATTTGTCACTTCCCTTTCCGTGCTTGATGTCATTCCGCCTTAAAAGAGCTTGCTGAAATCCCTTTTTCGTTCGGAGAGCATGCGCTGACCGGCCTGGGAAAAACTTTCCGGAATGTCCGCGTCCTGCCCCCTGTGCACCAGGGTGATGGCCTGAGTGGGGCACTTGTGCACGCAGACCCCGCAGCCGATGCAGAAATCCGGGTTGTAGACCCACTCCTTCCGGTCCCTGGGCTTCAGCTTCCTGCCGTCCGGGGGCGGTTCCACGCCTTCCTTGTCCCTTAGCTCGATGGCGTCTACGGGGCAGCGCTGGGCGCATTTGCCGCAGGCGATGCAGGCCTCTTCATCGTGGGAGACCTGGTAGCTGGAAGGCTGGTGGTGCTCCCGCCGAACGTCCGCGGGCAGATCGATTGGCCGCACGAAAATGCAGCAGCACGAGCAGCAGTTGCAGATGGTGTCCATGCCGTGCTTCGTGTTGGAGATGGCATGCACCAGCCCCGCGTCCGCGCATCGGGCCAGGATTTCCAGGGTTTCCGCCTTCGTGATCTCACGGCCCATGTCGTGGTCCACAATGTAGCGGCCGAGTTTGCCGAAGTGCAGGCAGACTTCCTTTTCGTGAGGGCACGGTTCGTTGGCAGGGTCCAGGTTGTGGGCGTGGCGGCAGGGGCAAAAGGATACCGTATGAAAGACTTCCTTTTCCACATAGGCCACCACATCCTCGTAGGGCGCTATCAGTCGGGTATCTTTGACGGTCTTTGCAATGGGAATGGCCCGCAGCCCCTTGGTGGGATGGCCCAGAAAGTCCGCGCCCATGTGCCTGTCGTAATACGTGTTGAAAAGCGGCGCGAACTTGCGGTTGAACGCGTTGTCCTCGCCCCGCCATCCGGGCAGACGGCCGAAAAAGAAGATCGGGTCGGTGAAGGTGTAGCGGGTCGCGCTTTTGCCATTTACCTTATAGATGAAACCCTTGTAAATCATGGGCTCCATCGTTCGTTCGAGTTCATCGGCCGGGATGCCAAGGCGAGCGGAAAGCTCGTTCAGGGTGTGGGGGAAATGGGGAAACCGGGAGAGAAAGGCGGCCTCTTCCGGGGTGAACCGCATTTCAAGTATCTCCATCAAGAGGTCATTCTCGGGCATCTCGAACAGCCAGTTGTTGGTGTGCGCAATCAGGTCGCGATAGGCTTTTTCCTTGTCCATTTCCATCCTCCTTGTATGGTTGCCGGTCCTCTGTTCGGATAGAAGCCGAGGCTGGTTAACAGGTCGGCTCGGGCCTGGTTTAAACTATCTTGTATACGAAATAATAAGATAAAAAAAATTTACCCCCTGAGATCATCCAGCATCCGTTTCAGCAGCATTTTCTCCTCCACCCTGAAGGATCGGAGAATCGATTCATTATGGGCTTCAAACATTTCGTCACAAGAATCTGAACCGGAGTCAGGCCGAACGCTGCAGCTCCGGCCTTGAACTCGGAATGAACCCGCTGGTAGGCCTTGGCCAGCTGAAACATGATGCAGTCCCGATAGTGCATATTTTTCCTTTACCATCCGTATTCGTAGGACAATAATGCTTTGTATACAAGATAAATTTGATCTGTGTCAAGGCGTGCCATGGGGCGTCTCTAACTATCTGAATAAATACCTTATGCTAGCAGCAAAACGCCGCACCATTTCAATATCAGCAATAATAGATCGCCCGGACCTGAGCGCAGCAGAAAAAGGGCGTGTTATGGTACAAAAAAGCATACCCAAAAAGACTTGACAGGCTGTCTACCTACTGATAGGTTGTTGTGCCATGAATGACACACGGACCAGGATTCTTGACGTGGCGGAAGAGTTGATTCAAAGGGTCGGCCTCAACGCCATGAGCTACAAACATATCAGCGAGGCCGTCGGCATCCGAAAAGCGAGCATTCATCATCATTTTCCGAAAAAAGAGAATCTGGTGGATGAATTGCTGAAGCGTTGCCACGTGTCGTATGGAGACAATTACCGGCGAATTGTGGAAGGCGACGGAGATGCCGGTGAAAAACTGCGGCGGCTGGCGGGTGTTTTTGAAGAAGGCCTGCAGGAACAGCAACTTTGTCTCGTCGGGATGATCGGGTCCGATCTCAACACCCTTCAGGTTACCTCATGCCGCATTCTTGAGAATACGGTCCGGAATACGGTGGGGATTTTTTCCATCGCTTTCAGGCAGGGAATGGAAGAAGGAACCCTGGAGTTTAAAGGCAAAGCAGAAGACGCTGCCTTTGCGTTTTTTTCTTTCCTTGTGGGCGCGCAGATTGCCGCACGCGCCTGCGGGGGGGCGGAAATGTTTCGCAACGCCACGGAGGCGGTGATTTCCGGCTGGAAAAAGAGATGAAACTGTAATCCGTGAAATTTTTTTGTCCGCATAATCTACCTACTGATAGGATTGTTTGCGGGTTGAATAACAGCCTAAAAAAACATGACATTCAAGGTAAAAAAATGAAATTTTTACACGTCAATATGACTTCAGGCACGATCGTCGAAGCGCCGGTGCCTGAACAATATGAAATGCTCGGCGGTCGGGGGCTGACCTCGATCATGATCAGTGATCTCGTTCCCGCGGACTGCGATCCCTTAGGGAAAGAGAATCTGCTGATTTTTGCGCCGGGTTTTCTTGCCGGAACGCCGCTGGTCAACACCGGCCGGCTTTCCATTGGCGCCAAAAGCCCGCTTACGGGCGGCATCAAGGAAAGCAATGTGGGCGGCACCATGGCCGCCGCGCTTTCCCGGCTGGGCATCCGGGCGGTGATCGTAGAAGGCAAAGCGCCTGAAAATGCGCTGTATCACCTGGTGATTGATGCGGACGGCAAAGCCTTTCTCGCGGACGCATCGGAATGCCGCGGGATGCGGAACTATGAACTGGCAGGCCGTCTGCTCGGCAAATACGGTGACAAAAATGCGATCTCTTCCATCGGCCCGGCGGGGGAGATGATGCTGGAAAGCGCTTCCATCCAGACCACCGACCCGGAGGGCAGGCCGAGCCGGGCGGCGGCGCGGGGCGGACTGGGAGCGGTCATGGGCGCCAAGGGGCTGAAATCCCTGGTCGTATCAAAAACCGGTCGTTTTTCCGCATCCATCGCGGATGCCGCAGGCTTCAAGGAAATTTCCAAACGATTTTCCGCAGCGATCCGACGCGACGGTTGGAGCAGCCGGGTGCTTCCCGAATTCGGGACGGCCAGCATCCTCGCCAACACCAATGCATCCGGGGCATTGCCGACCTGCAACGCCCACCGGGGCAGCTTTGAAGGTGCAGATAAAATCAATGGCGATTTCATGGCTGCGACCATCCGCCGCCGCGGCGGTAAAACCACCCACAAAGGGTGCAGTAAATGCATCATCAACTGTTCCAATGTTTATGTGGAAGAATCCGGAAAACCGCTAACCTCCGCTTTGGAATATGAAACTCTTTGGGCCATGGGAGCCATGACCGGCATTGACGACCTGGACACTATCGCGCGGCTTGATTTTCTCTGTGACGATATCGGCCTCGACACGATGAATACGGGGACGGCGCTGGCCGTGGCCATGGATGCGGGTGTTCTCTCCTTCGGCGATGCGCAGGCCGCCGTCAGTATGGTAGAAGCCGTGGCCGACGGAACGGAAATCGGACGGCTCATCGGCAGGGGACCGGACGCCGTTGGGAGACATTTCGGCCATCCGAGGGTGCCGACCGTCAAAGGCCAGAGCATTGCCGGTTACGATCCCCGCGCCATGCCGGGTATGGGCGTGACCTATGCCACCTCTCCCATGGGCGGGGATCACACCGCCGGATTTGTGGGCGGCGTAACGGGTTCCACCGAAACGCTGAAGAGCGCCTCTCTTTCCTCCCAGATTCACATGGCGGCAACAGACAGCATGGGGCTGTGCATGTTCGCCCAGTCCGGCGGCATGGACAACCTGCTGGCTGCCGTCACCGCTGTCACTGGAAAGCCTTTTGACGGCCGGAAGTGGCGTCGGCTCGGCATTCGGTGTCTGACGGCAGAGATCGACTTCAACCGGCGCGCGGGCCTGACCGAGGCCGACGACCGGCTCCCTGCCATGTTTCATGAAGAAACGCTCGGCCCTTATTATGAAACCGTCCCTTATCCGGAAAAAGATCTGCACGGCACCTTTGCCCCATTACAAAAACTCGGTCAGGAGAACGCATGAAAACAAATGAACATTACACCGGCTTTGAACAGGGGCCGATCCGGCCCCCCAGCGAAGCCGGAAGCCTGCTGATACGCATTACCCGCAACTGTCCATGGAACCGGTGCACCTTCTGCCCGGTTTACAAGGGAACGAAATTCAGTCTGCGACCGGTGGAGCATGTGCTCAAGGATATCGACAAGGTCCATGCTTATGTCGAATCCATTCTGAATGCGCAAAAGCAAAACGGACGGGCGACCCAAAGCAGGGATGTCAGTCTGTCCTCAAGTCCGGATGACCATGATCGAATGGCATTGTATGCAGCCCGCAATTTTGTGGCCAGCGGGATGAAATCCATTTTTCTCCAGGACGGTAACAGCCTGATCATCAAACAGGACGACATCGTACGCATTTTGGCGCATCTCCAACAGGCCTTTCCCGATGTGGAGCGAATTACCTCCTATGCACGGTCTCACACCATCGCCAGAATCAGCGACGATGATCTTCGCCGATTCGCTGTAAGCGGATTGAACCGGATTCACATCGGTATGGAATCCGGATCGGACGCTGTTTTGAAGAAGGTGAAAAAAGGCACGGACAAGGCAACGCAAATTCTGGCAGGTCAGAAGATAAAACGGGCCGGAATGGAGCTGTCGGAATATTACATGCCGGGACTGGGTGGGCGTAATCTTTCGCGTGAAAATGCGCTGGAGACGGCGGATGCGTTGAACCAGATCAATCCGGATTTCATTCGATTGCGCACCCTGGCACTGCCGGAGTTCACCCCCCTTGCCGGGCAATATCGATCCGGTGAATTTATTAAGATGGGCGAAGTGGAGACCGCTGAAGAACTGCTGATGTTTCTTGAGAATCTCAACGGTATCGAAAGTACCGTAAAAAGCGATCACGTGCTGAATCTGTTTTCCGAAGTGGACGGCAGACTTCCCCGGGATAAAGCAAAAATGATTTCCACGGTTCGCAGCTTTTTACAGCTCAGTCCGGAGAAGCAGATGATCTTTTCCATCGGCCGGCGCACGCACCGGATTTCAAAATTGACCGATCTCGACGACCCCGTCAAAGTCCGCTATGCCGAACAAATGTGCGCCGAACTCGGAGCTACTGTCGACAATATGGATGACATCATCGATTCAATAATCAAACGATTCATATAATTCATGGCTGAACAGAAAAGCCCCGCACCGGCAGCTGCGTCAGATGGCCATGGAGATTTTTTGCCGCTGCACAAGTAATTATGAAACTTTTAATTTGAAAGTTCTGAGCCTCGATCTCTCATTGATTCTGATGGGATCGCCTTTTAACATGGCATCATAGCCGCACTTGGCCACGGACTCAGGTGTGGCGGCCTTTTCCCAAATTTTCCCGTCATTTCTGCTCACCATGCCCTGCAGGTACAGATGGGTCAGATTAACCAGAGAGATCATATTGGCCTGCATCATGGCCTGATCTTTTGCCAGATCCCGCTCGTGGAATTTCCCATAATTAATTCAAATCGGGCCATTTTTGCAGGCAATTGCGCCTGAAACAGTAGGGCAATGACATTTGAATTATGCTTGATGGGGCAGCACAGTTGGGCTATTTGAGCATGCGTGGCAAGAAAATGGCGCATAGAATATCCGGTCGCCGTTTGTTATATCCCTTCCAGGGGCAATCAACGGCAATCGATTTAAGGAACAAAAATATGGATAACGGTCAGTATTCAGCACCCGTCAACAAACTGTTAACCTATGGTCGTGCGCATGATGTGCATGATTGGTCCCATTATCTGAATCTTGGGTTTTCACAGGAGCACATCGCTGAACTCATAACCATGCTCGCGGATGAGAGCCTTCGAAACGCGGAATCAACCGGTGACGAGATGTGGGCACCCATTCACGCATGGCGAATATTGGGCCAGTTACGGGCTGCCGAAGCTATTCCTGCGCGGCTTGATCAATTATATCGTGTCGATGAAAAAGAAAATTGGTCGGAATGACCCCTGTCCGTGCGGAATCGGGAAGAAATATAAGAAGTGTTGTTTAAACAAATTGTGAAATCGGCTGTGAGGTTAAAAATTGAAAGTGGAAAAAACTAATTACTACAAAGAGCAGCTCAACTCAAAACAACTTTTTGATGTATATGATACAAATATCAACAGGGTTAAACAATATTTGAGATCAGAGATAGCGTTTATACGGGAACGGTTAAAGGGTGATGAGTCAATACTGGAAATAGGAGCCGGATATGGCAGAATTCTTAAAGAACTGGCACCGTATGCGAATGACATAACAGGAATTGATATATCCGAAAATTCCGTTGCATACGGGAATGATTATTTAAAAGAAATTCCAAATGCGAAATTGGAAGTTATGGATGCATACAATTTATCATACAGGGAAAAATTTGACATTGCGCTCTGTTTGCAAAATGGCTTGTCTGCGATTAAAGGAAGACAGCAGGAACTTGTTGATGGGGTGATGAAAACAATCAAGACGAATGGAAGCGCATATTTCAGCACATATAGTGAAAAGTTTTGGAAATACAGACTGGAATGGTTTGTGGAGCAATCGGAAAAAGGATTGATTGGAGAAATTGATATTGAAAATACCAAAGATGGAGTCATTTGTTGTAAAGATGGGTTCAAGGCAATTACATTAAACGAAAATGACCTCAAAAAATTTGGAAAACAATCTGGGTACGAATATGAAATAGAAGAAGTTGACGAATCAAGTTTGTTTCTTGTTATCACAAAAAAATAAGCGATAGCGCTGACGCCGGTTTGCAAAATTCAAAGTTTGATCCACTTGGGTTTTCGTTATTATAAATTAAGGGTTGATTTAATTGCTAATACAAAGTTTGAAAGTTATACAAATATTGCTGATAGCAATTTTAGTGGCGCTGTTTTTTCGGAAAGGTTTTATGAAGGTATTTTGCCCCTGCTGTAAAAACTACATAAGGTGGAAAGATAGAAGAGAATTTTCCACATTTATTGGTTTTCGAAAACCATCTTTTTGCCCTTGCTGTAACAGCCAGATAATATGGCGAGAATATTCTTACAGTCTCTTAATATTTTCAGGATATTTATACATTATGGGATTCTTGATAGGTGGGGAAATGGTTTTTAATGTTTTTTCCCTTCTGGCAATTTTATTTTTAGTCGCAGGTATTGCACGATTAAAACTGGTCCTTTATATCGATAAATGAAATACCACAGAACTTTGGATATTTTCGAAATGAGATCCGCAGATCAAGAAATTGTGTGAGTGCAGAAATCGACATCGCCAGGGAGGGCACACGCTTTTCCCCATCACCTCAATTCCCCTCCGAATTAGAGCAAGCCAACCCAATCCGACATCGGCCGATGTTATGTCCCGTCAGCATATTCGCCATACATTTTTACCCAATCTCTGTGTGTAAATCCATTTTTTTTCTGAAGGGACTTTCAAATATTCACTATATTGAGTATAAGCACTTTTTCCATGGATAAGGTGGAATGGATGTTCGACAGATATGCCACTCCATTTATTAACCACTATTTTGGAAACTGTTATGGAAGGAGTTTTATGAAAAGGTTGTCTGTGTTTTTGTCTGTTTTTCTCGTTTTGATCTCTTTTTGCTGCGCCTATGCCAGCGAAACCCTCGACACCGTCAAAAGCCGCGGTTATTTAGTGGCCGGAGTCAATACCGGCGCTGCCGGTTTTTCCATGCCTGACAGCCAGGGCAACTGGGCCGGTCTGGACGTGGATATCGCCCGTTCGATCGCCACTGCCGTCTTCGGGGATCCTTCCAAGGTCAAGTTTATCCCCCTGACCTCCCAGCAGCGGTTCGCCGCCCTGCAATCCGGCGAGGTGGATGTGCTGTGCCGTCAGACCACCATGACATTGAGCCGGGACACCTCTCTGGGGTTTGAATTTACGGTTCCGGTCTATTACGACGGACAGGGCATCATGGTTCCCAAAAAACTTGGGGTCAAAAGCGCAACCGAACTGGACGGCGCCACCATCTCCCTGCTTCCCGGCACCACCACCGAACGCAATATTGCCGATTATTTTCGTGCCAACGGCATGGAATTCAAGCCGGTGCTTATCGAAAGCAAGGACGAACTGCTCAAGTCCTTTGTTTCCGGGCGCTGCGATTGCCTGACCTCGGATGCCTCCACCCTGGCCGGCATGCGAACCGTGACCGCCGACCCGGGCAAATACATGATTCTGCCGGAGCGCATCTCGAAGGAACCCCTGACAACGGCCGTACGTCAGGGTGACACGCAGTGGAAGGACATTGTCTACTGGACGGTGCTGGCTCTCATCGAAGCCGAAGACCTGGGCATCGACTCCAAGAACGTGGACAAAATGCTTGCCAGCAAAGATCCCAAGGTTCAGCGGTTTTTAGGCGTCACCCCCGGAAACGGCAAGGCGCTTGGCCTCGATGAAAAATGGGCCTACAACATTATCAAGCAGGTGGGAAACTACGGTGAAGTGTTTGCCCGCAACCTCGGTCCCGGCACCCCCATGAACCTTGAACGGGGCATGAACAAGCTTTACAAAGACGACGGCCTGCTTTATTCGCCGCCATTTAAGTAAATGACCGATTAGAAATAAAACCGGGTGCCACTGTGCACCCGGTTCAGCCTATCCTTCACTCCGTTTTATTCAATGAATTCAGCTCCGAAACAGTCTGACGCCTTCTGGAACCAGTCTGAATACCGCGCTTTTTTCTACCAATTTCTGGTGGTCCTGATCCTGGTCTTCATCGGCTGGTACCTGCTGTCCAACACACTGGAAAACCTCCACAGCCAGAAAATTGCAACCGGCTTTGATTTTCTGTGGGAGGAATCGGCCTTTGAAATCGGTGAGTCCCTCATCCCCTATGCCCCTACGGACAGCTATGCCCGTGCCCTGGTGGTGGGGTTTTTAAACACCCTGAAAACAGCCGTCATCGGAATCGTGCTCACCGTTCTTCTGGGAACCCTGATGGGCATCGCCCGGCTTTCCAGAAACGGCCTCATCGCCGGTCTTGCAGCAGTGTATATCGATTTGTTCAGAAATATTCCCGTTCTGCTGCAACTTTTTTTCTGGTATGCCCTTTTTCGCCAGTTCCCGGCCCCGCGCCAGGCACTTGAGCCGTTTGCCGGCGTCTTTGTCTGCAATCGCGGTTTTCTGTTTCCGGCCCCGCAGATTAACGGCCCCGAAGGGCTGGTGCTGATTTGCGTCCCGGTGGCCCTGGTGCTCTGGTGGTGGCTCTGCCGGCAAAACCGGATTTATCGTGAAGGCCACGGTAAAAATCGGATTCATCCCGCTGCTCTGAGCCTGGTCCCGGTGCTTGTCGTGCTGGGGGTAAACATGGTCGCCGGCGCGACCTGGCAACTGGATACGCCGACCCTTCGGGGCTTTAATTTCCGGGGCGGCGGGATTCTCACCCCTGAGTTCGGCGCACTGCTGATGGGCCTTGTGATCTATACGGGAACCTTTGTGGCAGAGATTGTCCGCTCGGGCATTCTCGCCGTGGACAGGGGGCAGGTGGAGGCCGGCAGGTCCGTTGGCCTTTCAAACACCAAGATTCTGGTGCTCATCGTGTTGCCCCAGGCGCTTCGGGCCATCATA
>ENA-ORCT01000917-ORCT01000917.1-marine-metagenome-genome-assembly--contig:-NODE-917-length-12507-cov-3.634674_pt1 | contig 12507 bp, 12 predicted proteins | sample MGYA00248632_ERZ508511 | MGnify/ENA primary metagenome ERZ508511 (study PRJEB26182, sample SAMN06268839) | marine metagenome | isolation source: Tt an P1-techrep anaerobic enrichment on pine from sediment...
CGCCCTCGAATTTCGACGCCGAGGGGCGGCAGGTTGAGCGGCTGTCGGACCTCACCCGGCTGGTGCGGGTGGCCGACGACCCGGCGCTCTAGCCTGCTGGCGGGGCGCGGAACCTGCGCCAAAGGCCCTTGCCGGGCTTGCGGGCGGCGCGCCCGCGCCGCATAACCCGTTCAGCGAAGGAGAGAGGAGCAAACCCGATGATCGGCCGCCTGAACCATGTCGCCATTGCCGTGCCCGACCTCGAGGCCGCGGCCGCACAATACCGAAACACGCTGGGCGCCAATGTTGGCGACCCGCAGGACGAGCCCGACCACGGCGTGACCGTGGTGTTCATCGAACTGCCCAACACCAAGATCGAGCTGCTCTATCCGCTGGGCGAGAATTCCCCCATCGCGGGCTTTCTGGAAAAGAACCCCGCCGGGGGGATCCACCACATCTGTTACGAGGTCGAGGACATCCTTGCCGCGCGCGATCAACTGAAAGCGTCGGGCGCCCGGGTGCTGGGCTCGGGCGAGCCTAAGATCGGGGCGCATGGCAAGCCGGTGCTGTTCCTGCACCCCAAGGATTTCAACGGCTGCCTGATCGAACTGGAGCAAGTCTGATGGGTATCACCTCTGCCATCGTCCTCTTCGCCGTCATCTGGTTCCTGGTGCTGTTCATCTCGCTGCCGATCCGGCTGGAGACCCAGGGCGACCGCGGCGAGATCGAGCCCGGCACCCATGCCGGCGCGCCCGCCAATTTCAGCTTCAAGCGCAAGGCCAAGCTGGTGACGGTGATCACGGTGGTGATCTGGGTCGTGCTGGCCGGGATCATCACCTCGGGCGCGATCAAGGTGCGCGATTTCGACTGGTTCCACCGGATGGGGCCGGCGGCGTCGCAAGAGGCGGGCAAGTAAGCGGCGATCGGGTCCCTCTTTCAGAGCGAGGCCGATCAGATGTTCCGCCCGGCGTTTACGCCGGGCAGCGCCCGCCCGCCCCCCAGGCGGGCGCTTTCGCGCCCACCACGGGCGGCCGCTCCCCTCAGTGCGAAATTCAACGCCGGCCCTGGGATCTGGCCAGGGCGGAACACCTAAACCCCCGCCAGCGCCTCGGCGATGTGGTCGGCCATGAAATCGATGAACAGGCGCACCTTGGGGTCCTGCCGGCGGCGGTGGATGAACAGGCAGCCCATCTGCACCGGCACCGGCGGCATGTCCTCCAGCACCGGCACCAGCCAGCCGGCCTTGAGGTGGTGGGCGACCTCGAACACGGGCTTCAGGATGATGCCGTGCCCGTCCAGCGCCCAGCCGGTCAGCACGTCGCCATCGTCGGATTCGAACGGCCCGGTGACGGCGAACCGCTTCACCCCCTCATCCGTCTGCAGCGGCCACTGGAACTCGGGCGCGCCGGGATAGCGCAGGTTCAGGCAGTCATGGCTGCCATCGGTCAGCGCCTCAGCGCTGCCGGGATGGCCCTTGCGCGCCAGGTATTCGGGCGAGGCGCAGAGCACCCTCGGGCAATCGGCGATCTTGCGCATCCTGAGCGCCGAATCCTCGGGCACGCCGAGAAAGAACGCCACGTCCAGCCCCTCTGCCGCCAGGTCCAGCTTGCGATCCGACAGGCGCAGGCGGATGTCGATCAGCGGATAGGCCTCCTTGAAGGCCGGCACCATCGGCGCGATCAGCCGCCGCCCCAGGCCCAGCGGCGCCGCCACGTAGAGCGAGCCGCGCGGCATCAGCGTGACATTGTTGATCTCGGCCTCGGCCTCGTCCACGGCCTCCAGGATCTTGCAGGCCCCGCGGTAGAACAGGTTGCCCTGCTCGGTGGGGTTCAGCATCCGGGTGGTGCGGTGGAACAGGCGCACGTTCAGATGCTCCTCCAGCTGCGAGATGCGCGCCGAGGCCACCGCCGCCGAGATCCGCAGATCCCGCGCCGCCGCCGACATGCTGCCCAGTTCATAGACCCGCACGAAGGTCTTGATGTTGTCGAGATAGGCCATGATCCATTCTTAGCTTTTTCTTGAAGCAGCTAGGCATTTTTTCTGAATGCAGTGCAATCGCGATTTTTGCTAGCCTTCCCGCAACGATTTCAGTGGAGAGACCCATGTTCGACCTGGCATTCTTCTGGGACTGGCTGGCCTTCGCAGTGCGCTGGACGCATGTGATCACCGCCATCGCCTGGATTGGCTCATCCTTCTATTTCATCGCGCTGGACCTGGGGCTGCGCAAGGCGCCCGACCTGCCCCCGGGCGCGCATGGCGAGGAATGGCAGGTGCATGGCGGCGGCTTCTACCACATCCGCAAGTTCCTGGTCGCGCCCGAGCGGATGCCCGAGCACCTGACCTGGTTCAAATGGGAAAGCTATTCCACCTGGCTCTCGGGCGCGGCGCTCTTGATGATCGTCTACTGGGCGGGGGCCGAGCTGTACCTCATCGACCTCGACAAGGCCGAGCTCAACACCTGGCAGGGCATCGCGATCTCTGCCGCCTCGCTGACCGTGGGCTGGATCGTCTATGATTTCCTGTGCAAGTCCGGGCTGGGCGAGAAACCCACCCTTCTGATGCTGCTTCTGTTCGTGCTGCTGGTGGCTATGGGCTGGGGCTACAACCAGATCTTCACCGGCCGGGCGATGATGCTGCATCTGGGCGCCTTCACCGCCACGGTGATGTCGGCCAACGTGTTCTTCATCATCATTCCCAACCAGAAGATCGTGGTCGCCGACCTCAAGGCCGGGCGCACGCCCGACCCGAAATACGGCAAGATCGCCAAGCTGCGCTCAACCCATAACAACTACCTGACGCTGCCGGTGCTGTTCCTGATGCTCAGCAACCATTACCCGCTGGCCTTCGCCACCGAATACAACTGGCTGATCGCGGCGCTGGTGTTCCTGATGGGGGTGACCATCCGGCATTACTTCAACACGCTGCATGCCCGCAAAGGCAACCCGCGCTGGACCTGGGCGGCGACCGTGGCGCTGTTCCTGGCCATCATGTGGCTGTCGACCGCGCCCCTGCGGCAGGAAAGCTACGAGGCGTCGGAGGCCCGCGAACTGACCCCGGCCGAGCAGGTCTTTGCCAGCGCCGGGGGGTTCGAGGATGTGGCCAGCATCGTGCCCGGCCGCTGCTCCATGTGCCATGGGCGCGAGCCCGGCTATGACGGCATCCGTCACGCGCCCAGGAACGTGCTTCTGGAAACGCCCGCCGACATCGCGCGCCATGCGCGGCAGATCTACCTGCAGGCGGGTGTCAGCCACGCCATGCCGCCGGCGAACGTGACCTGGATGGAGCCGGAGGAGCGCGCGGCCATCGTGACCTGGTACCGCAACGCCACGCGCGGAGAGCCCGTCCGCCTGGCGCAGAACTAGGGCGTCTGGCGCGAAAAGGTCTCGCGCCAGCGGCGGATGAAACCCGCGCGCTTGTGCTTGTCGAGCGCCACCAGCAGCGCGGGCGTCAGGGCGATCAGGCGCGAGGCGCTGTCGAGCTCGGCCGGATCTTCGGCCGCTTCGCCACCGCCGGGATGGACGCGGGTGAGGTGGTTGCGGCCCATCGCCAGCTGGCCGTCCGTGGACAGGACGAAATCCAGGAACCGGCCGGCCTCCGGCGCCACCTCCTCGCCGGGGAAGAGCGCGGCGCGCGACAGCACGAGGGTGTAGTCGGCCGGATGGACGATGCCCAGATCGGGGTTCCGCGCGGCCTGGGTCCGGGCGTAGGAGCCCAGCACGTTATAGGCCATGAAATACCGCCCCTCGGCCACGCCCGCGATGATCTCGGCCGAGCAGCAGGTGGCGACCGCGCCCGAGCGGCCGAAGGCCTCCATCAGCGCGCCGAAGGTCGAGGCCTCCTGCGAATCCATGAAGGCGAAGAGAAAGCCGAGGCCGGATTCCTCGATGTCGTAGGTGGCCACCCGCCCGGCATAGCGCGAGGCGCTGGGGCGCAGCAGGTCGAGCAGGTCGAAGCGGGTGCGCGGCACCTCGGCCTCCGGCACCAGGCGGCGGTTGTAGACCATCACCGCGGGCTCCCGCGAAATGCCCCAGATCTCGTCGCGCCAGCGCAGCTCGGGCGGCAGCAGCGCGGTCTGGGCCGAGCGGTAGGGGGCGGCGCAGCCGTCGTTGACCAGCCGCACCATCTGGTGAACGCCCGAGCTGATCACGATATCGGCTTTTGGCGCCTTGCCCGCGCATTCGGCCATGGTGATGGCATAGAGATCGTTCGAGCCCCATTGCTCGAAATCGATGGCCAAGCCCGCCTGGGTGGCCAGGAAGGCCTCCACCGTGGGGGCGAAGATGGCGATGTCGGTGGTGGTGCGCAGCACAAGCCGGGTCTCGGCCTCCACGGGGCCGAAGGAGCGCACGGCCTCCTGCGCCGTGCCAGGCGTGGCGGAATGGGCCAGCAGGGCCAGCGCCGCGAGCATGTGACGAAGCGCGCTCATCCCCGGCCCCTCTCCATCGGCAGTGCCAGCGTGGCGCGGAAACGCTCGGGGCGGGTTTCCAGCTCCAGCTTGCCGCCAAAGGCATCGGCCACCGACTGCGCGATGGACAGGCCCAGGCCCGAACTGTCGCCCCGCGAGGCCGCGCTGCGCGTGAAACGCTGCCCGAGCCGCGCACGCAGCTCCTCCGAGGGGCCCGGCCCGGCATCCTGCACCCAGAGCCGGGCGGTTCCGTCCTCCGCGCCTGCCCCGACCGTCACTGGCGGGGCGCCATGGGTCACCGCGTTGCTCAGCAGGTTCTTGGCGGCCTCGGCCAGCGACAGCGCATCGGCGCGCACCGGAACCGGGTCCTCGCCGATCTCCAGATGTATCTCCACCCCCGGCGCGATCAGGCCGTGATCACCCGACTCCACCAGGTCGAGCGCGATGTCGCGCAGGTCCACCGCCTCGCGCCGGGCGGAATCGATGCGGTGGATCACCAGCGCGCGGCTGAGGATCTGATCCAGCAGACGCCCCAGGCTGACCGTGCGGCGGTGGATGCGCGCCACCAGGATGTCGCGCCGGTCGCTGTCGGGCTCGCGCGCGGCCAGATCGGCCTGCGCGCGCAGGGCGGCCACCGGGGTGCGCAGCTGGTGCGCGGTGTCGGAGATCAGGTTGCGCATGGTCTCCACCTGGCTGTCCAGCCGCCGCATGAAACCGTTGACCGCCTCGACCATCACCGCCGCCTCGCGCGGGACGCTGGCATCCATCGGGGTCAGGTCCTGCGGGTCGCGCGCGGCGAAGGCATCGGCCACCCGGTCCAGCGGCTTCAGCGCCGAGCGCACCACCACCACCGCCAGCCCCAGCATGGCCAGCCCGGCCGTGGCCAGCACGATCAGCGCGTTGCGGGTGATGTCCAGCGCCAGCTCGTTGCGCGCCCTGAGCGTCTGGCCCACCACCACCTGAACGCTGCCCGAAAGCGAGCGCTCGGCAAAGCGGCGCGTCACCCGGATGAACCGGGCCGGCGCGCCCTTGAACTCGGCATCGAAGAAGACCGCATCGCCGGCCAGCCGCGCGGGCGCCGGCGGAAGGTCCTCGTAGCCGGTCAGCACCGCCCCGTCCGTGCCGATCACCTGGTAGGCGATGCGGTCATCGGGGGCGAGCGCCAGCAATTCGAAGGCCGAGACCGGCAGGTCCACCACCGGTGCGCCCTCGACGATGGCGACCGAGGCGGCGATGTCGTTGGCCGCCCCCACCAGCAGCCGGTCGAAGGCGTCCCGCGCCGCCTGCCGTCCATAGGCGAAGGCGGCGAGGGAGACCACGATGCCGCCCGCCAGCATCAGCGCGCCCACCGCCAGCGCCACGCGGGCGGTCAGCGACATGGTGGGGCGGCCGGCGGCGCTATTCATCATGGTCCAGCCGGTAGCCCAGCCCGCGCTGGGTGAGGATCCGCACGCCGCTGCCCGCCAGCTTCTTGCGCAGGCGCGCGACGTAGAGCTCGATCGCGTTCACGCCCACCACCGCGTCGTCGAAGGAATAGAGCCCCTCCAGCAGCCGCTCCTTGCTCAGCACCTGGCCGGGGTGGCGGATGAACAGGCCCAGCAGGGCGAACTCGCGCCGGGTGAAATCGATCCGCTTTCCGGCGATGCTGGCCAGCTTGGCCCCTGCGTTGAAGGTCAGCGCGCCCAGCGTCACGTCGCCGCCTTTCTGGGTTTGCTCGCGCCGGCACATGGCGTGCAGCCGCGCCTCCAGCTCGCGCTGGTCAAAGGGTTTCACCAGGTAGTCGTCGGCGCCGAGGTCGAAGGCCGAGATCTTGTCATCGACCGAGAATTGGGCGGTCAGCATCAGCACGGGCGTGCCCAGCCCCTTTTTGCGCATGTCGCGCAGCAGGTCGGTGCCCAGCCCGTCGGGCAGGTTGATATCCAGCACCACCACGTCGTAGCGCTGCACGCCCAGGAAATCCCGCGCCTCGGCCGCGCTCGGGGCGAGATCGCAGGCGATCCCGCTCTGGGCCAGGCGCGCCCGGACGGCATCCGCCAGATCCCTGGCATCCTCTACGAGCAGAACACGCAACCGCTGGCCTCCCTTCCAGGGCCGCCAGCTTGTGACAGGTTGGTGACAGGTTCAAGCCGTATAACCCCTCCGTCGCCGACCAGGAGAGCCCCGCAACGGGGCATCGACGGCAGAAGGACAGGGGAGAGCTCCGCCTGTCATCCAGAGGAGGAAAGACATGCTATTCAAGACCGCACGTTTCGCGCTGGCCGCGGCCATCGTCGGGGTCACCGCGACGCTGGGCCAGGCCGAGGGCTTCTCGCCCGAGAACCCCGAATGCATCGCGCCCGCCAACCCCGGCGGGGGCTGGGATTTCACCTGCCGCCAGGTGGGCAAGTCGCTGCAGGACCTCGGCCTGATCGGCAAGACCATGCAGGTGGCGAACCTCGCCGGCGGCGGCGGCGGCGTGGCCTTCGCCGAGGTGGTGAACAAGCGCGGCGACGACAATGACCTGATCGTCGCGGCCTCGTCGGCCACCGCGACGCGGCTGGCGCAGGGCGCCTATCCCGGCAACAGCATGGACCAGGTGCGCTGGCTGGCCTCGATCGGCGCCGATTACGGCGTGATCGCCGTGGCCGCCGACAGCGAGGTGCAGACGCTGCCGCAACTGCTGGACATGATCAAGGCGGACCCGACCACGGTCTCGATCGCCGGCGGCTCGGCGGTGGGCGGCTGGGACCACCTGAAGGTTCTGATCGCGGCCAATGCCTACGGCATCGAGGATGTGCGCAAGGTCAAATACATCGCCTTTGACGGCGGCGGCGAGGCGGTGACGCAGCTGCTGGCCGGTTCGGTGCAGGCCTTCACCGGCGACATTTCCGAGGCCAAGGGCTTCGTCGATTCGGGCGATATCCGCGTGGTCGCGGTGCTGGCGCCCGAGCGCCTGCCCGGCGAATTCGCCGCTTTCCCCACCGCCAAGGAGCAGGGCATCGACGCCATCGGCGCCAACTGGCGCGGCTTCTACGCTCCGGGCGGCATGTCGGACGAGGCCTATGACGGCTGGGTCGCCAAGATCGCCGATCTCTACGCCTCGGAGGAGTGGAAGGAGATCATGGCCGCCAACGGCCTGGCGCCGCTGAACCTGCAGGGCGCGGCCTTCGAGAGCTTCGTGTCCGACTCGGTTGCCCAGATCCAGTCGATCTCGCGCGAGATCGGGATCATCAAGTAACAGCCGTGCGCACCCGGGGGCGCACCACCCCTCAGCGGCGGGCCGGACCACCGGCCCGCCGCGCAAATGGGAGGAGCAGACCATGAGCGACCGCATTTTCGGGGCCTTCGGGGTCCTGCTGGCGCTGGGCTATGCCTGGGCGACGCTGCAAATCGAAGAGAGTTTTCTGTCCGACGCGGTGGGCCCCAAGGCCTTCCCGCTGATCATCGCCGGCATCCTGGGGCTGTCGTCGCTGGCCATCTTCCTGCGTCCCGACGAGGAGCCGAAATGGCCCGCCCTGGGCCGGCTGGCCGAGATCGCGGCGGCGGTCGTGGTAATGATCCTCTATGCCCAGTTTCTGCCGGTGGCGGGTTTCGTCATCGCCACCGCGGTTGCCGCGGCCTACCTGACCTGGCGGCTGGGCACGGCCCCTTTGGCCGCGGTGCTGACCGGGGTTCTGACCTCGGTGGGCATCTATGTCGTTTTTCACCTGGTGCTGGGGCTGTCGCTGGCCCGCGGGCCGCTGGGTTTCTGAGGGGGACGGAGTATGGACATGCTGGCATCTCTCGGCGACGGTTTCGCCATCGCGCTGACCTGGCAGAACCTGGGGCTGGCGCTGCTGGGCTGTTTCCTGGGCACCATCATGGGCGCGCTGCCCGGGCTCGGCCCCTCGAACGGCGTGGCGATCCTGATCCCGCTGGCCTTCACCCTGGGGCTGGGGGCCACGCCCTCGCTGATCCTGCTGACCTCGGTCTATTACGGGGCGATGTATGGCGGGCGGATCAGCTCCATCCTGCTGAACATCCCCGGCGACGAGCCGGCGATGATGACCTGCCTCGACGGCTATCCCATGGCACAGAAGGGCCGCGCGGGGCAGGCGCTGTCGCTGTCGGGGATCGCCTCATTCGTGGGGGCCTTCCTGGCCACCTGGGGGCTGATCCTGCTGGCGCCGCAGCTGGTGAAGATCGCGCTGCTGTTCGGCCCGGCGGAATATTTCGCGCTGTTCGCGCTGGCCTTCGCCACGCTTGGCGGGGTCTCCTCCACCAACCAGGCGAAATCGGCCTTCGCCGCCATGCTGGGGCTGGGGCTGGCCATGATCGGGGTGGACACCCAGACCGGCGTGCCGCGGCTGACCTTCGGCGAGGTGCATCTCTATGACGGGCTGGATTTCCTGGTGGCCATCGTGGGGCTTTTCGCGCTGTCCGAGGTGTTCATCTTCCTCGAGCGCCGCCACGGCAGCGCCGAGGCCGAAGCGCGCGAGGTCAGGGTGGGGCGGCTCACGCCGTCCTGGTCGATGCTGAAGAACTGCACGCCCACCATGCTGCGCACCTCGCTTCTGGGCTTCATCGCCGGGGTGCTGCCGGGGGCGGGGGCCTCGCTGGGCTCATTCATCTCCTATTCGATGGAGAAACGCCTGGTCGACCGCGACGGCACCTTCGGCACCGGCGACCCGCGCGGCGTGGCCGCGCCCGAGGCGGGCAACAACGCCGCCGCGGGCGGCGCGCTAGTGCCCATGCTGGCCCTCGGCGTGCCGGGCTCGGGCACGACCGCCGTGCTGCTGGCGGTGCTCTTGTCGCTGAACATCACGCCGGGGCCGCTTCTGTTTGCCAACAACCCCGACGTGGTCTGGGGCCTGATCGCGGCTCTCTTCATCGCGAATTTCATGCTGCTGGCCATGAACATCCCCATGGTGGGCCTGTTCACCCGGGTCCTGATGGTGCCGCCGCGCATCCTGATGCCGGTGGTGGCCATGGTCAGCTTCGTCGGGATCTACGGCATTTCCGGCTCGTCCTTCGACCTGCTGGTGATGATCGCCTTCGGCGTGGCCGGCTGGGTGCTGCGCAAGCTCGACGTGCCGCTGGTGCCGGTGATCCTGGGCACGCTGCTGGGCAACACGATGGAGAACAACCTGCGCCGCGCGGTGACCATCGACAACGGCAACTGGTGGACGTTGTTCGACAGCCCGCTCGCCATCGCCCTGTGGTCCATCGCGGCCATCGGCTTCATCCTGCCGCTGTTCCTCAGCCGGGTCGTGAAGCGCGGAATGCACGAGCGCCGCGACGAGGAAGGCGCGGTTCAGGATTGACCATTCGAAGTCCGGCGGGCGCCGCTCAGACGCCCGCCTGCGTCAGCAGCCGGTCCAGCAGGCTGAAATAGCCGCTCCCGAACAGCCGGACATGCACGATGGCGGGCCAGAGCTGGTAGATCGGCCGACGCTCTCCGGCGCCGGGCTCCAGGGGGCCGTAGCCTGCGCCGAAGGCGGCACCGGGCGTGCCGAACAGATGGAGCATGGCCAGATCGGCTTCCCCATGCCCCCAATAGCTTGCCGGGTCGATCAGGCCGGACAAGCGGCCATCGCCGGCCAGAACGTTTCCCACCCACAGATCGCCATGAAGCAGGGCCGGCACGGGACGTGACGGCAGCCGCTCCGGCAGGGCGCGCGCGAGGCGCTCCAGGCGGCGCGCCCGAAGAACCATGCTGAGGTCGCCGCCGGAAACGCGCAGGGTAAGCCGCCAGCCGCCCGCCCAGCAGCAGCGCCCCTTCCTCAGCGAGTTGCTGCGCCGTCGCCTTGTCCCCTGTCATCGCTCCGCCTCCTCCGTTTCCCGTGCGGCATCCGGCCAGGCCTTCGAAGATGATCTTCCCTTGGTGAACGCGGCGCGCCCCTCTTCAGGCCGAAAAACCCGACCCGGCTTCGCGGGCGCCGGCTGTGTGGGAGGCTCCATTCCGAATTCCCCTTCTCGAAACCGGCCATGAGGGCCATACTGTCCCGAAACAGGCGGCAGGACAGGTGAGGTCGATCTGAGCCAAGGACGCGAAATACTCCCATGGGTGGTTCAGTCCCCCTGCCTTCGCATGGCGGGTCAAGTTCGCAAGTCGTGCCGCCATTGCAGTCGCAGAGCGGGCGCGGGCCCTTCCGCGCCAGGAGCAGAGTCAGCGGGCGGAGCACAGACATGAATCCGGGCAGCCCAGGCACAAAACGGCCAGAGTCCGACGTCAGTGAAAGAAGCGGTCTCGTCGGTGTTGTTTCCCTGCTCGTGCTCACTGTTGTCGGCATAGCCATCAAGCCGCCAATCCATCTCGCCGTTCCGCTGTTTCTGATCGGAACGGCACTCCCCATGGTCATGTGGAGTCTGCTGGTCGAGAAGGTGCACAGGCGCGAAACGACGGGATTGGATTTTTCGCTTCGCCATCCCCGCAGTGAGGTCGTGGCAATCTCTGTCACGAAACTGATCGGGCTCTTCGCCACCTTTGGCGCGATGGGCGTCTTTTACCATTTCAGCAGCGTGTATCAGGACCCGAAATACATCCCGTTCTTCGTTTTCCTATCTGCGCTTTCGCCCGCCATCATTCCCCTTTCCATCATCTACGTCTATCTCACCACCCGCCACATGACACAGCCCCGGGACGATCTGTGGCATTTCGGGAAATTGATATCGCTCGACTTCAACGCGCTGGAATGGCCGGAAATCAAAAGTCATTTGCTGTCCTGGTCGGTGAAATCCTTTTTCCTGGCCTTCATGTTTTCCATACTGCCCTTCTCTGTCGCGAGCATCCTTCACGTCGACATCTCAAAGGTCGCGTCCGATCCGGCAGGCGCCATCCTCTTCCTGGTCAGGTTGTCTTTGTTCTTCGACGTCTGCTTCGGGACGATCGGCTATATCCTGACCCTTCGCGTCCTGGACGCACATGTCCGGTCTGCCAATCCCTATCTGTCCGCCTGGATCGCCGCCCTGGCATGCTATCCGCCCTTCGTGCTCACGCAAAACGGGGGGCCGCTGCATTACCGTAACGGCACCCAGGATTGGATGGTCTGGCTCGATTCGCAGCCTGTCCTGCTTGTCATATGGGGCAGTGGGGTTTTGGCTCTGGCAATGCTGTACGCTTGGGCGACGGTCGTTTTCGGGATCCGTTTTTCCAACCTCACGCATAGAGGGATCATCACCAACGGCCCGTACCGGTTCTTCAAGCACCCTGCATATCTGTCAAAGAACATCATGTGGTGGATGGCATACATGCCCTTTCTCACCACGACCACGCCCTCCGACGCGCTGAGAAACTGCGTCCTCCTCCTTCTTGTGAACGGGATCTATTTCACGAGGGCGAAAACCGAAGAGCAACATCTGATGCACGATCAGAAATACCGGGACTACGCCCTGTGGATCAGAGAAAACGGCCTGCTTTCACGGATCTTTCGGCGTCGGCTTGCTCCCAATGCGAATGATGCCTGAGGCCGCGAGGCGGCCCTTCCGAACAGTCGGTTTGATGCTCCCCCACTGAGTTGGTCCACCGTCATGTTTAGGAAAACGGAAGATCAGAAGTGGCGAACACGCGTCACAGGCCAAGGTCATACTCCTGTCGGAGGCCACTGCAGAATTCATTTCACATTGCCGAGGCAATGAACGGCGGCCATGTGGCCCGCGCCTGCTGCCGCGCCCTCCGGGGCATTTGACGGACAGGGCCCGGTCCTTTTTCGCGAAATTCTGCGTTGATTTTTCATTTTCCGCCCCCCCGCCCGATCCCGGCGGGGCTGGCGGCGCGCGCAATGTCGGGGGTTGCCGAGATGCCGGCCGAGCTTTGGAGTCAACATGACCGGCCTGCCCGCCCGCGTTCGTGTGGCCATCATCGGCGCCCTGGACAGGCCGTAAGTCCGCGGCGAGTCGCCTGAACGCCACCGAAAACCGAAGCGGCCGACACAGGGACCCGCAGCCTTTCGCCGAAATGACCAAGGGTTTTCACAATTATGCCGCATCGATGCGGCACCTTTTCGAAAGTGCTTTCGGGGCTGCTGGTTTTGACTGGATTGCCAGGCTCCCACCAGAGGTGGTTCCACAGGCAAGGCAACTGCTGCACGGCCGTTGTGCATCCCGGACTTGAGGCAGGTCTGAGCCAAAGACGACAGAGGCCTCGGAAAGTTGAAGAGGAAAAG
>ENA-ORCT01000918-ORCT01000918.1-marine-metagenome-genome-assembly--contig:-NODE-918-length-12491-cov-3.433140_pt1 | contig 12491 bp, 8 predicted proteins | sample MGYA00248632_ERZ508511 | MGnify/ENA primary metagenome ERZ508511 (study PRJEB26182, sample SAMN06268839) | marine metagenome | isolation source: Tt an P1-techrep anaerobic enrichment on pine from sediment...
CCAGACGTCGCAGCAGCTCCAGCTGCGGCCCGCCGCCCTCGAAGCCGCGGTCCCACAGCCAGGCGTGGTCGGAGGCGAGCAGCGCCACGCGCCCCTCGCCCACCCGGTCGAGCACCAGCAGCGGCCGCGCATCCGGGCCCTGCATCACCACCTGCCCGCCCTTGGGCGCGAGCTCGACCATGCGGAACCAGCGGCCCCAGTCGCCGCCGGCCTCCTCGCGCAGCCCCTCGGTGACCGGGTGGCGCTGGCCGAGTTCGGTGATCTCGGGGCGGAAGCCCTCTTCCAGCACCCGGGCGGTGGGCGCGGCGGGCAGGATCTCGGACAGCGGCGAGTGGTAGAGGCTGTCGGCGCTGGCGAAATCCGGCCCCGCCGCGATCAGCACCGCGCCGCCGCCCTCGACATAGGAGCGCACATTGTCGAGATAGAGCATGGGCAGGATGCCCCGCCGCTTGTAGCGGTCGAAGACGATGAGGTCGAAATCCTCGATCTTCTCCATGAACAGCTCGCGCGTGGGAAAGGCGATCAGCGAGAGCTCGGTCACCGGCACGCCGTCCTGTTTCTCCGGCGGCCTGAGAATGGTGAAATGCACCAGGTCCACGGCGCTGTCCGATTTCAAGAGGTTGCGCCAGGTGCGCTCGCCCGGATGCGGCTCGCCCGAAACCAGCAGCACCCGCAGCCGGTCCCGCACCCCGTTGATCTGGACCACGGCGGCATTGTTGCGGTCGGTCAGTTCCCCCTCCGCCTCGCCAAGCTCGAACTGGATCACGTTCATGCCGCCGTGGCGGAGCGTGACGGGCAGCTCCAGGTCCACGCCCACCGGCACCGCGAAGACCCGCGGCTCGCCGCCGTCGACGGTGATGGCGAGCTCGGTCTCCCCCCCCGATCCGGCGGGCACGGCCCCCTGGTCCTCGACCCTCAGGGTCAGCACCAGTTCCTCGTCCAGGATGCCGAAGGCGGGGGCGTTCTTGACGATCAGGCGGCGGTCCCAGTCGCCCTCGTGGCCGGTCAGCAGCGCATGCAGCGGCGCGGGCAGGTCGGGCGCGCGCCCGATATCGTGCAGCTGGCCGTCGGTCAGCAGGATCGCACCCGCAAGCCGCGCCCGCGGCTGCTCGGCCAGCGCCTGCGAAAGCGCGGTCATCAGCTCAGTCCCGGCATTGTCGGCGCCGTCGCCGAGGCGCAGCACGCGCAGTTCGGTATCGGGAAGGACGGCCACCTGCGCCTCGATCCGGGCCAGCGCCGCCGCGGTCTGCGCGGCGCGGTCCGACAGGCGCTGGCTGGCGCTTTCGTCCACCACCACGACCACGATGTCGGAAAGGGGCTCGCGCTCTTCGCTCTGCAGCGCCGGGTTGGCCAGCGCCAGAAGCAGCACCAGCGCCGCGAGCCCGCGCAGCCACCAGCCCGACAGCCCGCGCCACAGCGCCAGAGCCGTGACCCCCGCGGCCAGCGCCGCCGCGCCCCAGAGCGCCGGCCAGGGCAGAAGCGGGTCGAAGATCACCGCCCCGGTCATTGGCCCAGCCTGTCCAGAAGCGCGGGCACATGCACCTGGTCGGATTTGTAGTTGCCGGTCAGCACATGCATCACCAGGTTGATCCCGAAGCGGAAGGCGATCTCGCGCTGGCGCTCGCCGGCATAGCCCCGCCCCACCGGGAATATCGCCGCGCCGCTTTCGTCCACCGCCCAGGCCGCCGCCCAGTCATTGCCGCCGATCACCACCGGCGTGACGCCGTCGTTGAGATTGCGGAAGGGCATCCCTTCGACCTGCTCGGCATCGGGGGGTGCTGCCTCCACCCAGACGTCGCGGCTGGCGTGACGGCCGGGGAAATCCTGCAGCAGGTAGAAGGTGCGGGTCAGGACGTGGTCCGACGGGATCGGCTCCAGCGGCGGGATGTCCAGGGGCTGCGCGATCTGCTGCAGCCGGCGCCCCTCGGGCGAGCCCGAGCCGAAGCCGGCCACATCGGCGTCGCGGGTGTCGAACAGGATCAGCCCGCCGCCGCGCAGGTAGCGGTTGAGCTTGGCATAGGCGGCGTCCGAGGGCAGCGGCTGATCCGCCGTGACCGGCCAGTAGAGGAAGGGAAAGAAGGCCAGTTGATCCGTCTCCAGGTTCACCGCGATGGGCGCGCCCGGCTCGACCGAGGTGCGTTGGTAGAGCTTCTTCGACAGGCCGCGCAGCCCGGCGGCCGCGATGTCGTCGACCCGCGCGTCGCCGGTCAGCACATGGGCCAGGACCACCTCGGAGGTGGCGGCCAGCGCGCGCGCGTCGTCCTGCGCCCGGACATCCTGCGGCAGCATCAGCCCCAGCGCCAGCAGCGCCACCGCCCCGCCGCGCGCCCCGCGCAGCCGGCCCGACAGCCACAGCGAGGCCAGAACATCCAGCGCCAGCAGGCCGAGTGCGGCCAGCAGCAGCGCCCCTTTCAGCGCGGTTTCCCGCGCCACGATCAGCCCCTCGACCGGGATGCGCGCGGGCCAGGCGGCGGCCCGCAGCTCCCGCCCGGCGGCGATCACGTTCAGCGCGATCCGCCGGTCCTCGCCCGCGTAAAGGCCCGGCGGCAGCTCCGGCCCGGGCCGGGCCGCGGCCAGATCCTCGCCCGCCACGCCGGGCAGGGTGCCCGCGTCCTCGACCTCGCCGAAGGCGGTCAGCACCTGTTCGGGCACCCAGGTGGTGCCGGTCAGCTCGGCCGCCCCGGGCCGCGCGGGGCGGGTGGAGACCGCCAGCCGCTCCAGCATCTGCACGAAGAGGCCCGAAAGCGGCAGGGTCGACCATTCGGCATTGGCGGTGACGTGGAACAGCACCACCTGGCCCTGCCCCACCCGCTTGCGCGTGACCAGCGGTGTGCCGTCGGCCAGCGCCGCGATGGTGCGCCCGGCCAGTTCCGGGCCGGGCTGGGCCATGACCTGGGCACTGACGCGCACCTCCCCGGGCACGGGCAGGCCGTAGAAGGGCGAGCCCTCGTCAAAGGGGCGGAGCTCTTTCGGCTCGCCCCAGCTCATGGTGCCGCCCACGCTGCGCCCGCCCGCACGCAGGCGCACGGGCATCAGCGGCTCTTCCTCCGCGCGCGCCACGTCGCTCGCCGCCAGCCGCGGCCCGGCGAAGCGCAGCAGCAACCCGCCCTGCTCCAGCCAGTCCAGCACAGCCGCCTCCTCGTCGGGGGTGAGCTTGGCCACGTCGGCCAGCACGATCACGTCAGGATTGGCCAGCAGGATGTCCGAGAGCGTGCCGTCGATCAGGTCGGCGGTCGGCGCCAGGGCGCGCTGCAGGTAATGCAGCGGCGAGAGCAGCTCCAGCCCTTCGCGGTCCTCGCGGCCGGCGATCAGGGCCACCTCGCGGCGTTTCAGGCTGTCATCGGTCAAGGCCACGGCCCCGGCCGAGCGGCTGCCCGCCACCGAGAACCGGGTGATGCGGTTGCGCAGCTCGGGCGGCAGGACCAGCTCGACCTCGGCCAGCCCTTCGCCGGTGACGAATTCGGCCGTGGCGCGGGCCAGCTCGCGCTCCACCCCGTTGGGGTCGAGCCCGGCGGCCGAGAGCGTCACCTCCGCCGCCAGGCCGCGGTCGGCGCGGAGCGCGGCGAGCTTGATGCGCCCGTCCTCGAAGGCCGCCGGCCGCAGGGCGTAGATGGGGCGCGGGCTCTTGAACACGGTCACCGCCCCGTGCGCCTCCAGCGCGGCCAGCACCTCGTCGCGGCCCGCGCGCGCCACGCCATCGGACATCCAGAACGTGTCGAACCGGCCCTCCAGCCCCCCGGCCCAGGCCGCCAGCGCGGCGGGGTCGGGCTCCCAGGGCCGGGGCGTCAGCCCGGGCAGCCGCGCGGCCCAGGCCTCTGCCGCCTGGAAGGGCAGCCCGGATTCAGGCAGATCGGTGGAAAGCACCAGCGCCACGGGGCGCGAGCCCCGGCCGGCCTCTTCCAGCAGGGCTCCGACCCGGTCCATCCGGCGCGGCCAGTCGCGGGCATCGGCCCATGTGCCGTCGATCAGAACCAGCAGCGGGCCGGAGCCGCCGCGCTGCTGCTGCGGATTCAGGACCGGGCCGGCAAAGCCCACGATGACCGCCGCCAGCGCCAGCATGCGCAAGAGCAGCAGCCACCACGGGGTCTTGTCGGTCTGGGTCTCGTCGTCGCTCAGGCCCAGGAGCAGCGCCACGCCCGGAAAGCGCCGCCGGACCGGCGCGGGCGGCACCGCGCGCAGCAGCAGCCACAGAACCGGCAGCGCGATCAGCCCCAGCAGCAGCCAGGGTGCGGTGAAGCCTATGGAGCCCAGCATGAACATCAGCGCAGGGGCTCCAGCGCCCGGAACAGCCACAGCAGCGCCGCCTGCGCGCTGTCGCCGGTATGGTGGCACTGGTAGTGCCAGCCCGCCATGCGCGCCAGATCGGCCAGCCGCGCCTTGCGGCCGGAGAGCCGTTCAAGATAGCGGCCGCGCAGCTCTCCCGCCTTCAGCGTCTCGTGGCGCAGGCTGCCGCCCATGCTTTCGAAGATGGTGCGCCCGTCGAAGGGGAAAAGCTCCTCCGCCGGGTCGAGCACCTGCAGCAGCACCCCCTTCACCCCGCGGTCGGCGGCCTTGGCCAGCGCGGCCTCCACCGGGGTCAGATCGCCCAGGAAATCGGACAGGAACAGGGCGCGGGAATGGGGCAGCATGCCCCGCGCCTCGGGCGCGCCGTAATCGGCACCCTCGCCCTCGCCCTCGGCCGTCAACGCCTCGGCGAGCCGCAGAAGCTGCAGCGCGCCGGTGCGCGGCGGCAGCGCCAGCCCCGCCAGCCCGACCCGTTCGCCCGCGCGCATCAGCAGCACCGCCACCGCCAGCGCCAGCAGGCGGGCGCGGGCGCGCTTGGTCTCGTGTTTCGCATCCCCCGAGAACCGCATGGATTGCGCGTCATCGACCCAGAGCACCACGCTCTGCGCCGCCTGCCATTCCTTTTCGCGCACGAAATGCGCGTCCGACCGGCCCGAGCGGCGCCAGTCGATCATCCGCGCCTCGTCGCCCGGCATGGCGGGGCGGTATTGCCAGAACTCGTCGCCCATGCCTGCGCGCCGCCGCCCGTGCTCGCCCAGCAGCACCGTCGCCGCCAGATGCTCGGCCTCTGCCAGAAGCGGCGGGAGCGGTGCGGCCAGCGCCTCGGCCGCGGAGCGGAGGGCGGCGGGATGGGTCACGCGGCGGCCTCGACCCTTGTGATCTCCTGCACCACGCTGGAGATGATGGCGTCGAGATCCTCGCCCCGGGCCCGCGCGGCGAAGCTGAGCGCCATGCGGTGCTTCAGCACCGGCCCGGCCATCGCCGCCACGTCCTCGGCCGAGGGGGCGAGCCGGCCCTGCAGCAGGGCCTGGGCGCGCACGGTCAGCATCAGGGCCTGCGCGGCGCGCGGCCCCGGGCCCCAGGCCACGGTCTCGCTGATCGCCTGCGGCGCCTCGGGCGCGGCGGGGCGGCAGGCGCGCACCAGGTCGAGGATCAGATCCACCACCGCCTCGCCCACCGGCATCCGGCGCACCGTGTTCTGCGCCGCGATCAGTTCGGCGGCGGTGAAGACGGCCGTCGACTGTTCCTCGGAGACGCCGGTGGTGGCCAGCAGGATGTCATGTTCGGTCTTGCGGTCGGGATAGGGCACGTCGATCTGCACCAGGAACCGGTCGAGCTGTGCCTCGGGCAGCGGATAGGTGCCTTCCTGCTCAATCGGGTTCTGCGTGGCCAGCACGTGGAAGGGCTGTTCCAGCGCATGCTCCTGCCCGGCGATGGTCACGGATTTTTCCTGCATCGCCTGCAAAAGCGCCGATTGAGTCCGGGGAGAGGCCCGGTTGATCTCGTCGGCCATCAACAGTTGGCAGAAGATCGGCCCCTCGATGAAGCGGAACGCGCGCGAGCCGTCGGCGGCGGTCTCCAGCACCTCGGAGCCGAGGATATCGGCCGGCATCAGGTCCGGCGTGAACTGGATGCGCGCGCCCTTCAGCCCCATGACCGTGGACAGCGTGTCCACCAGCCGCGTCTTGCCCAGACCCGGCAGGCCGATCAACAGCCCGTGCCCGCCGCACAGCAGCGCGCTGAGCGTCAGTTCGACCACCCGGTCCTGCCCGATGAAGCGCCTGCCGATGCTGGCCTTCGCCTCGGCCAGCCGGGTGCCCAGCGCCTCGATCTCCGCCACCAGTTCGGACCCCTCGGTCATGACAATACTCCCTAGCATCTTATATGGTCATTAAAGGCCGATATCGCGCCGGGCTCAAATGACAAAACGCGGGGTGGGACAAATGATCGTGAAACCGACGGCGGAAAACCTGGCCGAGGCGGCGCGCGCCGCAGGCAGGAAGGGGCCGCCGCCGGTGGAGAAATGGGACCCGCCCTTTTGCGGCGATCTGGACATGCGGATCGCGCGCGACGGCACATGGTTCTACCTCGGCACGCCGATCGGGCGGCCGGGGCTGGTGAAGCTTTTCTCCTCGATCATCCGCAAGGATGGCGACGACTATTTCCTTGTCACCCCGGTGGAGAAGGTGGGCATCACCGTCGAGGACGCCCCCTTCGTGGCGCTGGATTTCGAGGTCGAGGGCGAGGGGCGCGATCAGAAGATCACCTTCTTCACCCATGTCGAGGACGCGGTCACCGCCGGGCCCGACCATCCGATCCGCGTCGCGCGCGACCCCGAGACGGGCGAGCCCGCGCCTTACGTCAACGTCCGCAGAAACCTCGAGGCGCTGATCGACCGCAAGAGCTTCTACCGGCTGATCGAGCTCGGCTGCCACGAGCAGCACGAGGGGCAGAGCTGGTTCGGCCTGTGGTCGGGCGGGCAGTTCTTTCCCGTCATCCTCTCGGAGGAACTCGTCTAGGCCTGGTCGGCGCAGCCGGACGCGCTGGTTTCCAGTTCCAGCGTGGCGTGGCGGATTCCGAATTCCGCGGCCAGCAGTTCCTTGACCCGACCATTGACGGCCGCGAAATCTGCCGCCGCGCCGTCGCTGATCACCAGATGCGCCTCGAGCGAGGTCTTCTGCTCGTCGATCTGCCACAGGTGCAGGTGGTGCAGGCTCTCCACCCCCTCGACCGTCAGCAGGCGGTCGCGGATGACGTTAAGGTCCAGCGTGGGCGGCGCGCCCAGCATCAGCAGGCGGATGACCGGGCCGATCTCGGTGAAGGCGCTCCACAGGATGAAGCCGGCGATGCCCAGGGTGGCCAGCGGATCGACCAGCCGCCAGTCGTAGAGCAGGATCAGGCTGCCCGCGGCGATCACCGCGACCGAGCTGGCGGCATCGGCCAGGTTGTGCAGGAAGGCGGCGCGGATATTCATGCTCTGCCTCGACAGCCGGAAGGTCAGCAGCGCTGTCACCAGGTCCACCGCCAGCGCGACGCCGGCCACGATGACCACGATCCAGCCCTCGACGCCGGGCGGGTCGATCAGGCGCAGGATCGCCTCGTAGACCAGGTAGAGCCCGATCACGATCAGCGTGGTGTAGTTGACCAGCGCCGCCACCGCCTCGGCCCGGCCATAGCCGAAGGTCATGCGCGCATCGCGCGGGCGGCGGGCGATGCGGCGCGCGCCATAGGCGATGATCAGCGACACCGCGTCCGAGAAATTATGCACCGCATCGGCGATCAGCGCGACCGAGCCCGACACCAGCCCGCCCACGATCTGCACCAGCGTCAGCGCCATGTTCACGGCCACGGCGAGGGCCACCTGCCGGTCGCCGGCCTGCGCGTCGATGTGATGGTGGTGGTGATGGTCATGCGGCATGGATTGCCCCTCGGGTCGGCTCCCGCCCAGCTAAGCCGCCGAGCGCTGTCGGCGCAAGCCGCCTTTCCCGCTCATCCCGCGCCGTCCATGACCACCACCACCTTGCCCAGCGCCCGCCCCTCGGCCACGCGGGCCAGCGCCTGCGCGGTTTCCTCCAGCCGATAGGTCCGGTCCACGGCGGCCCGCACCCGGCCCGCCGCCACCATTCCGGCGATCTCGGCCAGGTCGTCGCGGCTCTGCCGCGCGGCCAGCAGGCGCAGCTTGCGCGACCCGAAGGACATCAGCGTGCCGAGGGTCAAAACGGAAAGGAGTGCCGAAACATGCCCGCCCACCAGCAGGTAGCGCCCGCCGGGGGCAAGCGCCCGGCGGATCGCCGCCATGCCCCTGGTGGCGAAAAGGTCGAGCACCAGATCCCAGCGCTCGCCCAGCGCGGCGGAGTCCTGCGCGCGGTAGTCGATCACCCGGTCGGCGCCCAGCCCGCGCAGGAGACCGGCCTTCCCGGCGCTGTCCACGGCGGTGACATGGGCACCGCGCGCCTTGGCGATCTGCACTGCAACACTGCCCATCCCGCCGCCCGCGCCGTTGATCAGCACCCGCGCCCCCGGCCCTACCGGGCGCAGCGCCTGCAGCGCGATGACGCCGGCCTGCGGCAGCGCGGCGGCTGTCGCGAAATCGAGCGCCTCAGGCTTGGCAATGAGACGGTCCTCGGGCACGGCGGCGTATTCGGCGAAACCGCCGAAGCTTTCGAAAGCGTCGCCGAACACGGCGTCGCCCACCGCGAGGCGGTGCACGCCCGGCCCCACCGCCGCAACCACGCCGGCCACGTCGGAGCCCAGCACGTGAAAACGCGGGCGGGTCAGGCCGAAGAGGCGGGCATAGGCCGGGCGGCCGGTGACAAGCTCCACATCCGAGGCATTGACCGAGCAGGCCCGCACCCGCAGCAGCACCTGCCCCGCGCCCGGCTCGGGCATGGGCAGGTCGCGGATTTCAACCGTGTCGGGCGGGCCGTATCGTTCGATCCATGCCGCCCGCATCGCGCCCTCCCTAATGGGCCTCGGCCCAGTTGGCGCCCTGCCCCGCATCCACGATGAGCGGCACGTCGAGCTTGACCACGGGCAGCGCGGCGTTCTCCATCACCTCGCGGATCACCGGGATGGCGTCGTCCACCGCCGCCGCGTCGACCTCGAAGATCAGTTCGTCATGCACCTGCAGCAGCATCCTGGCCGGCAGGTCCCCGATCGCCTGCGGCATGTGCACCATGGCGCGGCGGATGATGTCGGCCGCGGTGCCCTGGATCGGCGCGTTGATCGCCGCGCGCTTGGCAAAGCCCGCCTGTGGCCCCTTGGCGCCGATCTCGGGCGTGTGGATGCGCCGGCCGAACAGCGTCTGGACATAGCCGTGCTCCTTGGCGAAGGCGACGGTGTCGTCCATGTAGGCGCGGATGCCCGGGAAGCGCTCGAAATAACGGTCGATGAAGCCCTGCGCCTCGACCCGCGAGATGCGCAGGTTGCGCGCCAGGCCGAAGCCCGAGATGCCGTAGATCACGCCGAAATTGATCGCCTTGGCGCGGCGGCGGATCTCGGGCGTCATTTCGTCCATCGGCACGTCGAACATCTCGGACGCGGTCATGGCGTGGATGTCCTGCCCGTCGCGGAAAGCCTGTTTCAGCGCCTCGATATCGGCGACATGGGCGAGGATGCGCAGCTCGATCTGGGAATAGTCGAGGCTGAGCAGCACCTTGCCCTCCTCGGCGACGAAGGCCTCGCGGATGCGCCGCCCCTCTTCGCTGCGCACGGGGATGTTCTGCAGGTTCGGATCGGTCGAGGCCAGCCGCCCCGTATTCGTCCCCGCGATCACGTAGGAGGTGTGCACCCGACCCGTCTCGGGGTTGATGTGATCCTGCAGCGCATCGGTATAGGTCGATTTCAGCTTGCTGAGCTGGCGCCAGTCGAGGACGCGCGCGGGCAGGTCATGGCCCTCGGCGGCCAGGTCCTCCAGCACATCGGCGCCGGTGGCATAGGCGCCGGTCTTGCCCTTCTTGCCGCCCTCCAGCCCCATCTTGTCGAACAGGATCTCGCCCAGTTGCTTGGGGCTGCCCACGTTGAATTTCTCGCCCGCGAGCTGGTGGATCTCGTCCTCCAGCGCCGCCATCTTCTGGGCGAAGGCGTTGGACATGCGGCTCAGCGTATCGCGGTCCACCTTGATGCCGGCCATCTCCATCTCGGCCAGCACCGGGACCAGCGGGCGCTCCATCGTTTCGTAGACGGTGGTGACCCGGCGCTGGTGAAGCTGCGGCTTGAAGAGCTGCGACAGGCGCAGGGTGATGTCGGCGTCTTCGGCGGCGTATTTCACCGCCTCGTCGATCGGCACCCGGTCGAAGGTGATCGCCGATTTGCCGCTGCCCAGAAGCGACTTGATCGGGATCGGGCTGTGTTCGAGATAGCGCTCGGACAGCGTGTCCATGGAATGGCCGTGGAGCCCCGCGTTCAGCGCGTAGGACATCAGCATCGTGTCGTCGATCGGCGCGATCCGGATGCCGTGGCGGGCGAAGATCTTGGCGTCGTATTTCATGTTCTGGCCGATCTTCATCACCGCCGGATCCTCCAGCAGCGGCTTCAGCATGGCCAGCGCCTCCTCGAGCCCCATCTGCCCCTCGGACAGGCTGTCCGAACCGAACAGATCGTCCGAACCGTCCTTGTGGCCGAGCGGGACATAGCAGGCCTGCCCCGGCTCCACCGCCAGCGAGATGCCCACCAGTTCGGCCCGCATCTCGTCGAGGCTGGTGGTCTCGGTATCCACCGCCACCCAGCCGCGGGCATGGGCCTGTGCGATCCAGCGTTCCAGCGCCGCCGCGTCGCGCACGCAGTCATAGTCTTCCGGCTTGAAGGGCAGGTTTTCGGGCGCGTCGGGCTCTTCGCTGGGGTTCGCGCCCGCGGGGTTGGTGTCGGGGATCGCCGGGGCCTCAACGCCCATCGCCTCGGCCACGCGCTTGGAGAGGGTGCGGAACTCCATCTCGGCGAGGAAGCCCAGAAGGGCCTCGGGGTCGGGCTCGCGCAGTTCCAGGTCGTCGAGGCCGAATTCCAGCGGGGTCTCGGCATCGAGCGTGACCAGTTTCTTCGACAGCTCGATCTGGTCGCGCTTCTCGACCAGGGTCTGGCGACGCTTGGGCTGCTTGATCTCCTCGGCGCGGTCCAGCAGCGTCTCCAGATCGCCGTATTCGTTGATCAGCAGCGCCGCGGTCTTGACGCCGATGCCGGGGGCGCCGGGCACGTTGTCAACGCTGTCCCCGGCCAGCGCCTGCACGTCTATCACGCGGTCGGGAGAGACGCCGAATTTCTCCTCGACCTCTTCGGCGCCGATGCGCTTGTTCTTCATGGCGTCGAACATCTCGACCCCGCCGCCCACGAGCTGCATCAGGTCCTTGTCCGAGCTGATGATGGTCACGCGCCCGCCGGCCTCGCGCGCCTCGCGCGCCAGGGTGGCGATGATGTCGTCGGCCTCGTAGCCCTCTTTCTCGATGCAGGCGATATTGAAGGCGCGGGTGGCCTCGCGGGTCAGCGGCATCTGCGGGCGCAGATCCTCGGGCATCTCCTCGCGGTTGGCCTTGTACTGGTCGTAGAGCTCGTTGCGGAAGGTGTGGCTGCCCTTGTCGAAGATCACGGCCACGTGGGTGGGGGCGTCGGGGCCCTTGTTCTCCTCGACCATCTTGAAGATCATGTTGCAGAACCCCGCCACGGCCCCGATCGGCAGGCCGTCGGATTTCCGCGTCAGCGGCGGCAGGGCGTGGAAGGCGCGGAAGATGAAGGCCGAGCCGTCGATCAGGTGCAGATGACAGCCTTTTCCAAAGGACATGGGGGTGCTCCGTTCTGACGGCGGCGGCCGCGCGGGCGGGCCCGGCCGGGGCATTCGGACAGGGGGCGCGGGGCGGCGCGCCGGGGTTTACTTCACCTTTTCGGCGAAGCTTTCATGGACGAATTTCTTGTCGCAATAGCCGCATTCGACATAGCCCTTGTCCTGCGGAATCGTCAGCCAGACGCGGGGGTGGCCCAGCGCGCCCTCGCCGCCATCGCAGGCGACGCGCCAGATGCTGACGATTTCGGTCTCGGGGGCTTCGATGGTCATGTCGCGGGGCTCCGTATCTTGGGCGGCCAATGCGGTGGCCTTATGTCGGCGGGCATGATAGCGGATGGGCGCGCACGGGCAAGCGGGAAGGAGGTCGCCATGAGCGGCAACGCGATCGAGATCGAAGGGCTGAGAAAGACCTACGCCGCCAGCGGCAACCAGCCCCCGAAAGAGGCGCTGAAGGGCGTCGATCTGACCATTCCCGCGGGTTCGATCTTTGGCCTGCTGGGCCCCAACGGCGCGGGCAAGTCGACGCTGATCAACATCCTCGCCGGGCTGGTGATCAAGACCTCGGGCCGCGTGCGCATCTGGGGCTTCGACCAGGACGTGAACCCGCGCCAGAGCCGCGCCGCCATCGGGGTCATGCCGCAGGAACTGAACATGGACCCGTTCTTCACCCCGCGCGGCGCCCTGGAGGTGCAGGCGGGCCTCTACGGCGTGCCGCGCAGGCAGCGCCGCACCGATGAAATCCTGCAGATGATCGGGCTGGAGGACAAGGCCGAGGCCTATGCCCGCTCGCTCTCGGGGGGCATGCGGCGGCGGCTCTTGCTGGGCAAGGCGCTGGTGCATTCCCCGCAGATCCTGGTGCTGGACGAGCCCACCGCGGGCGTCGATATCGAGCTGCGCCAGATGCTGTGGAACAACGTGCGCCGGCTGAACGAGGACG
>ENA-ORCT01000920-ORCT01000920.1-marine-metagenome-genome-assembly--contig:-NODE-920-length-12480-cov-3.672015_pt1 | contig 12480 bp, 15 predicted proteins | sample MGYA00248632_ERZ508511 | MGnify/ENA primary metagenome ERZ508511 (study PRJEB26182, sample SAMN06268839) | marine metagenome | isolation source: Tt an P1-techrep anaerobic enrichment on pine from sediment...
GGGCCGCTGGTGTTCCTGGCCACGCAGATCCTGTGGATGAACCTGATCACCGACGGCGCCACCGCCGTGGCGCTGGGCCTGGAAAAACCCACCGCCGACCAGATGCAGCGCCCGCCCCGGCCGAAATCCGCCCCCATCATGGGGCGCGGCGGGTTCGTCGCGCTGGTGCTGTTCGGCACCTATACCTCGGCGGCGACGCTGTGGATCTTCTACCACTTCCTGCCGCAGGGCGAGGGGCTGGCCCGCACCGCCGCTTTCACCGCCATGCTGCTGTTCGAAAAGGCCAGCGTCTTCGCCTTCCGCGCGCTGACCCTGCCCTGCAGCAAGATCGGCTGGTTCTCCAATCCGCTGCTGCTGGTGGCCCTGACCGCCTCGGTGGGGGCGCAGGTGGCCGCGGTCTACTGGCCGCCGATGCAGCTGCTGCTGCACACCGAGGCGCTGGGCTGGGCGCAGTGGCAGGTGATCGCGCTGCTGGCGCTGCCGCTGCTGATCCTGCCCGAGCTCTACAAGGCCGCCACCTGGCGCGCCAAACTGACCGGCACCGCGTGACGGGCGGGCTCTGCGAACGGGGGGCCGCCGCCGCCCGCGGCTTGCCGAAACAGCACAACGCCCTTCGATTGTGGCGCCGCAGGACTTGGCGAAAGCCCGGCCAGCACCTATAGCTGCGCCCGAGACAAGAGGACGACCGACATGCGACAGGCCCAGATCACCCGGACCACCGCCGAGACCGACATCTCCGTCGAGATCAATCTCGACGGCACCGGCGCCTATGACAACCAGACCGGCGTGGGCTTCTTCGACCACATGCTGGACCAGCTGGCGCGGCACTCCCTGATCGACATGACCATCCGGGCCAAGGGCGACTATCACATCGACGACCACCACACGGTCGAGGATACCGGCATCGCGCTGGGCCAGGCGCTGGCCCAGGCGCTGGGCGACAAGCGCGGCATCCGCCGCTACGGCGCCTGCCTGCTGCCGATGGACGACGCGCTGGTGCGCGCCGCGCTGGACCTCTCGGCCCGGCCCTACCTGGTGTGGAACGTCGATCTGCCCACCGCCAGGATCGGCAGCTTCGACACCGAGCTGGTGCGCGAGTTCTTCCAGGCCTTCAGCACCCATGGCGGCATCACGCTGCACGTCGACGCGCTGCACGGGATCAACAGCCACCACATCGCCGAGGCGGCGTTCAAGGCCGTCGCCCGCGCCCTGCGCGAGGCGGTGGAGACCGACCCGCGCAAGGGTGATGCCATCCCCTCCACCAAGGGAGCGCTGTAAGCCATGGTCACGGCCATCATCGATTACGAATCGGGCAACCTGCACTCGGCGGAAAAGGCGTTCCAGCGCATGGCGCGCGAGGTGGGCGCGGGCGAGGTGATCGTCACCTCCGACCCCGACGGGGTGCGCCGCGCCGAGCGGATCGTGCTGCCCGGCGACGGCGCCTTCCCGTCCTGCCGCAAGGCGCTTTTCGAGCACAGCGGGTTGTTCGAGGCCATCGAGGAGGCGGTGATCGGAAACGGCCGCCCCTTCCTCGGGATCTGCATCGGCATGCAGATGCTGGCCACGCGCGGGCTGGAATATCAGGAGACGCCGGGCTTCGACTGGATCGGGGGCGAGGTGGTGCGCATCACGCCGAAGGACCCCTCGCTGAAGGTGCCGCATATGGGCTGGAACGACCTGGTGATCGAACAGCCCCACCCGGTGCTCGACGGGATCGGGACCGGCGACCACGCCTATTTCGTCCATTCCTACCATTTCCGCGTGGATGACCCGGCGCGGCGGCTGGCCTGGTGCGACTACGGCGGCGAGATCACCGCCATCGTGGGGCGCGACAATATCGTGGGCACCCAGTTCCACCCCGAGAAAAGCCAGGCCACCGGTCTGCGGCTGATCGCGAATTTCCTGCAATGGCAGCCGTGAGCCGGCCGCGCGCCGCGCTGAGCTGGTCCTCGGGCAAGGATTGCGCCTTCGCCCTGCATCAGGTCCGGCAGAGCGGCGAGGTCGATGTGGTCACGGCGCTGACCACCACCAACGAGGCCTATGACCGCGTCGCCATGCACGGCACGCGCAACGCGCTGCTGCGCCGGCAGGTGGCGGCGATGGGGCTGGAGCTGATCGACGTGCCCCTGCCCTGGCCCTGCTCCAACGCCGAATACGAGGCGCGCATGGAAAAGGCGCTGGCCGCGCTGAAGGAACGCGGCATCACCCACATGGTGTTCGGCGACCTGTTCCTTGAGGATGTGCGCGCCTATCGCGAGGCGCAGCTTGCGGGCACCGGCATCACGCCGGTCTTCCCGCTCTGGGGGCGCGACACCGCCGCGCTGGCGCGCGAGATGATCGACAGCGGCTTCGAGGCGCGGATCGCCACGCTGGACCCGTCAAAACTGCCCGCCGAACTGGCCGGACAGCCTTTCGACAACGCGTTTCTAGAGGCCCTGCCCGAGGGCATCGACCCCTGCGGCGAAAGGGGCGAATTCCACACCGCCGTCACTGCGGGCCCGATCTTCTCCGCCCCGATCGAGGTGAAGCTGGGCGAGGTCGTCACCCGCGACGGCTTCGTCTATGCCGATATCGTGCCCCTCTAGGCGTCACTTCACGCGCCGCCAGGTCTGCCGCCTACAGATCGGCCCGAAACAGCCCGACACTTTCAGCGTATCGCCCGAGAGCACCATCTTCGAGCTGAAGATCTTGTCCGTCGAGGGCTGCCAGATCATCCCGTCGCGGTATTTGCCGTTTCCCTTGGGCTCCATGTCCCAGACCAGCTTCCTGCCGATATTGCCGGACTGATACTCGCCCTCGCTGTTGAAGGTGCGCTCGATGGTGCCGCAGATCGCGACCTCGCCGCATTGCTGCATGCGGATATAGGCGAAACTGCCGTCATCGGGCTCGGTCTGCCAGGTGCCGATCACCGGGTCGGCCATCGCGGGCGCGGCCAGCCCCAGGGCCAGCGCCAGGCCCAGCGTGAGTCTGTTCATGCGGTCCTCCCTCGTCTCTCCGGGCAGTCTGAGACAGCCCCCCGCGCCCGCGCAAGCCTGACGTGGGGTTCCGGCCCGCGTTGCATTCCGGCGCGATCGGTGCAAAGGAACGCCCGAGACCTGCCAGACACGGAGCCCCGCCATGATCCTCTACCCCGCCATCGACCTCAAGGACGGCAATTGCGTCCGCCTCTACAAGGGCGAGATGGACCAGGCCACGGTGTTCAACGACGACCCCGCGGCCCAGGCCAGGGCCTTCGAGGCGGCAGGCTGCGAATGGCTGCACCTCGTCGACCTGAACGGCGCCTTCGCCGGCGAGCCGGTGAACGGCGCGGCGGTCGAGGCGATCCTGGCCGCGGTCAAGGTGCCCGCCCAGCTCGGCGGCGGCATCCGCGACATGGCCACGATCGAGCGCTGGCTGGACAAGGGGCTGGCCCGCGTGATCCTGGGCACGGTGGCGGTGGAAAACCCCGACCTGGTGCGCGCGGCCGCCCGCGCCTTCCCCGGCCAGGTGGCGGTGGGCATCGACGCCCGCGACGGCCGCGTGGCCACCAAGGGCTGGGCCGAAGAAACCGACGTTTTGGTGACCGATCTCGCACGATCCTTCGAAGACGCCGGCGTGGCCGCGATCATTTATACGGATATCAACCGCGACGGCGCCATGCAGGGCCCCAATGTCGAGGCCACGGCGGCGCTGGCCAATGCCGTTTCCATCCCGGTCATCGCCTCGGGCGGGGTCAGCTCGCTCGACGATCTGCGGGCGCTGAAGGCCTGCGGCGCGCCGCTCAACGGCGTCATCTCGGGCCGCGCGCTTTATGACGGCGCCATCGACCTGGCCGAGGCGCTCGACCTCCTGCGGGCATGATCCGGCGGCTCGTCTACGCGGTTCTGCTGGTGGGGCTGGCGATCTGCCTGGCCCCGGTGGGCGGCGTAATCTGGGCCAGTTGGTTTGCCGCCCGCCACGGCTGCACCCTGCACGAAGGCTTTCAGAACCCCTGCATCGTCGACGGCACGGATTGGGGCGCAACCCTCTACACCGCTTTCGTCGGCGGCTGGCTGATGCTGGTTACCCTGCCCGCCGCGGCCCTTCTCATGCTCATTCTTCTGGTCATGGCCGTTCGCGACCTGCGCCGCCGCCGCCACAAGGGTTGAAAGAACGGCATCGCCGCCGTGAGGCGATCAAGAGACGCAACGTCACCATCCGAACGCGCAACCCTGAGGCGTTCCGTCGCACCCCCATACATCTTTTATCGTGATTAGCTCCGCCCACGCATTGCCGAGGTGACAGATCATGACCACCCAGACGGCCACCCTTCCCCGCCACGCCCGGATCTGGCCGCGCGTCCGGCCGGGGGATTTCCTGGACGACTACTGCATCGAAACACCGCTCAGCCCGCGCGAGGTGCTTAACCTGGCGCTGCACATGCCCGGCTGGGCAACCGCCCTTCTGCACCTGCGCGACGCGCTGGTGCGCCCGTTCGGCCTCAAGACCGCGGGGACCGAGGGCGACACGGGCTTCCCGGTGGAATACGAGGCGGCGGACGAGATCATCGTCGGCTTCGACGACCGCCACCTCGATTTCCGCATCACCGTGCTGAAATCCGGGGGCATGGCCCATATCGCCACCTGGGTGCACCGCAACAACCTGCTGGGGCGGCTCTATCTCCCGCTTGTCATCCCCGTTCACAGGCTGATCCTGCGCGGCGCCGTGCGGCGGATTTCGGCGGCGCGGTAGGCCCCCCTTCCCCCGCCGCCCTCTCGACGCTATGTAAGCGCCAAAGGAGCGCACATATGCTGAAAGTCCGCATCATCCCCTGCCTCGACGTGGCCGACGGCCGCGTGGTCAAGGGCGTCAACTTCGTCGATCTCATCGATGCCGGCGACCCGGTGGAGGCGGCCAAGGCCTATGACGCCGCCGGCGCCGACGAGCTCTGCTTCCTCGACATCCACGCCACCCATGAGAACCGCGGCACCATGTTCGACCTGGTGCGCCGCACCGCCGAGCAATGCTTCATGCCGCTGACCGTGGGCGGCGGGGTGCGCACGCTCGAGGATGTGCGCAACCTGCTGCTGGCGGGCGCCGACAAGGTCAGCTTCAACTCCGCGGCGGTGGCCAATCCCGATATCGTGCGCGAGGCGGCCGAGCATTTCGGCAGCCAGTGCATCGTGGTGGCCATCGACGCCAAATCCGTGGGCCCCGGCAAGTGGGAGATCTTCACCCATGGCGGGCGCCGCGGCACGGGCATCGACGCCGTGGAACATGCCAGGCTTGTGGCCGGGAAAGGCGCGGGCGAGATCCTGCTCACCTCGATGGACCGCGACGGCACCCGCGAGGGCTTCGACCTGGAGCTGACCCGGGCCATTTCGGACGCCGTCAACATCCCCGTGATCGCCTCCGGCGGGGTCGGCAATCTCGACCACCTGGTCGAGGGCGTCACCAAGGGCGGCGCCAGCGCGGTTCTGGCCGCCTCGATCTTCCATTTCGGCGAATACACGGTGCAGCAGGCCAAGGAGAAAATGGCCTCCGCCGGCATCCCCGTGAGGCTGGCATGAGCGCGCTGGAGCGGCTGGCCGCCACCATCGAGGCCCGCAAGGGCGCCGATCCCGACAGTTCCTGGACGGCGAAGCTTCTCGCCAAGGGCCCCGAGAAATGCGCCGAGAAATTCGGCGAGGAGGCGGTCGAGGCGATCATCGAGGCGGTGAAGAACGACCGCGCCAAACTGACGGCCGAGGCGGCGGACGTGCTCTATCACCTGCTGGTGATGCTGGCCGCCCGCGATGTCACGCTGGCCGATGTCCTGGCCGAGCTGGAACGGCGCGAGGGCACCTCGGGCATCGCCGAAAAGGCCGCCCGCAAGGGCTGATCCCCTTCTTGACCGAAATACTCTGAGGGCTTGAGGGCTACGCCCAGATCATAGCTTCGACGAAATCACGCCGGTGGCGAACCCGCCCATGCGCAGCTCGCCGAACAGCCGCTGAAACTCGATCTTGGGACAGCGGTCCATGATCACGTCCATCCCCGCCGCCCGCGCCGTCTCGGCCGCCTCTTCGTTATGCACGCCGATCTGCATCCACACCGTGCGCAGGCGCGGCAGGCAGGCCAGCGCCTCTTCCACGATGGGCGGCACATGCTCGGAGCGGCGGAAGATATCCACCATGTCCACCGGCACGTCCTTGGGGATCGAGGCGAGATCGGGATAGATCTCTTCGCCCAGCACGCGCTTGCCCGCATGACCGGGGTTGACGGGAATCACCCGTTTCCCCTTGAGCTGCAGATAGCGCGCCACGTAATAGCTCGGGCGCACCGGGTTCGGCGACAGGCCGACCACGGCCACCACCTTGGTTCGGTTGAGAATCTTGCGCAGGAAATCGTCGGAATAGCTGCTCATGCCGGCACCCTATCCAAAAAGAAGCGCCCGGGCCAAGAGGCCGGGCGCCAGTCACGGAACGAGGGACAGTGTAGTGAAACGCGAGAGTTCCGTTTTCGCGCTTCGAATAGATAGATAAGAACGGCAAAGCCGTTTACCAGAGGATGTAATAAATCTGTGAACGAAGGATGAACGGCCCGGCTCCGCCTCAGTCGAACACGTCCTCGACCAGATCCACCACCTCGCCCAGGAGCCAGCGGGCGCGGGATTTCCGCTTCTTCGCCCTGTTCGGCTTGCGCGGCTTTTCCGGCTTCGGCACGGCCGCTCTGGCCTTGCGCGCCACCGGCGGCTCCGGCTCGACCGGCAGCCGCTTGAGCGCATGCAGCGGCGCACCGCAGGAGCTGCAGGTCAGCTCGTGCCGCCCCTCCCCGCGCAACACCAGCGCGGCACGGGTGCCGCAATAGCTGCAGGTGGCGATCCTGGGGCTGTGGGGCATGCTCTACTCCGCCGGGTCCTTCCCGGCAGCATATAGGGCGACCGCCGCGGCATTGGAGACGTTGAGCGACCCGAAGTCGCGGGCGAAGGGGATTTTCACCAGCTTGTCGCACAGGTCGCGCGTGCGTTCGCGCAGCCCCGGCCCCTCGGCCCCCAGCACCAGCGCCAGCGGCAGGTCGCGCGCCTCCTCCAGCGCAGCCTCCAGCGTCACCTCGGCCGCGCCGTCGAGCCCCAGCAGCACATAGCCCATCTTGCGCAGCTCGATCATCGCGTCGCCGAGATTCTTCACCCGCAGGTAGGGCTGGCGCTCCAGCGCGCCGGAGGCGGTCTTGGCCAGCGCCCCGGTCTCGGGCGCCGAATGCCGGTGCGGCGCGATCACCGCGCGGGCGCCGAACACCTCGGCCGAGCGCAGAATCGCCCCCACGTTATGCGGGTCGGTCACCCGGTCGAGCAGCAGCAGCCGCGGCGCGCCCTGCCCCGGCGCGCAGAGATCCTGCAGGTGGCCCCAGTTCAGCGGCCTGACCTCAAGCGCCGCGCCCTGGTGCACCGATCCGGCCTCGATGGGCGCGGCGAATTTCCGCGGATCGCTGATCTCGGGCGTCATCCCCGAGGCCGCGATCGCCTCGCCCAGCTTGTCGGCGGCGTTCTTGGTCAGCACCAGCCGCAGCTTTTCGCGCGCGGGATTCATCAGCGCGTCGCGCACCGCATGCAGGCCGAACAGCCACAGCGTTTCGGCCGCCGCGGCCCGTTTCGCCCGTTCCTTTTCGATCACCCAGTCCGGCTTTTTCATCGCGCCCGCGCCCTCTTTTCGTCGAGCGCGGACCATGCGTCACGCAAGGAGCCTGCGCAAGGGATTTTCCTGTTGACGGCCCCGATGGGGGGCGGTATCCAGCGCCCCACGTCGGGCGACGTGCTGCAAGGTGCGGCAGCGGACTGTAACTCCGCCGGGGAGACCCATGCCTGGTTCGATTCCAGGGTCGCCCACCACTCTCCCCCCCTTCATTCCCGTCAAACCTTCCCTTACGGCAACCGATTCCGCCATCTGCGGGCGCGAATCCTGCGGCGCGCCCGGCATTTCTCCTTTCTTTTCAATAAGTTTCAATTCTCAACCCGGATTTGGAAAAAAAATATTACCAATTCCCGGAAGCCCGCCCTATGATGCGCCTATGCTGGTCGCCCACCTACTCGTGCGGCCAGCGATGGAGACTTTGGGAGGAACACATGACCAAACACCCGACGAACCGCCGGGGTGCGCTGCGCGCGCTGGCCGGCGCCAGCGCCGCAGCCCTGGCCGCGCCGCATATCGCCTCGGCCGCGGCCAATGGCACCACTTGGAAGATCCAGTCCAGCTGGCCCGGCGGCGCCGGCCTGCAGATCTTCAAGGACTGGTGTGCCACCATCGCTGAGAAGACGGGCGGCGAGCTCGCCTTCCAGCCCTTCGGCGCACAGGACGTCGTGGGCGACTTCCAGCTCTACGACGCCGTGAAGAACGGCGTGCTGGACGCGGTGAACCCGTTCACCATCTATGCCCAGGGCATCATCCCGGCTGCCACCTTCCTGACCTCGTACCCGCTTGGCATGCGCAACCCGCATGAATGGGACGTGTTCTACTACGGCCTGGGCGGCCTGGAGATCGCGCGCGAGCTCTATGCCAAGCAGGGCCTGCACTTCGTTGGCCCGATCCACCACGGCCCGAACATCATCCACTCGAAGGTCCCGATCCGCTCGATCGACGACTTCCGCGGGCGCAAGATGCGCATGCCCGGCGGCATGGTGGCCGAAGTGTTCAGCGAGATCGGCGCCGAGACCACGGTTCTGCCCGGCTCGGAGATCTTCCCGGCACTGGAGAAGGGCACCATCGACGTGGCCGACTACGTGGGCCCGGCGGTGAACTACTCGCTCGGCTTCAGCCAGGTGACCAAGTACATCTCGATGGGCCCTCCGGGCTTCATGTCGCTGTATCAGCCGGTCGACCTCATGGACATCACCGTGGGCCAGGCCGCCTGGGACGCGCTGAGCCCCGAGATGCAGCAGTTCGTGGAGATGGAGACGCATGTCTATTCGGACATGCACCACGCCGCGATCCAGAAGGCGGACCAGGAAGCCTGGGCCAAGTTCGAGGCCGACGGCACCGAGGTTACCCGCCTCAGCCAGGACGACGTCGAGCTGATGACCGAGGTCGCCGTGCCGATCTGGTTCAAATACGCCAACCGCGACAAGGATGCCGCGCGCGTCTTCAAGATCCAGCTGGACTACATGATGTCCGGTTCGCTGGGCTACGTGACGCCCGAGCAGGTCGAAGGGCTGACGCTCGACCTGTAAGTCTTTGCCGCGGTCAAGCATGACCGCAATGCCGCCCGGCGCATCGGCGCCGGGCGGCCCCTTTCTCAAACTAGAAAATACAGGACAGTAACATGCCTGGTCTCAGCTTCGAGCTGCCGCACTGGCTTTACTGGGTTGGCCTGATCGCGTTCCCACTGATCGCGATGACGCTGGCCCGACGGCCAAAGCCGCAGCAACAGGGGTATTCCACTACCCTGGGCTACATGATCCTCGTCGCAGGCGGGATCATCGGCCTGCACCGCTTCTACCTGAAAAGCCTTCTGGGGCTGATCTTCCTTCCGTTCTTCGTCTTCATCCTGATCGCCAACGGCCAGGAGCATGACGCGCGCACCGTCCAGTCCGAACTGACCAACGCTCTGCGCGGTGCCGAACGCATCATTGAGCGCGAGGTTCCTCGGGTCGAGGAAACCCGTGCCGACCTGCCCGAACTCGAGGCCTCGGTCGCCGAGGCCGAGGAAGGCTCCTTTGCCCAGCGCAGCGCCGAAAAGCGCCTCGACCGGGCCAAGGACACCATCGCCAAGGGCGAGCAGCGCCTGGCCGAAGCCCGCACCACGCTCGAGGAAGTCGCGCCGCAGGAGGCCGAGGCCACCGAGACGCGCGAATTCTGGTCCAGCGCGGCCGGATATGCCTTCTACGCCATCCTGGCGCTGATGCTGATCGACGCGGTGCTGCTGCCGGGCATGGTCAAGCGCGCCAATGCCTCGCTGCCCGCGGTCGAGGAGAAATCCGAGGCCGAGAAGGCGCTGGAAGCCGCCGAGGCCGAGGAAGGGCCGAAGCATGACAGCGAATATGCCCAGAACTGGATCGACCGTCTGTCGCTCTTCTGCGGCGAGTTCGTGAGCTACTGGGCGGTGATCGCGGTCTTCGTCTATTACTTCGAGGTGATCTCGCGCTACGTCTTCCAGAGCCCCACCAACTGGGCGCATGAGGCGATGTACCTGATGTTCGGCATGCAGTACCTGATCGCCGGCGCCTACGCGATGCTCACCGAAAGCCATGTGCGGGTGGACATCTTCTATGCGCCGCTGCCGAAGAAGAAGAAAGCCTGGGTCGATCTGGTGACCTCGATCTTCTTCTTCATCTTCGCGGGCACGCTGCTGGTGACCTCCTGGATCTTCGCTGTGGACGCGATCGCCGTGCCCACGGGCAATTCGGTCATCTCCGACTGGGCGCGCGGCGACGTGTCGTTCGGCGGCATGCTGGGGGGTCTGAACCTCGGCCTGTGGACCGATCCGGCGATCCGCTGGGGCGAGATCAGCTTCAACCCGTGGGAAGTGCCGCTGTGGCCGATGAAATGGGTCATGGTTTTCGGGGGCCTGCTGCTGGTTCTGCAGGGGATCTCGAAGCTCAGCAAAGACATTCGCGAAATCGCGCGGGGGAACTGACGGATGGGTATTGATATCGGTATCGAGCTTCTAACGCTCATCATGTTCGGCAGCCTTCTGGCGCTGCTGATGGCGGGTCTGCCGCTGGCCTTCGTGACGGGTGGCCTGGCCTGCGTGTTCCTCTTCATCCTGGGCGATGCGCGGACGCTGAACATCGTCCCCAGCCGGATCTTCCCGCTGATGACGAACTATCAGCTCTCCGCCATCCCGCTATTCATCTTCATGGCGGCGATGCTCGAGAGGGCGGGGATCATCAACGACATGTTCGATGTGATCTACAAGGTCCTCGGCGGCGTCAAAGGCGGCCTGGCCTCGGCCACGATCATCGCCTCGACGGTGCTGGCCGCCATGGTCGGCGTGATCGGCGCGGCGGTTGTGACCATGGGCATCATCGCCCTGCCCGCCATGCTGAAGCGCGGCTATGACCCCAAGATCGCGATGGGCTCGATCATGGCCGGCGGCACGCTGGGCATCCTGATCCCGCCGTCGATCCTGGCGATCATCTACGCGGTGGTGGCCGAGCAGTCGGTGGGCGAGCTGTTCATCGGCGCGGTCATCCCGGGCCTGATGCTGTCGGGTCTCTACATCCTGTATGTGACGGTCCGCAGCTACATCAACCCGGACCTCGGCCCGCCGATCCCGGTCGAAGAGCGGATCTCGAACCGCGAGAAGGTCGCCCTCATCGGCAAGATGTCGGCCCCGATCGTCCTGATCGCGGTTGTGCTGGGCGTGATCTTCACCGGCGTCGCCACGCCGGTGGAAGCGGCAGGCATCGGCACCTTCGGCGCCTTCATCGTGGCCGCCATCCACCGCAAGCTGGACTGGCCCACCATCCGCGAGGCCTGCACCACCACGCTGAAAGCCAGCGCGATGGTGATCTGGATCATGTTCGGCGCCACGATCTTCGTCGGCCTCTACGTGTTCGAAGGCGGGCAGGAGTTCGTGCAGGACGCGCTGGCGGCGACGGGTCTGGGCCCCTGGGGCATCCTGATCCTGATGCAGGTCCTGCTGGTGATCCTGGGCATGTTCCTGGACTGGGTCGGCATCCTGCTGCTCTGCGTGCCGATCTTCGTGCCGGTCATCAAGGCGCTGGGGGCGCAGGCCTTCGGCCTGGAGACCGGCGATGACCTGGTGCTGTGGTTCGGCGTGCTCTACCTGGTGAACATGCAGATGAGCTTCCTCAGCCCGCCCTTCGGCTACGCGCTGTTCTACCTGCGCGGGGTGGCCCCGGACGAGATTCCGATGACGGATATCTTCAAGTCGGCCCTGCCCTTCCTGGCGCTGCAGGTTGTGGGACTTCTGCTGTGCATGTTCTTCCCGCAGATCATCACCTGGCTGCCGAATATCATCTACGGCTGAGCCCAGAGGGGATGAGGACATGAGGGGCGCGCGGGCAACCGCGTGGACGCCGGTCGGCGCTCTACCTGAATGGTGGGGGTACCGGTCGGTCGGTTGCCGACACCCGATCGGCAACCACAGCTATTACCTATCTATAATATTACTTATTTAATCATAATCAATTTATTTCAATTCCATTATCCCATACGCCACCGATTCGCCGCCGTGCAAAAAAACCATCGGTCACGGACAACACTGGTTGCCTTTTAATGACCCCCTGTCCAGATTCACTGCATAAATTAATTGTTATTTTTCAATGTATTGAACATCATCCGCAGCGAACCCAAAAAAGTTGCCGCAACCCCGTCGGATCCCCTTGACAACCTGACTTTTTTCATTACTATTTGTTTAAATATTTTTTAGTAATTCTTGGCTGTGCTGTGAGCCATCAAATCGATTAAACCACAAATACATAGCAAAGGAGGAACGAACCATGTTTGCAAGAAGACTTTTCGATTTTCCGTCTATGGGCTGGCAGCATCCGTTTGCTGAATTTGACCGACTGTCCCGTCAGAT
>ENA-ORCT01000922-ORCT01000922.1-marine-metagenome-genome-assembly--contig:-NODE-922-length-12473-cov-3.182559_pt1 | contig 12473 bp, 8 predicted proteins | sample MGYA00248632_ERZ508511 | MGnify/ENA primary metagenome ERZ508511 (study PRJEB26182, sample SAMN06268839) | marine metagenome | isolation source: Tt an P1-techrep anaerobic enrichment on pine from sediment...
AAGCCAATCGCCTTGGTTGAATTCGAAAAACGCGGAAACGGTCATCAACGGCGGTGGGCTTGGAGGCGGGATCGATATCCGGAGCCGGAGGACCAATTATCGCTGTAAACCTGATACCGGTGGGTCAGCTTCCCGAACTGGTCAATGAATACTGTGTCAGAGGTGGCAATTTTTTGCATGCATAGACACGACGCAATCCAGACGGTTGCCCGAATGGCAGCATCATAAATCCGACAAATGCGCTTCCAGTTCGTTGTCTTGTCTTCAGGCGATCCTGTGTGGGCAATCAGTGTAAGCTTGATGGATCGAGTATGAAATGCAATTTTTCGTTCATTGGCGTGATCGGGGTAAGTGTTTATTTGAGGAACTCAATAAACGATACAATTCGTCATATTTCAGGTCAAATAAAAAATGAAATATCCGGCAAAGGGACTGTAAGGGAAATTTTCTTGAAGCAGTGTTATTTTCCCAGCTTTTCAACATAGCCGCTTAACCGACTTCAAACAACCCAAGCCGACCGGGACACTGCCAAAAGGGCAGCCGGACCGCATTAAAGGGCTGGGTCAGGTCTTGATATTGACATATTTTAGCATCCCCCATGAAGGCACAATGGGCAAACACAGCCTTGAAGCCGGAATCGTTATCCCCCCACGGACACTATTAGAATGTGCCTTGAGCAAAGATCTGGTCCGATGACATGAAGCGGGTCGGATCCATCTTTACCGGTCTCCAGGAGTGTCAAGAAAATTCACAGGGCGTATTGCGGAAAGGCGGAAATCGTCTGCTTGGCAGTGGGGGATGCAAATCCAAAAAGAAGAGTTGCACGGGGTGGCCAAGACCATTCAGGGAAGGGAAGAAAGAAAGCCGGCGCGGCAAATCAGCTGCATTATTAAAAATGTTTTCGAGCACCGTCAATACGGCCGAAGTACCAAATCGGGACATATCCGGGCTCACGCGGATGAAAAATTTGTTTTTCTCGCAATGGCTCACCGACCGGAATTCCGCAGCTTTAATTGGAGCGGTTGCGAAGTCCGGTAATCACGGTCTCTTTTGACAGTAAAAAAAATCCCCTTTCGCCTTGAGAGGGGGTTTCACGAATTCCGGTTAACTGCGAAAGCTATGGACAAAAATGTATTCCAAAAATGAAACGGAAAAAATCACCTTCGCTTCAGATTATTCCGGTATGCCGGTGGCTATATCCTCTCCACACAGACCATCAGGCCAGCAATTGTCCGGGAGATTATCGAACACGACTGAATTCTTCACCGAACATGTGCCGTTTTGATCTTGAATTCCGCCCCCACCTCCTCCCCAATCGGCCAAGTCTGCCGTGTTGTCGCTGATCTCGCTCATCTCGACAATCAAACGGGTTCCGGCGTTGAAGACGCCGCCTCCGTGGAATCCCGCCTCATTGTCGCTGATCACGCTGCCATAAATAAGCATCTCACCGAAGTTGCCCACTCCCCCGCCGGAGCCGCTGAATTCAAAAGGTCCCCAGACATCTTCGGCCCGGTTGTGATGAATGAAGGAGCTGAAGAGTCTCAATGTCCCGAAATTCAGGATCCCCCCACCACGCTGGTAAACATTTTCATTGCCGGCGATCTCGGTTTTCCGAATGGTCATGTCTCCGTAATTCTCAATCCCGCCGCACCCTAGCCAATCAGCCCCGTAGTTGTCGTTGATCGAACACTTGATGATGGTGGTTCTGCTGTTTCCCCCCGCATAGATCCCGCCGCCGATGTTTCCGTTGATCTCGCATTTAAACAGCTTCAGATCTGCCAGGTTGATGATACCCCCGTTGCCGTCTACCCCGGCGTAGTTGCTGATGATTCTGCTGGTCCTGACAACGACCTTCCCGCCGACGAACATCATGCCAGCGGCAATATTGTCGGCGGCATCGTTGTGGCTGATTGTGCTGTCAGTGATAAGCACACTCCCCCCGTAGCTATAAATGCCGCCTCCCGAAGCTCTGCAGTAGTTATTGGAAAGCTCACAATTTGAAACCGACAGATCACCCTCATTGTAAAGGCCCCCGCCTTGTTCAGCATAATTCTCCGTGATGGTGAGAAAACCCGCGGGGTCGGGTCTTGATATTGACATATCTTAGCATCTGATATCGATGTTGTTGGCTTAATAAAACCCAAACAGGTCCCCATTAAAAGGTGGGCCTATATTCTTCAATTACTGACTTTCTTCTCAAGTTTTTCAATTTTTCTTTTCAGTTTTTTGTCCTTTTGGATTTTTCCACGAATCCATCGGCCGGCCTGGGATACGCCGGATTCGCTGATGCCGAAATGAGCGCCGATATCGTGGAGTTTTTCAGATGAACTCACCGAAGAAAGCGACCTCGACGTTGTCGTCGAATTAAACGAACCTGATCTGTTTACATTCATCGGTATCAAACAGGACCTGGAAGAGCAGTTCGCTCGCCATGTGGATATCGTCAGGTATCGGGATAAAATGAATCCGTTTCTCAAGCGCCGGATTGATAATGAGGCCGTTTATGTATGATAAAACGCTGGCGTTGGAAACGCTTGGACAAATTGAGCAGGCTGCTCAAGTCAGCTGGGGCACGTCAGCCCTACGGTGACATTTAACATCTATGCCCACCTGATGAAACCCACCAATCAGGAAACCGCCTGCAGGCTCAAGAAAACCTTTTTTGAAAATCCTGGTAGCAAAACGGTAGCATCCAACAAAAAAAGGGCTACGGCTTAAACCGTAACCCCTTATTTTTCCTGGTAGGCGCGATTGGAATTGAACCAACGACCTCTACCGTGTCAAGGTAGCGCTCTCCCCCTGAGCTACGCGCCTGAAATTTGGACATCTGAATACCACCAGACCCCGGGGCTGTCAAGCGGAAACATGCCGGAAATTTGCATTATTTTATGGAGCTGTAACCAATAAAAAGGAAGGCCGAATTTTCCCCCCTCCCTCAATCCCTCCCACCAGGGGAGGGAAGCTTTTTTGCTCCTCCCCCTTGATGGCCTGTCGTAGCTTGTTCAGCGAAGACGGAAGCCTTGGCGAAGGCTGAGGGAGGACGGGTGGGGGTGAAAAGTCAGGATAGCACAATAACTTTTTTTTCGGTTATAGTTCCCTTATCTTTCCGGCCGATTCTCAGCTTCTCTTTCTTGAAGCATGCGCATTCCGGTTCGAAAATAATCCGCGCCCGAAAGGAGGGTAAATCCGGCGGTCACCCACACCAGAGCGATTTTTGCCGGCCCGATCATCGGCAGATGCAGCTCCAGCAAAATCATCATAATCAGCGCCATCTGGGCGGCCGTGGTGCATTTACTGATCAGGCTCGGGCGGATTTCAATGGGGTAGCTGGCGAAATGAAATCCAGTGATGCCGGCCAGAATCAACAGATCCCTTCCAATCACCACAACCACCAGCCAGGCGGGAGTCATGTGAAAGATACCCAGGCACAAAAAGGCCGACACCAGAAGAAGCTTGTCCGCAATGGGATCCAGCGTCGCCCCGAGGGAGGTGCGCTGGTTGAAACGCCGGGCCAGCAGGCCGTCCAGCCCGTCGGTTACCCCGGAAACCGTAAAGACCATGAGCGCCGCACCGAATCGCGACCTGGCAATTAAAACGACAAAAACCGGCGTCAGCAGAATTCGAATTCCGGTCAACAGGTTAGGGACGTTTACAGGCGACATCGACGCTCCACAATCGGCAGGGTACCCGTTAGGGTTTCACGGGGTTCCATGCCCCCCGGATTCTATCGGCTACCGGGGTTCCAGAGAGACTGTCAACCCATCGGAGGTGACGTCATATACATTCAGGGCAAACGTATCAAAGGAGCTGACCACCAGCTTTTCCGCCAGCGCCTCGGCATTGCCGGCAAACTCAACGATCAGGGAGGCATTTTCCGATGACATTTCCTGAATCTGAACCCCATTCACCCCGGAAATTTTGTGAAGCCCCCGGCGAAACGCGACAAAATTCGCCAGATTACGGGTTCCCTCGACCACAATCGTCACCCGATTGGGTGCAGTGGCCACCTGTTTCCAGGCCGAAACCAGCTGTCCGGCCAGTTCTTCACCAGCAAGGGAACCGGCTCGCCCCAGGGCATTCAGACATGCCGCCTCCGGGTCCGAGCCGACCGTTACCGCCGCCTGGTCGGTTCCGGCGATGGCGTCAGCGGTATCGATCGGATACGCCTGGGCTGAAATCAGCCCCTTGAAGGTCTGAATCTCCTCGCCCATAGTATTGGGTGCCACCACTGCCGAGGCATTGCCCAGCACCACGATATCGGCATTGAGCTGTCCGCCGATACTCTGGGCCTCCCGGATATTCAACTCCGGTCCAAGTCCAAGCGCCTGAATGGACGCCATGTGCCCGCCCGCTTCGGGCTCGATGACCGAAAATCCCTTCTGTCGCAGAATCTCGGCAACCGCACCGGCCGCCTGAATGCCTGAAGCCGCGTCCTCGCCGCCCCACCAGTAACGCGGATAATAATCGCTGAGATGTTTCTCGGAGATCAGCAGAAGCACCGTCGGCAGACCCGTGCGGTCCAGCGTGATACCGATCTGCTGAAAGCGCTCCGTCATCCGATCCACCAGAACGGTTGCCTGAACCATAACCCGGTACTGTTTCCCGGATTGATAGCCGGTCAGCACTTTATAATCGCTGACAAAATCCATGGGCTGGCCGTAGATGGTGTCATTCAGTGTCCGGAAACTCTTCACCCGGACCTCAAGAGGCAGCAGATCCGCCGCGCCCCGCGCCAGGGCGGAGACCAGCGCATGGGTAATCGCCTGATCCTTTCCGCCCGAGACATCATCCCCGGCAATTGTGCCGAAACCGATTGCGGTTATCACCCGGGTCGACGCACTGTCCTGCGCTGCGCCGGTTGCCGCCGATGCGACGACCAGCATTACAGTCACGGTCCATATCCAAACCATTCGGAAGCCTGTCCGCAGGGTCATGATACTGTCCTCTCAGCGTGTTAATTTTTGAAATGTATTTGAGATCTGGTGGTTGTGAATTGTTATTTCCGGATTATCCGGCTACGCCCGCCGGGCAAGCGCATAATCGGCCACGTAAAGCAGTATATCCCGGGTCTCGGAGGAATCGAATTCTTCCAGGGCCGCCTTGGCCAGCCGGATGTGATGATCAGCCTGTCGCCGGGTGTAGTCGATCCCGCCATATTTTTTCAGCAACTCCACCAGAACCCCGAAATCCTCTGGCGAAAATTCCTCGTTGCGGATAATTTCCTCCATGGCGGACCGGTCGGCACTGTCTGCCTCGCTCAGCGCCCGGATAACCGGAAGGGTAAGCTTGCCTTCTCTGAGATCCGCACCGACCGCCTTGCCGAGTTCATCCGTATCGGCGGTATAATCCAGCAGGTCATCGGCCATCTGAAAGGCCAGCCCCAGGTTCAGTCCGTAGTCTGACAGGGCCGTTTCCCGGGTTTCCGGCGCATCGGCGATAATTGCGCCAACCTGGCATGCCCCCTGAATCAGGACGGCCGTCTTTCGCCGGATGACCTCCATGTACTCGTCCTCGGTCAATGCCAGGTTGCCTTTGCGCATCAGCTGGTGAATTTCCCCCTGGGACATATTTTCGGTAATCGCCGAAATCACCTCGATCACCTTGAGGCGACCGGTTCTGGCTCCAAGGGACAACGAGCGTGCCAGCAGGAAATCACCCACCAGAACCGCCGTCTCCGCCCCCCAGAGGGAATGGGCCACCGGCCGTCCCCGCCGCAGGGAGGCGCCGTCCACCAGATCGTCGTGGAGCAGCGTGGCGGCATGCAGGTACTCAAAGGCCGCTGAAAAGGTTTTGTCGTAATTTCCCTGATATCCGCACAATCTGGCCGCCAGCACCATCAGCAGCGGCCGCAGCCGCTTGCCGCCGCTGAACAGAAGGTGACCGGCCACATCGGCCACCAGATCCAGGTTCGGATTCAGGTTATCGTGAAGTTCCCGCTCAATATCCTCAAGGTCGCCCTTGACCATGGCGAGAAACCGTTGTTTCAGATCGCTCATTCCGGCTCTCCGATCAGATCATATTCGAGCGCATCGGTTATGTTCACCCGGACAAATTCACCGACGGTCTCCCCGGGGGAATGGATAATGGTGAGGCCGTCCACCTCCGGGGCCTGGAACTCGGTTCGACCGATATAAACGCCGGCCTCCGGGGCCTCTTCCACCAGCACCCGATACGAACGCCCGAGGTGCCTCCGGTTGTTTTCCCGGGAGATTTCCAGCTGGCAGGCCATGAGTTGCTCCTGCCGGGCCTCGGCAACATCCGGCGGCACATGGCCGGGCAGCCCGTGGGACGGCAGATCGTCCGAATCGGAATAGGTAAACACACCCAGATGATCGAAGCGCACCTCCCGGATAAATTCCATCAGCACTTCAAAATCCGCATCGGTCTCGCCGGGAAATCCCACAATTACCGTCGTGCGAAGCGCCGCGCCGGGAACCCGGTCCCGAATCCGGGAAAACAGCCGGTGAAGATCGGCCCGGGTGTAGTGCCGGCCCATTTTTTTGAGCAGCGGATCGCTGGCATGCTGGATCGGAATGTCAAAATAGGCACAAAGGCTGGCGCTATTGGCTATACTATCAAAAACAGACGCATCGATGCTCTCGGGGTGCCCGTAAAGAAACCGGATCCAGGTATCGCCGGCAATGTCGGCCAGCTTCTGGAGCAGTTGGGAAAAATCCGATGGCGGGTCAAGGTCCCGGCCGTAAAAGGTCGTGTCCTGAGCCACCAGAACCAATTCCTTAACGCCTGCGGCAATCAGCGATTTTGCCTCGGTGACAATGGCATCCAGCGGCCGGCTCTTCTGGGTTCCCCTTAAGCGGGGGATAATGCAGTACGTGCAGTGGCGACTGCACCCCTCGGCGACTTTAAGGTATGCCATGTGCCGGGCCGAAAGCATCCGGGGAGCATCCGTTGCCTGGGGCGCCGCCCGGTCCGGATCCGGCAGAAGGCACCCGGTGGCGTCCGTCGGCCCTTCGACAATCCGCACGATTTCATCAAAGGCACCGGTGCCCAGAAAAAAATCCACCTCCGGCAGGGCGCCGGCCGTTTCCTCCCGGTAACGCTCGGGCAAACAGCCGGCCACGATCAATCGCCGGCAGTCCCCGTCGGTCTTGTACCGGGAGAGTTCCAGGATCGTGTCAATGGACTCGTTGGCGGCCGATTCGATAAAGCTGCAGGTGTTCACCACAATGGTGTGCGCCTCGGAGGGGTCCGGAGTTATGGTCCACCCGGCACGCTCCAAACGCCCCAGCATCACTTCGCTGTCCACCTGATTCCGGGCACAGCCCAGACTGACCAAATGCAATTTCATAATGACTTAGCAACGCCTCAACAGCAAATCTCGGGGGAGGCTGGATCCGTTTCCCGGCGCCGGTGGCAGCCGGCCTTTTTCAGGAAGGCTCACAACGAAACCAATCCATCGACCCGAAGCATAAATCTAATTTTTATAGCACCAAAGCGCCCCTCGCACAACTGCCAAAACGCACCGGAACTGCCTGATAGAACTCAGCTATGCGGCGGCAAAGTCAACACGGAAGGAGACCGCAGAAAAACGGGGTGACTGTCGGTTTCAGCCCTGATCGAATCCCGTTGAAAAATGATCGGTCAGACTGCCGTCGGGCGAGGCCACGACAATAAGGCATTCGACCCCCGGCAGTCGGTTGACCAGCGCCAGTCCATTATCCAGGCCCATGACCATAACCGCTGTGGCCAGGCCGTCGGCAAAAACACAGGAATCGGCAATCACCGATGCACTGACCACCCCGTTTGACACCGGGTAGCCGGTGCGGGGATCGATCACATGGGAATAGCGCCGACCGTCCATTTCAAAAAAATTGCGGTAATCGCCGCTGGTTGCCATGGCCCGGTCAGCCAGATCGATTGCCGCATAGACCGCATCGCGGGCAGCAGCAGGGTCCGGCCGGTTAATGCCGACCCGCCAGGGGTTTCCATCCGGCCGGCGTCCGGCGGCAACCACCTCGCCGCCGATTTCAACCAGAAAATCGGTGAACCCCTGTTGCCGGAGAACATCCGCCACGGCATCGACACCGTAGCCCTTGGCGATGGATGCCAGATCCAGGGTCAAACCCGCTCTACGCTTGACCAGACGGTTGCCCGGCAAAATATCGATGTAGCCCATTCCAACGGCATCCAGGCACTCGGCGATCGCATCCGGATCGGGCACCGTGTTTCGCACCCCTTTTCGACCGAACCCCCAGAGATTGATCAAGGGGTCCAGCGTTCCGTCCCAGGCACCGTCGGTGAGCCGGTTCAATCGTCCGGCCGTTTTCAGGACCGTGATAAAATCCCCGGATACCGGCACCGGCTCATCGACCCCAGCGACATTGAACCGGCTGATCTCGCTGTCCGGTCGATAAGTGGACATACTCTGGTTGATCGCATCCAGTCGCCGGTCAATCGTCGCTTTTAAATCCGGCGGGATTTTCCCCCGGTCGGCCACCACCTGGACCTGATAGGTGGTGCCCATGGTCCGGCCGCTTATGGAGACCTGCTCCCGACCGGAGCAGCTCACTAAAAGGGCGACAAAAAGCAGACCCGCCAGCATCCAGCGGGCTTTGTTCACAACTGATATCAAATTCATCATGGTACGACTTGGTTTTTCAGCAAATTCTCGGAAGCTGCTCACCGGTGAGCATATCCAGGATTCGACAACCGCCGATCCGTGTTTCCATAACCACCCGGCCGGGATTATCTGGCACCACCTCTCCGATCAGACACGCATCCCGGCCGAACTCGTTGGCCTGCATTGCCGCCAGCACCGAGTCGGCATCATCTGCCGCCACAAACGCCAACAGTTTGCCCTCATTGGCCAGATACATGGGATCAAAGCCCAAAAGTTCGCACACACCGGCCACCTCACCGCGAACCGGTATCCGCTCTTCAAACACCTTGATGCCCACGTTCGACTTTTCGGCGATTTCGTTCAACGCCGTCCCCACGCCGCCCCGGGTGGGATCCCGAAGCACGTGAATCTGTGAGCTGACCGCCAGCATCTCCCGCACCAGGTGGTTCAGCGGAGCCGTGTCGCTTTGAATGGGGGTATCGAAAGCAAGCCCTTCGCGCTGGGTCATGATCGTAATGCCATGATCGGCGATCGTGCCGCTCACCAGGACCCGGTCCCCGGGCCGGGCCAGGTTGCTGCCGACCCGAACCGTATCGGGTATGACCCCGATCCCCGAGGTATTGATGAACAGCTTGTCAGCGGCACCTTTGGGCACCACCTTGGTATCCCCGGTCACCACCTGAACCCCGGCTTTTTCCGCTGCGGCTTTCATGGACCCGAGAATCTGCTCCAGCTTGTCCATGGCAAAGCCCTCTTCGATGATCAGCCCCATGCTGAGATAACTTGGCACGGCGCCGCACATGGCGATATCGTTGACCGTGCCATTGACGGCCAGATCGCCGATGTCACCGCCCGGGAAAAAAAGCGGGTCCACGGTGTACGAATCGGTGGAAAATGCGAGCCGAAGTCCCTGGATATCAAATATCGCCCCATCGTTCAGAAGCGACAGGATGGAATTGTCGAACAGGGGCAATAAAATATCCGAGGTCAGGCGGTGGGCGATCTTCCCCCCGCTGCCGTGGTCCAAAAGTACGCGTTCGTTTTTCTTCATGTATGCTTGTTCCTCATTCGGCATGATACCGGTAATAGGCGGCGCAGGTCCCTTCACTGGAGACCATGCACGGGCCCACCGGATCGGTGGGCGAGCAGACCGTTCGATACAGGGGGCACTCGGGCGGGGTCCTGGCTCCGGTCAGGATATCCCCGCAGGCACAGCCCCGGGGTTCTTCGGAAGGCGGAACAGTGAACGAAAGCTGCTTCTCTGCATCATGAGCCTCAAAGGCATCTCGAATTTTCAGCCCGGAGAGCGGAATCGTCCCGATTCCTCGCCAGACGGCATCCACGGGCTCAAACACCTCATCGAGAAGCGCCAATGCCTTTTGATTGCCATCGGCTGTGACCGCGCGGCCATAGACGTTGGCAAGGCGCGGTGATCCGTCCTCGATCTGCTCGACCAGGCAAAAAATCCCCTGCAGGATGTCGGCGGGTTCAAACCCGGTGACGGCGCAGGGAATCCGGTATTGTTCAAAGACGGGACGGTACGCAAGTGTCCCGATAATCACGGAAACATGGCCGGGCAGGATAAAGCCGTCGACCTCGCATTGCTCGGTGTTCAGCAGAGCCGTCAGGGCCGGCGGAACCAGTTTGTGGGCGGAGTACGCCAGATAATTATCCAGATGCTCCTGCCGTGCTGAGAGGATCGAGGCCGCAATGGTCGGTGCCGTGGTTTCAAACCCGACGCCCAGGAACACCACGCGCTTATCCGGATTTTTCCGGGCAATCTCAAGAGCATCCATGGTGGAGTAGACCATCCGGATGTCCCGCCCGTCAGCCCGCTCCTTTTGAAGGGTAGAGACCGTCCCCGGCACCCGCATCAAATCGCCGAAGGTGGCGACGATCACATCGGGCAATCGACATATTTCGATGAATGCGTCGATCTCCCGCTGGGCCGTGACACAGACAGGACACCCCGGACCGGAGAGAAGCCGGATATTCTCGGGCAACACCGAGCGAACACCGCTTCGAAAAATGGATACCGTGTGGGTGCCGCACACCTCCATGAGCCGGATCTCCTTCCGGCTGAGTGCATGAATGCGATCGATCAGCCCGCGAGCGATCCCCGAATCCCGATATTCTTCCTGGTGTTTCATAGCATTGTTCCTTGCCGGCCCCTGGCATCCACCGACGGATTACGGGTACTGGTCATCCGTTATCTGTTAACCGCAACCAATAACGCTTCACCGGCGCGAAGAATGAGCGTCTGACAAATCGCTTGTCGGAATCGCAATCGGTATCGAAATCGAAATCGATTTCCCCGATCCCGATGTCGATAGCGATTGGGGACAGCCAAACAGATTTATAGTGCCGGCGCATCGTTGCGACATTACCGTCATCGCTTTTCTGCTGAGTTCTTTTCCTCAACCCTGTTTACTTTACCCCTTTATGTTGTTATAGCCCTTTGTTCTTGGTATGGCGATTGGTGCTTTTTTGTAGGCTCGTGTTCGCCGCTCTGACAACCCGTGATCGATATCGACCGATTGGAAGGAGTCTTTTTATGCTCATCCCGACTGCCCGTTCCCGATGTAATCACTTTTCGTTTGGACTCCTGATTCCGGTATGTTGCGCTCTTTTTTTGCTTTTTGCTTCAATGACAGTAGCTTCTGATTCATATGACGGATCAGGTGGATCGGGCAGTATTTCGGGTCAGGTTTCCGGCGATAACGATATGTGGGGGATTTCAGGATTTGTCGTGCGCGCCTATGACAGTTCGACCGGATCCGAAGCCGGCTCCGCATATACATTGACAGATGGTTTATACTATATTTCGGGGTTGATGCCGGGAAGTTATGTCGTTGAGGCGGATGCCTCCGGCACCGATTATCTGACACAATATTTTGACAATACCTTGAATTATGCATCCGCTCAACCTGTTGCGGTCAATGACGGTGAAAACGTTCCGGGCATCGATTTTTTTCTGGAATCGGCGGATTCCGGCTCGACCGGCCAGATCAGCGGAACGCTCACCAGCGGCGATGACGGCCAGCCGGTCGAAGGCGTTACTGTCTGCGCCTACCCGGCATCGTGCACATCCGGCTGCAGCGATGAGGGGGTGTGCACGCAGACCGACGTATATGGGATCTACCTGCTCGAGCTGCCCATGGGCGATTATATTATTTGTTCTCAATCCACGGATACTTATGAGGGCGAGTGTTACGATCATGTCCCCGACATGAATGACGCCACACCGGTTTTTGTCGGGGGCGGATCGGCCGTCGAGGCGATCGATTTCAGCCCGGTTCTTCGCGTTACCGCCATAACGGGTACTGTGACCCGGGATGCGGACGGGCAACCGATTGCCGGATTGACGGTGTACGCTCACCCGGAGGACCAGGCGCCGTCGGACAGCGATCCCTCTGCGCAGACCGGGGCAGACGGGTCGTATCTGATTGCAGACATCGAACCGGGAGCCTATGCGGTACGCGTGGACACCTCAGGGACCTTTTTCCGGAGCGAATACTTTGACGATGCCTGCGAGGCCGATAGTGCGAGCAGCGTTTGGGTCGAGAGCGATGAGACGGTCTCGGAAGTAGATTTTGGCCTGGTGGAAGGCGGCGTTACCGATGCGACCGACAACCGGCCCCTTGCCGGACTGACCGTCCATGCAGAGCTGTTGCAGGAATTCTCGGTCCAGGCCCATGATGCCGACACGGGGGAAAGCAGTGGATGGGCAAGCTGGCAGGAAGAGAACCGGTGCCATTTCAGCGGGTCCGCACAGACAGATGCAAACGGAAATTATACCATAGAGGGCATGCCGGCCGGGACGTACCACATGAGAGTCGATACCACCGGCACGGATTATATCGGTGAATATTTCAACAACGCGTCGGAACCG
>ENA-ORCT01000924-ORCT01000924.1-marine-metagenome-genome-assembly--contig:-NODE-924-length-12466-cov-3.530390_pt1 | contig 12466 bp, 14 predicted proteins | sample MGYA00248632_ERZ508511 | MGnify/ENA primary metagenome ERZ508511 (study PRJEB26182, sample SAMN06268839) | marine metagenome | isolation source: Tt an P1-techrep anaerobic enrichment on pine from sediment...
GGCCTGGGCGGCGGCAGAGAAGATCACATCGATCATCCGCAGGATGGTCTCGGTATAGCCGCCCACGGGCGCGGGGAACTCGGCCGCCAGAAGCGAGCCCTCGGGCACCCGCACGTCGATCGGGCGCATGACCCCGGCATTGGCGGGCAGGCTTGGGAAAATGTGCTTGATCGCCACATAGGCGGTGGCCACCGCCGTGGGCAGCGCGATGTTCACCGGTCCCGCGGTGACCGGCGCGGTGCCCTCGAAATCGAGCACCATCTCGTCGCCCCTGATCTCCAGCGCCACCCGGACGGGCAGCGCCTCATCGGTGATCCCGTCATTGTCGAGGAAATCCTCGGCCTCCCAGCGCCCGTCGGGCAGCGCGGCCAGTTCGGCCCGCATCAGCGCCTCGGCCCGTTCGCCGAGCGCGCCCAGCGCGGCCGTGACCGTCTCCTCGCCGTATTCGTCCAGCAACTCGTCCATGCGCCTGACGCCGAGGTCCAGCGCCCCGAGCTGGCCGTTCAGATCGCCCATCGCCGATTGCGGCAGGCGGGTGTTGCGCAGCAGGATGTCGATCACGTCCTGCTGGATCTCGCCGCCGCGCGCCAGCCGGACGGGCGGCAGAACGAAGGCCTCCTGAAAGGCCTCGGTGGCCGAGGGGTTGTAGTTGCCCGGCACCGCGCCGCCCACGTCGTGCCAGTGCCCGACCGACGCGAGATAGCAGAACAGCTTGCCGTCCCGGAAATAGGGCCGCACCAACCGCATGTCGGACAGATGCGTGCCGCCCAGATGCGCATCGTTGAAAATCCAGACATCGCCATCGGCGAGATCGCCCGCCGCCGCGGCCTTGTCGATCACCGCCTTCACGGCAAAGGACATCACGCCCACGAAGATCGGCAACCCGTTCTTGCCCTGCACCAGCGTGTCGCCGGTCTCGGCATGGTAGAGGCCGTGGCTGGCGTCATGCGCCTCGGCGATGATGGGGTTGAAGGCGGCGCGGAAAAGCGTCGCGTCCATCTCGTCGGCGATCTGCTCCATCCGCCCGGCCAGAACCGCCAGCGTGATCGGGTCGATCTCTTTGCTCATGCGTGGGGGCCTTTCTCCTGGGCGGCGCTTTCCTGCGCCTGAGTCTCGGCGATGTCGTTCCAGACCTCCTGCCGGGTGAACTTGCCCGCCTCGATCTCGAACCGATCGATGAAGCGGATATCGGCGAAGGCTGTGCCGTCGGGCCACTCGCCCGAAAGCATGCCGCGGGCATAGACCACAACCGCCTCGCCGGAGGTCGCCACATCGAACCCCTCATAGGTCTTTTTCACGAAGCGATAGCGGGGCTTCGCCCAGGCGATCAGCTCTTCCAGCGTGCGCATCGGCGCGGCGGCCGGGAAATGCATGGTGAAACCGGGGGCGAGGAAGCCGCGGGCGCGCTCCAGATCGCGCGCCTCCATCGCGGCGAGGAAGTCCCGCACCATCGCCACGGGATCGGGCCGGGCCGGGGCAGGGCTGCGGCTTTCGCCTCCGCGCAAATAGGCTGAGGGAGCGACCTCGTGGATCAGGACCGTGATCGCCTCGGGGCTGGCGGGGATCACCTGGGTCACCGCGTCTGTCAGCGCGCGTCCGAGGCGCGATTTCGCCTCGTCCCCGTACCCCTCAAGCAGATGCGCTTCGATGATCGGCATGTGTCCCCCCTTCCAACCTGTATATTCTGTAAGACAGGTTTCGTATCTTTGGAAAGTCATTTCCTAGCATGGTCTGTTTCAAAAAAGCTTGCAAAGGAAAAAACCAGCCTTACTCTCCCACAGCCAGGAGGACGGCATTTGAGCGAGCACGACACGGGGATTCTGCCAGAGGGCGGCAAGGCGCGCCGGGTCTACCTGCTTTTGCGGGACGAGATCACGAGCGGGCGTTTCGCCGCTGGCGCCGCGCTGCCCGGGGAGCAGCGCCTGGCGCAGATGCATGGCGTCTCCCGCGTCACCGTTCGCCGCGCGCTGGAGACCCTCGCCGCCGACGGCCTGATCGAGAAGCGCACCGGCGCGGGCTCAATCGTCAAGGGCGAGGTGGCGCAGGCCGCCATCGCCGCGGACATGGCCACGCTGATTCCGCAGATCGTCCAGATGGGGCGGGACACGACGGCAAGGCTTCTCTCCTTCTCCTACGGCGAGCCGCCGGCGGTGATTGCCTCCGCTCTCGGCCTCTCGCCGCGCCACAAGGTGCAGACTGCAGTCCGGGTCCGGCTACTGGACGATCGTCCTTTCTCACATCTCACCACTCACGTACCTGAGGACATCGCCCGCAATTACTCCGAAGCCGACCTTGCAACCACGCCGCTGTTCCGTCTCCTGGAACGGAGCGGGGTCGTGGTTGACGGCGCGTCGCAATCGGTGACCGCCTCGCTTGCATCGCCCGACGTGGCAGAGGCGCTGGGCGTCTCGGTCGGCTCCGCGCTGCTGTCACTGACGCGCGTTGTGCGCGACGCGAAGGGGCGCGGGGTCGAATACCTTTCGGCGCTTTACCGGCCGGACATGTTCCGCCTGGAGATGCAGCTGGCCCGCGTCGGCCAAGGCGGCGCGCGCCACTGGGAGCCGGTGACCGGCGCCTCCTCGCCCGGGGACGAGGCATGAGCACGACGCCCCGGACCCTCTTCGACCGGCTCTGGTCGGCGCATGAGATCCACGCCCGGGGCGACGGCGCCTCGCTTCTCTGGGTCGACCGCCACCTGGTGCACGAGGGCTCGCACCACGCCTTCCGCAAGCTGGCCGAGCGGGGCCTTTCCGTGGCCCATCCCGAGCTGACCTTCGGCGTCGCCGATCACTACGCGCCCACGCGGAACCGCGACCGGATCGCCGACCCGGCCATCCGCCGCATGATCGACACCCTGATGCAGAACACAGAGCGCCATGGCATCCGCTGCTTCGGCCTGCGCGACCCCCGCCAGGGCATCGTCCATGTCGTCGGCCCCGAGGAGGGGATCACGCTGCCGGGGCTGGTGATCAACTGCGGCGACAGCCACACCTCCACCCACGGGGCGTTCGGCTCCATCGCCTTCGGCATCGGCGCGACGGAGGTGGCCCATGTGCTGGCCACCCAGACCGTCTGGCAGACGCGCCCCAAATCCATGCGCGTCACCGTCGAGGGCAAGCTCGGGCCGGGTGTGGGGGCAAAGGACATCGCACTGGGCTGGATCGCCAGGCTCGGCGCCGACGGGGCGCGCGGGCATGCCATCGAATATGCCGGCAGCGTGATCCGCGGCCTGTCCATGGAGGGGCGGCTGACGCTCTGCAACCTCTCGATCGAGGGCGGCGGGCGGTTCGGCATGATCGCCCCGGACGAAAAGACCCTGGCCTATCTGGCCGGACGCCCCTTCGCGCCCAGGGGCGAGGCCTGGGACCGCGCGGTCGAGGGCTGGCGCCGGCTGGCCAGCGACCCGGATGCCGCATTCGACCGCGACGTGACCATCGACGCGAGCGAGATCGCGCCCATCGTCACCTGGGGCACCTCGCCCGAGGACGCCGCGCCGATCACGGCGAACATCCCCGACCCGTCCCAGGCGGAGCCCGAAAAGGCGGCCAAGATCCGCGACGCGCTCGACTACATGGGCCTCGCGCCCGGCCGCCCGCTGGAGGGCATACCGATCGATCAGATCTTCATAGGCTCCTGCACCAATGCAAGGATCGAGGATCTGCGCCGGGCCGCCGCGGTGCTGGCCGGCCGCCGCGCCAAGGTGCCCGGCATGGTCTCCCCCGGCTCGATGCTGGTGAAGGCGCAGGCGGAGCAGGAGGGGCTGGACCGGATCTTCACCGAGGCGGGGCTGGACTGGGTCGATGCCGGCTGTTCCATGTGCGTGGGCATGAACGGCGATATCGTGGCGCCGGGCAAGCGCTGCGCCTCGACCACCAACCGGAATTTCAAGGGCCGGCAGGGGCGCGGGGCGCGCACCCACCTGATGTCGCCCGCCATGGTCGCCGCCGCGGCCGTGGCCGGGGCCCTGACCGATGTGCGCCCGCTTCTGGCGGGACGGGTGGTCGCATGAGCGGATGGAGCCACCATACCGGCCTCGCCGCCGCGCTGGCCTCGGAGAATGTCGACACCGACCAGCTGATCCCCGCGCGCTTCATGTCCGCGCCCAGGTCCGAGGGCTATGGCCGGTTCCTTCTGCATGACGCCCGTTTCGACGAGGCTGGCAATGCGCTGGATCACCCGCTGAACGCGGCGCAACCCACGATCCTTGTCACGGGGCGCAATTTCGGCAGCGGCTCGTCGCGCGAGGCGGCAGTCTATGCACTGGCCGATTACGGCATCCGCGCCGTCCTCGCCCCCAGCTTCGGCGACATCTTCGCCTCGAACGCGGTCAATAACGGGCTGCTGCCCGGACGGCTGGACCAGGCCACCCACGCCGCGCTGATGGAGCGCCTCGGCAAAGGCCCCGCCGAGATCGCCATCGACCTCGAACGCCTGCGCCTCGCCTGTGGCGAGCTGGACGCGCCCTTCGGGCTCGACCCGGTGTGGCAGACCAAGCTGAGAAACGGCTGGGACGACATCGACCTGGCCCGCCAATACGCCGATGAGATCGCCGCCTTCGCAAACGCCCGCCGCGCCGCGGCCCCCTGGGCCTGGCCGGCGGAAGAAGGCGGATAACCGCCCCGGAGGGGGACCAACAAGGGAGGTGGCGGCAGACAGCCGCCCCTGAGAAAAAGGAGAAGACCATGAACATGAAACTGATCGGCACCATTGCCGCGGGGGTCATCGCCGCCTCGGCCGCCAATGCCGAGGACAGGCTGACCGCCGTCCACGCCTTCCCCGAAACGCTCATCTACACCAAGAGCTTCCTGTCCTTCGTGGACAAGGTGAACGAGGCCGGCGAGGGCGTGATCCAGATCGACGTGCGCGGCGGGCCTGAGGCCATCGGCATGTTCCAGCAGCCCGACGCGGTGCGCGACGGCATCGTGGACATGGTCTACACCCCCGGCTCCTTCTACGGCGGCGCGCTGCCCGAGAAGGACGCGCTGGTCGCCTCCAACCTCACGGCCATCGAGGCGCGCGAGAACGGCGGCATCGACCTGATCAACCAGATCCACCAGGACAAGATGGGGGTCTATTACCTTGGCTGGTTCGACAGCGGCGTGACCTACAACCTGTGGACCCGCAACGAGCCCAAGTTCGACGCCGAGGGCAATCTCGACGTCAAGGGCCTGAAGCTGCGCGGCAACGCCGTCTACAACGCCTTCTTCACCGAATATCTGGGCGCGCAGGTGATCGACCTGCCGACCACCGATGTCTACGCCGCGCTGGAGCGGGGCGTGGTCGACGCCACCGGCTGGACCCAGATCGGCCTGATCGACCTGAAGTGGAACGAGTTCCTGAACTACCGGATCGAGCCCAACTTCTTCTCCACCGACCTCGGCGTGATCGTGAATCTCGACAGCTGGAACGCGCTTTCGGACGAATCCAAGGAGATCCTCCAGCGCGTCGCGATCGAGCACGAGCGCGACAGCGTCGAGGCGCTGCGCGCCAAGCGCGACGAGGACTTCGCCGCGCTGGAGGCGCAGGGCATGAAGGTCGTCGAGATCCAGGGCGAGGCCCGCGCCAACTACCTGGCCGCGGCCCGCGAGAAAACCTGGGAGCGCATGCGCGGCCTCATGGAGGAGCACCCGATGGGCCTGAAGAACTACGACGCGCTGATCGGGCATTTCTACGACCCCGCGCTCGACTGATCCCGGCAATCCGGTCCGGCGGCCCGTGCCGCCGGACCCCATAATCACAAGAGCAGACCATGGCCCTCGCCGCCCGCCTCTATACATTCATCCTCTACGCCATGGCCTTCATCGCCGGCGCCATGCTGGTCTGGCTGATGGTCTCGATCGTGGTCTCGGTGCTGATGCGCAATCTCGGCATCCAGCCCTTCGCCTGGCTTTTTACCTCGGCCGAATACGGGCTGCTCTACATGACCATGCTCGGCGCGCCCTGGCTGGTGCGCGAAAAGGGGCATGTCCATATCGAGCTGGTCACCGCCGCCCTGCCCCCGGCTATCCGCCGGATCGTCAGCCGCCTTGTCGCACTGGCCTGCGTGGCGGTGTCGCTCATCCTCGCCTGGAAGGGGCTGGACCTGTTGCTCACCAATATCGAACGCAACGACTATGACGTGCGCGCCTATTTCTTCCCCCGCTGGATCCTGACGATCTCGTTTCCCGTCAGCTTCGGGCTGATGGCGGTGGAATTCGCGCGCTTTGTTTTCGGCGACGATCTCATGCATTCCGGGCAAGCGGGGATTCACGAATGATGACCTGGTTCGAGGCACTCTCCCTTCTGCTGGGAACGATCGTCTTTCTCATGGCCATCGGGATGCCGGTGGCGCTGGCCTTCCTGGCGGCCAATATCGTCGGCGCCTGGGTCTTCATGGGCGGGGACCGCGGCGTGGCCCAGCTTCTGAACAACGGGCTCGGGTCGCTGACCAAATTCGCCCTCGTTCCCATCCCCCTGTTCCTGCTGATGGGGGAGCTCTTCTTCCACACCGGGCTGGGTGGGCGGATGTTCAACGCCATCGACCGGCTGCTTGGCCGCCTGCCGGGGCGGCTGTCCTATGTCACGGTTCTGGGCGGCACCGGGTTCTCGACGCTCTCGGGCTCGTCCATGGGGTCGACCGCCCTTCTCGGCTCGCTGATGGTGCCGGAGATGATCGCGCGGGGCTACAAGAAGCACATGTCCATCGGCCCGATCCTGGGCACCGGGGGGCTGGCGATCATCATCCCGCCCTCGGCGCTGGCGGTGCTGCTGGCCACGCTGGCGCAGATCGACGTGGGCGCGCTGCTGATCGCGGGCGTCATTCCCGGGCTAATCCTCGCCGCGTTCTATATCGGGCTGATCTGGCTGCAGACGCGGCTCGACCCCCACGCGGCCCCGGCCTACGATGTCGAGCACCAGCCGCTCGGTGCCAAGCTCGCCCTTCTGCTGCGCGACGTGGTGCCGATGATGGGCGTCATGGTGGTGATCGTCCTGATGATGATCAACGGCATCGTCACCCCCTCCGAGGCCGCGGCCTTCGGCGCGCTCGGCGTGGTGGTGCTGGCGATCGCCTTCCGCTGCCTGACCTTCGAGGCGCTGAAGAAATCCATCGTGGGCGCGCTGCGGGTGACGCTGATGGCCTATCTGATCGTCTTCGGCTCGGCGACCTTCAGCCAGCTCCTGGCCTTCTCGGGCGCCTCGCGCGGGCTGATCAACTGGGCGACCGGCTTTGACCTGGCGCCGGTGGCGATGCTGCTGGTGATGTTCGGGGTGCTGCTGATCCTGGGGATGTTCATGGAGCAGATCTCGATGATGCTGCTGACCGTGCCGATCTTCTTCCCGCTGGCCGAGACCCTGGGCTTCGATCTGGTCTGGTTCGCGCTGATCATGCTGCTGGGGCTGGAGATCAGCTTCACCACGCCGCCCTTCGGGCTTCTGCTTTTCGTGATGAAGGGCGTGGCGCCGCCCGAGACGACGATGCGCGACATCTACCTCGCGGCGCTGCCCTTCATCCTTTGCGCGCTGCTGCTGGTGGCGCTGCTGATAATCTTCCCACCGCTTGCCACCTGGCTGCCCGGGCGCTGAGACGGCGATACGGGACGATCGCCGCGAAGGGCCGCGCGAGCGCCGATGCGCCGCGCGGCCCTTCCTGCATTCCGCCCCCTTGTCCGAAGATCCCGGCTGGGCGGCCTCCGCAGGACTGTCCGAAACAATTCTTTTCAAAACCTTTGCCGCAGGGCGGGCCAATCATGCATTATGCAATCGCAGATAGAGATGTTTTTTGATTAACTGATCACATGCACCCCGACCCGGACCTCGACGACACGCCGCCGCGAGACGAGCGCCCCCTGGGAACGGTGAGCCTGATCTCGGGCTCGGTCGTCGATGTCCGTTTTCCGCCCGACGCGATGCCGGGCATCTACACCGCGCTGGAGGTCGAATGGGACGGCCCGCACCGGCTGACGCTGGAGGTGCAGAGGCATATCGACATCCACACCGCGCGCTGCGTCGCCATCCAGGAAACCGCGGGGCTGCAATCGGGCAGCCCGGTGCGCAACAGCGGCGGGCCGATCGCGGTGCCGGTGGGCGAGGCCGTGCTGGGGCGGATGATGAACGTGGTGGGCGAGCCGATCGACCACGGCGCCCCCTTCGGCCCCGATGTGCCCCGCTCGGGCATCCACCGCGAACCGCCCAGCCTCGCCGCGCAGAAGCCCGGCAACGAGCTGTTCCTGACCGGCATCAAGATCATCGACCTGCTGGCCCCGCTGGCGCAGGGCGGCAAGGCGGCGATGTTCGGCGGCGCGGGCGTGGGCAAGACCGTGCTGATCATGGAGCTGATCCGCGCCATGGCCGACCGCTACAAGGGGACCTCGGTCTTCGCCGGGATCGGCGAACGCTCGCGCGAGGGACACGAGCTGTGGCGGGAATTGCAGCGCTCGGGCGTGATCGACCGCACGGTTCTGGTCTTCGGCCAGATGAACGAGCCGCCCGGCGCGCGCTGGCGGGTGGGCCTGTCGGCGCTCACCGTGGCCGAGCATTTCCGCGACGCCGCCGGGCAGGACGTGCTGCTCCTGATCGACAACATCTTCCGCTTCGTGCAGGCGGGCGGCGAGGTGTCGGGGCTTCTGGGCCGGCTGCCCTCGCGGGTGGGCTACCAGCCCACGCTCGCCACCGAGATCGCCGAGCTGGAAGAGCGGATCACCTCGGTCAGGGGGGCCTCGGTGACCTCGATCCAGGCGGTCTACGTGCCGGCCGACGATTTCACCGACCCGGCGGTGGCCGAGACCTTCAGCCATCTCGATTCCTCGATCGTGCTGAGCCGCGAGATGGCCAGCGAGGGGCTCTATCCGGCCGTCGACCCGCTGGCCTCGACCTCGACGCTGCTCGACCCCGCGGTCGTGGGCCGGCGCCATTACGACACCGCCGAGGCGGTGCGCCAGCTGATCGAGAAATACCGCGAACTGCGCGAGATCATTTCGCTTCTGGGCATCGAGGAACTCAGCGCCGCCGACCGCAGCGCCGTCAACCGCGCCCGGCGGCTGATCCGGTTCCTTACCCAGCCTTTCGCGGTGACCTCGCAGTTCACCGGGCTCGGCGGCGCCTCGGTCTCGCTGGAGCAGACGCTGGAGGGCTGCGAGGCCATCCTGGCAGGCAGGGCGGACGGCTGGGAGGAGGAGTCGCTCTACATGGTCGGCACGCTCGGGGATGCGCGGCGGAAAGAACACGGCGCGCGGGAGCCCGCGTCATGAGGCTGCGCATCAGCACGCCCGTGGCGGTCATCGCCGTGGATGACGGCATCCGCCACCTCCGCGCCGAGGACGACACCGGGGCCTTCGGCATTCTGCCCGGCCATGCCGATTTCATCACCACGCTGACGACCTCGGTCGTCACCTGGCGCGACGCCGGCGACCGCGAGCATTTCGTTGTGGTCGAAGGCGGCGTTCTGATGGTGCGTGACGGGGGCGATGTGGAGATCGCGGCCCGCAACGCCGTGCGCGAAAGGGAACTGGGGCGGCTCGGCAGCAAGGTGCTGGAGGAGCTTCGCCTGTCCCACGAAAGCGAAGAGGAACAGCGCACTACCGCCCACCGCCTGCATCTGGCGACGATACGGCAACTCCAGAAGGTGCTGGACAGCTCGCGCAAGACCGCATGGCCGGGCGGCGAGGGTGACGGCGGCGAAGGAGGGGCACCGTGACCGAGAGGCCCGAACATGACGGCGGCACCGAGATGCGGAAGGCCGTGCATCTGCGCCAAGAGCGGCGCGCCCATTGGCAAAGCGAAGGCGAGCGGTCGCTGTGGAAGAACCTCTCCATGGTGGGTGCGCTCGGCTGGCTGATCGTGACGCCGACGCTGGCCGGGGTCTTCCTCGGGCGGTGGCTGGATCGGAGCCTGGGGACGGGTGTAGTCTTCACCGGGGCGCTGATCTTTGCCGGCGCATCGCTCGGTTTCTACATGGCCTGGAAACGGATGAACGAGAAATGACCTCTCCCGATGCGATGGACCCGAAGGCACATGCGCCCGCCCCGGGCGGGACGCCTCTCACGGCAAGGGCGGGCTGATCATGGAGAGAAACCCGCTAGCCCCCGAGATCCTGTTCTCCATCGGCCCGGTGCCCATCAGCCGGGCGGTGGTGACCACCTGGGTCATCATGGCGGTTCTCCTGATCGCCGTGCGCATCGTGCTGCACAGGCCCAGCCTGCGGGCCGGGGCGGCCCAGGCGGCCCTGGAAATCGCAGTCGAGACCATCTGCCACCAGATCCGCGCCATCATCGGCCGCGATCCCTGGCCCTTCGTGCCCGTCCTGGGCACGCTTTTCATCTTTCTCGTCTGCGCCAACCTGGCGGCGGTGGTGCCCGTGTCCAAGCCCCCGACCGGGCATATCGAAACCCCTGCGGCGCTGGCGGGCATCGTCTTCGTGTCGGTGCATTTCTTCGGCCTGCATGCCCGCGGGGCGGCAGGCTATCTGCGCCACTATGTCGAGCCGAACCCCTTCATGCTGCCCCTCAATGTCCTGTCGGAGCTGACCCGGACCTTCTCGCTGATGATCCGCCTCTTCGGCAACATGATGAGCCACGAATTCGTCATCGCCATCGTGGTGTTTCTCGCCGGGCTGCTGGTGCCGATCCCCTTCATGCTGCTGGGCATCCTGATCGGCATCATCCAGGCCTACATCTTCACCGTTCTTGCGACGGTCTATATCGGCGCGGCCGTCGGCAGCGTGGAAACCTGAAAAGGACAGACATGGAAAACAGCATCGAACTCATCAGCATCATCGGCGCGGTCGTCACCGTGGCCTTCGGCGCGATCTTCCCCGCGCTCAGCGAGGGACGCTCGATCGTCGCCGCCATGGAAGCGATCGCGCGCCAGCCCGAGGCCGCGGGCACGCTGTCGCGCACGCTTTTCGTGGGCCTGGCGATGATCGAGACCATGGCGATCTACTGCCTGGTGATCGCGCTCTTGCTGCTCTACGCCAATCCCTTCGTGGGCTGACCATGCAAGTCGACTGGTGGACATTGGCCCTCCAGGCGGTCAACTTCCTCGTCCTGGTCTGGCTGCTGAGCCGGTTCCTCTACCGGCCGGTGCGCCAGGTCATCGAGAAACGGCAGGCGCTGTCACAGGAGGCCGCCGAGGCCGCCCAGCGCAAGGCCGACGAGGCCGAGGCCGCGCGCCAGCGTTACGAGGACGCCCAGAAGGCGCTGGCGGCCGAGCGGCGCGGGCTTGCCGAAGCGGTGCACAAGGAGATCCAGCAGGAGCGGGAAAGGCTGCTGCAGGCCGCGCGGGCCGAGGCCGACCGGATCCGCGCCGAGGCGAAGGCGGCACTGGAAAAGGACCGCAGCGCCACCCTGGCGGACATGAAATCCGACATTGCCGCGCTCGCCACCGGCGTCGCCATCCGGGTGCTGCAGGACAGCGGCGCCGACCGGACCGGCCCGGGCACGCTGGCCGCCGTCGGCGCCTATTTCGAGGCCCTTTCCGAACGCGACCTCGAAGAGCTGCAGGCCGATCTGGGCGGGGATTCGGCCGGGATCGAACTGGTGACGGCCTGCGACCTGCCCGGGACGGACCGGGCGGAGTGGCGCAAGGGGCTCCACCGCTGGCTGCAGCGCGACGTGCCCGTCCGTTTCACCGTGGAGCCCGAGATCCTCGGCGGGGTCGAGCTGCGCTTTCCGCATTCCTCCCTCAGCTTCACCTGGGCGCAGCGCATCGAGGAGGCGACGGCGCGCATGATCGGGGAGAGCGATGAGCGTTGACCCGGACATCCGCGGCTGGATCGCCGGGGCGCGCGCGCGGCTGGAGGCGGCGCTGGCGCGCGAGGGGCGGACCGAGCTCGCGGAGGCCTGCTTCCGCTTCCTTCCCACCCGGGGCGAACTGGACCTGTGCGGCTGGGACGAACCCGACATTTTTCAGCACTGACCCGACGGCTCCCGGGACCCGGCCCAATCCCGCTGTTTTGTTGACGATTCAGGCCCTTGGGCGCATACTCACCAGGGTGAGGCCGGACGGAATCCCATCACCGTTAAGAAAACGCAGATCGCGCCGCCGAGCGCCGCGGCCGCCGGAATCGGCCAAGTGACGAAAAACAACCAGCGAGACCCTATGACGACCCACCAGGCAACGGCAAAACCCCCTTCCTCCGTGACGGAAAACGGCCTTGATTCCGTTGTCCGCGTGCTCCGCGTCGAGGCCGAGGGGCTCGAATCCCTGGCCCGCTCCGTCGGCGCCGAGATTGCCGCCGCGTTGGACCTGCTCGACGGTCTCAGCGGCCGCGTCGTCACCACCGGCATGGGCAAGAGCGGCCATGTCGCGCGCAAGATCGCCTCGACCCTGGCGTCCACCGGCACACCGGCCCTGTACGTGCATCCGGGCGAGGCCAGCCACGGCGATCTCGGCATGATCGTGGAAGGCGACGCCCTGCTGGCCCTGGCGAATTCGGGGGAAACCCCGGAACTGGCGGATTTGGTGGCCCATTGCGCGCGGTTCCGGATTC
>ENA-ORCT01000925-ORCT01000925.1-marine-metagenome-genome-assembly--contig:-NODE-925-length-12442-cov-3.171613_pt1 | contig 12442 bp, 7 predicted proteins | sample MGYA00248632_ERZ508511 | MGnify/ENA primary metagenome ERZ508511 (study PRJEB26182, sample SAMN06268839) | marine metagenome | isolation source: Tt an P1-techrep anaerobic enrichment on pine from sediment...
TCCTTCGATAGTTTTAATTGCATCCGGTTCGGTGGATGCATAGCATCCGGTGACAATGACCCAGGCGCCGGGGTTTTTCCGAACAATCTGGCGAATAGCCTGCCGGGATTGCATGGATGCCTTCTGGGTAACTGTGCATGTGTTGATGATACAGAGGTCTGCCGGGAGTCCATTCTGTGAGAATGTCCAGCCGGCTTCTTCAAGACGTCTGGCAATGGTTTCGGTTTCGGACTGGTTCACTTTGCAGCCCAATGTGGTTATGTAAAAATTTGGCATAATCAACTCGTGTTTTTGAATGTGCCGGCCTGGCGACTCTGTTTCAGCTATCGATCCATCCGCCCCCGAGAACCGTTTCGTTCTGGTAAAATACCGCCCCCTGACCGGGTGTGACGGCCTTTTGCGGCGTGTCGAACCGGACGATCACCCGACCGTCATCCTGTGGGTAAACCGTTGACGATACCGCATGGTGTCGATACCGAATTTTGGTTTCAACCCGAATTGGAGCCCGGGGCGGGGGTTGGATCCAGTTGACCTCGGAAACGCGGCATGCAGGCTTATACAGCTCGTTTTTATAGCCTACCAGGAGTCGGTTATTTTTCGTGTCAAGGCCGATAACATAGTACGGCTCGGCAGCCGGTATCCCGATTCCCCGTCGCTGCCCGACGGTGAACAGATGAAGACCATCGTGCGTGCCGATGGTCTGTCCGTCGGGAGTCACAATCGGGCCAGGTTTTGCTTGAAAGCCTGGCTGCTTCAAAAGAAAATCACCATAGCTTGCCGAACTGATGAAGCACACATCCTGGCTTTCATCTTTGGTGACCGGTTTTAGTCCGTGAACCGATGCCAGCGTCTTAACCTCATCTTTGGTCATCTCTCCCAGCGGAAAGCATGCCCGCTCCAGTTGGTGCCGGGAAAGCCTGGCCAGAAAATAGGATTGATCCTTGCGTAAATCCGCACCCTTTAGAAGTTGCGGGTGCCCATCAGTTCCCCTGATGATTCGGGCATAGTGCCCGGTTGCCAGCGCCGACGCACCCAAAGCGCGCGCATGGTTGAGGATGGTTCCGAATTTGATGGCCGGGTTGCAGACCATACACGGGTTCGGGGTTCGGCCTTCAGCATAGGTGCCGGTGAAATGGTCGACTACCATCCGTTTGAATTCAACACGGATATCAATCAGTTCGATTTTAATTTCCAATTGTCGGGCTATGTCGAGAATCGGCTGTTTTCCGGTACCCTCGGCTGCGGTCCGCCTGGTAGTTGACCCAGGTTGGATTTCAACCCCTGGTTCAGTGAGCGGGAGGGGCTCGTAACCGGTGATGAAATGAATCCCTAAGACCGGATAGCCCTGACGCTTCAGCAGATATCCGGCGGTCAGAGAATCAATTCCACCACTTACGGCAATAGCGATAACCGGTTTCATTCAAAAAATGACTGGTTTCTGGTGGGGCGGGCTTCCATGGCCCGGGTCGGGCAGGCGGGAATGCACAGTTCGCACACACTGCATTTTTGCTGATCAAATTCAACCCGCATTTCCGGTCGTTGAACTGAAAGCGCTCCAGTAGGACATACCGCCGTGCATGCACCGCAATGGGTGCACCGATTGTTGATACGTTTGACCTCCTGAGAGGCGTTTTTGACGCTGACTCCTTGGGACTTCAGGTAGTTTACGCCTTCTTTGAAATTTTTTCTGGACCCTGATAGTTCAAGAACCATCACCCCCTCCTTCCTGGGGAGGATGGTGGCGTTTAGAATATTGAACGTCAGGTCAAACCGTTTCACCAGATTGCAGACCAGCGGTTTTTGGACTTCAGTCCGGGGAAAACGAAGAATCAGTATCTTTGAATGCATGTCGAGCCCTCCGGCGTAGCGTATTCCGTAATCACAAAACAACCTTGCAACATAGTGGCAATTGAAATCCATGTCAACAAATCAGGTTCACCCGATTACAAGGGGGTAGACTTGCAAAAACGGGTGAATTGCTTGATCTGACATCGTTTTTCGATTATATAAAAGGTGATTTGCACATTTTCATGCCCTAATCAGCTCCATAATTAAACTGGCCTGGATAATCAACATTCGGGAACGGAGGCCTCATTCATGATCGATATTGCTTATCTCGAAAAAATTAAGCTGGTCAACTATCCGAGAATACAGAAGCTGATCGCCCTGCTGGTCCTTACCCCGAACTATAAATGGTTTCAGAAAGTTGATATTCAGATCGAAGGCCTGGAGCGGATACCGAAAAATCGGAACGTGATTTTTGCGATGAATCACACGGATCGATTCAATTACTGGCCCTTGCAATACCGGCTCAATGAACTGGGCGGCTATCCTTACACCACGGTATGGGTAAAGGGTAAGTATTATCGTAACAAAACGCTGGCAAAAGTGCTCGACCTTTGCAATCTGATACCGGTGCCTTCCATGAAATATCTCATTGAGGAGTTTTTCGCCTGTCGATTCGGGCGGCGGATGAGTCGAGAAGAGTACCGCGCTGTGAAGGATCTGGTAGATGGAAACCCGGAGTTGAACGGAGAGAACTTGCAGCGGGCTGCCGAAATTGCCGATCAAATTCACGAGAATTTCATTGAGTTCATTAAAACGTATTATACCCGGGTAATGGACCGTGTGGCGGAGTTGAGTCGTCTTGCATTGTTTGAAAAAAAATTGAATTTGATCATTTTCCCGGAGGGTACACGATCTACCCGACTGCTGAAGGGGCGAACCGGGCTGGCACAGCTTGCTTTAAACACGGAAACTCCGGTTATTCCCATCGGATGCAACAACTGCGAGCAAATCTATCCGGGAAGCAGCCCGTTTGCTAAAAGTGGGCGGGTGGTTTATCGCGTGGGAAGTCCGCTTTCGGTAGACGGGGAGCTGAAACGATTCCGGATTCCCGAGCGGTTCAAGCTGTTTTCTGATGATTCCAAGGTCCGGTACAAGGAAAAATTCGAGTCGGTGACCCGCATTTTCATGGAGCGAATCAATGACCTGCTCGATGAACGTTATCGACGATGAACCGCTACGCTTATCGAACGACAGGCCTTGCCATAAAAACGCTCTCCAAGCTTTCGCGGGCAAATATTTCGGTGCACGGCGCTGAACATATCCCCGACGGTGCTCTGATATTTGCCATCAACCATTTCACGCGAATCGAGACGCTATTACTGCCCTATTATATCAATCAACTGACTCACAAGCCGATCTGGTCTCTGGCCGACAAGGATCTGTTCAATGGATCAATGGGAACGTTCCTGGACCGCGTTGGGGCGGTATCGACTCAGAATCCTGATCGGGACCTGTTAATTGTCAGAACTTTGTTGACCGGTGATTCGGCATGGATAATCTACCCCGAAGGACGGATGGTCAAAAACAAGAAAATTGTCAATAAAGGCCGGTTTATGATTTCATCCGCCGACGGGTGGCACCGGCCTCATACCGGAGTGTCCGCTCTGGCACTTCGTGCCGAATTTTACCGAAAAAGACTGCGGGCAATGGCAGATGACTTCCCCGAGGAGGGTAAGCGGTTGATGGGCCTGTTCGGCTTCAATTCCCTGGATCCGATCCTGGACCAATCTACCTACGTCGTTCCGGTAAACGTCACGTATTATCCCCTTCGCGCCCATGAGAATATCTTAAACGGCCTGGCTGCCAGAATGGTCGACGAACTTTCCGATCGGATGGTGGAAGAGATTATGACCGAAGGGACCATGTTGATTTCAGGCGTCGATATGGACATCCGGTTTGGAAAAGCTATTGAGGTCGGACGTTATCTCGAAGATAAGATGATCCGGCGGGATATTACGGCCCGGAAACCCATCAATTTCGACGATCCAATTGAATCAAAAAATCGGATGCGGCAGGCGGCTGATCGTATAATGGAGCGATACATGGCCTCGATTTACCGCATGACCACCGTGAACCACGATCATATCTTTGCATCGCTTCTGCGGGCTTCGCTATCCGGTCGTATCCATACAGAAACGTTGATCCAGCGCGGGTTTCTGGCTGCAGATCGAATCCTGGATATGCCCGGAATTTTCTGCCACCAAAGTTTGCGCGGTGATCAGTGCCATCTGCTGACCGATGATAGATTTCAGAAATTCAGCGATTTTTTGTCGATCGCTCTGGAAAAGAAAATTTTTCGCCGGGAAAACGGTCAGTTAGTACTGGATTCTCAGCGGCTGAATGCAGGCAATGAATTTCATCGTGCCCGGATCGACAACCCGGTGGCTGTAATGGCCAATGAAGTGGAACCACTTTCATCGCTCCAGCGGTCCATCAGACGTCTGGCCTGGACACCGGGTTTTCTGCTTCGCCGCAAAATCGCCATGCGGTTGCTCAAAAAGGACTTTCGGGAATTTGAAGATGATTACCGGCAATATTACGTGGCCGGTGAAAGCCACCTGCGGCAGGTGGGGCGTCCGACGCTGATCAAGGGGCGATCACGGAAAATCGGCGTGCTGCTTATTCATGGCTACATGGCCGCACCCATGGAGGTTGGAGAGCTTGCCGAAAGCCTTGGGAAGCGTGGATTCTGGGTGTATTCTCCCCGACTGAAAGGGCATGGTACATCACCGGATGATCTGGCCGTCCGGACCTTTATGGACTGGGTGGAATCCGTTGACCGGGGATATGCCATTATGAGTTGTATGTGTCAGCATGTGGTGGTGGGCGGATTTTCAATGGGGGCCGGACTTGCGCTCGATCTGGCGGCCAGGATAAAAAATGTTGCCGGTGTTTTTGCTGTATGTCCACCGCTGCAGCTTCAGGAGTTTTCATCAAAATTTGTCCCTGCGGTCGATGCGTGGAATCGATTGATGAAGAAAATCAGGCTCGATGAGGCCCAAAAAGAATTTGTTGAGAACAATCCTGAAAATCCCCACATTAATTATTTTCGAAATCCTATATCCGGTGTCAGGCAGTTGGATCGTTTCATGCGGACGCTGGAACCCCGACTCCCCCGGGTTGACGTTCCGGCGTTGGTTGCTCAATCCAGCGGCGACCCAGTCGTGAGTCAACGGGGATCGAAGCGGGTGTTTGACCTGCTGGGATCAAAGGATAAAGCATATACTCTGCTCAATTTCGACCGTCACGGTATTCTTCTCGGGGACGGTGCATGCCGGGTTCACGACGTGATCGGGGATTTTATCGAAAATTTCCGCAAAACGATTTGATCGCTCATTCCACCCCGTCCCCCCCTGTTGACCCCGCCCGTGGTGAATGATATGGACTTTTTGCTGTATTCATACCGGTTTTACGGACATCGCGCCGAGTTGCTCAGCCCTCCTGTGTAAAGATGTGAAGTCGCACGCTGTCCACAATGCCTATTAACCCATACAGATTTTTCGATGATTCTCCGGGGCATCAGGAGTGGTTGACAGATGCCTTGCCGGTGCCACCACAACAGGAAGGGGTGTTTGGTCGGATTGTCGTTTTAAACTGGAGGTTTGCTATCGATGGAAAAACTGGAACCTCAAATTTACGATCGCTATATCAAAGCCCTGAAGGACATCAGTCAGGCTATTACCTCGGATCTGTATTTGGAAGAGTTGCTGAAATTGATCGTGATGGTGACCGCCAAGGTCACAGGGGTTGAGATCTGCTCGCTGTGGCTGGTAGACGATACCGAGACACCGATGAAAATTCGCATGAAGGCATCTCAGACTATTGATCCTGTGTATATCAAGGATCGGGCGTTGAATTTGAATGAAGGGGTTGTGGGCTGGGTGGTCACCCATAAACGTCCGTTTATCACCGAGGACGTACTGGGTGAGTCAATATTCAAAGAAAAAGATATGGCACAGGCCCTCGGGTTGGTATCCATGGCCAGTGTGCCGCTCTTGGTCAAAGGTGAGCAGGTTATCGGGGTTTTGAACTGCTTTACTGCAGTTCCCCATAAATTCGCTCCAACCGAGGTCAACCTCATACAGACAGTGGCCAATCAGGCCGCAGTTGCGATATTGAATACGGAATTGATGGTCAAAACCCGGGTGATTCAGGAAGAACTGGAGGCTCGAAAGCTCATCGAGCGTGCCAAAGATATCCTGATGCGGCGGCGAAATAAAACCGGTGATGATGCCTATCAATGGATTCGAAAGCGGAGCATGGATACCCGTCAATCCATGCGGCGGGTGGCCGAGGCGATCATCCTCGCCGAAGAACTTGAATGATTGATTATAATTCAGGCTGAGTTGGAATATATTGGGATACACGAACCGATTTGTTTGCCTGCAATAACCGCCCGCGATGACCTCCCCATTTAAGACTGAATTAAATAGGGGTAAAACTATCATTTTTTCTAAAAAGCCCTTGACTTTTTCAGTAAGTAATTCTAAAAAAAGGCAAATAACATTAAATTAAATTGAACTTCGCGCACAACGGCGTGTTGCGAATTCAAACCGAGACAACGGCGTCTTTCCCTGTATGGGAAGACGCCTTTTTTTGTCTTTTCGGAAAGATGTGGGTCCGTTATTTATATTAGCCTGTAATTATTGATTTTTTTAATGATAGCGCGGGCGCCGAAAAACCGAATGGGAAAGGAGAAATGATCATGCGTTTCGCAAAAAGCAATGATGTTTTAGGAACCACCAACCGGGGAAACGCTGCAGAATCCAGTCTGTGCACCCTCTGCCGGGCAGATTGCCAGGGAAAATGCGAAACTTGGATGTCCAGCCTGAATGGCCGGAAAATGCTCTACCCGAGGGATTTCGGCACTGTTACAGCCGGGGGCAACAACACGACTCACGTGGGGGTTTCCTATAATTCACTGCGCATTCAGGGTTATGCATATGGTGCTCGCGGTCTGGCCGATGGGTTGTCAACCGATCCGGATGACTGCATATTCCCAAATGTCACCCTGGAGACAGAATTTGGAAACGAGATCAAAACCAAGGCCCGAATTCCGTTAATGACCGGTGCGCTGGGTTCCACATTTATAGCGGCGAAATATTGGGATTCGTTTTCCATCGGCGGGGCGCTGGTTGGTATACCGGTGGTCATTGGCGAAAATGTTGTCGGTGTGGATCGAGAGTCAGAAATTTCCAACGGTAAAATTACCAAAGCCCCTGAACTGGATCGACGGATTGACACCTATCTCCGCTATTATGACGGTTATGGCGCCATCATCGTTCAGCTCAATGTCGAAGATACGCGAAACGGTGTTGCCGAATATGTGGCAGAAAAATATGGGAACAAATGCATTATTGAATTGAAGTGGGGACAGGGAGCTAAGGATATCGGCGGTGAGATTCAGGTAACCAGCCTTGATTATGCGCTTTTCCTGAAAAAACGTGGCTACGTTGTGGATCCCGATCCTGAAAAAACCGAAGTTCAGGATGCCTTCAAAAGCGGTGCCATCAAGTCCTTTGCACGCCACAGTCGTCTGGGTGGAACCAATGTGACGTCGGTGGATGAGGTCCGAGAAGATTTTATGAAGAGCGTCGATTACCTTCGGAGCCTCGGCTTCAAGCGGATCTCCCTTAAGACGGGTTCCTATGGTATGGAAGAACTGGCCATGGCGATTAAGTTCGCATCCGACGCAAAATTGGACCTGTTGACGATAGACGGATCCGGTGGAGGCACCGGCATGAGCCCCTGGAACATGATGCAGAGCTGGGGCGTGCCGTCAATCAACCTGCATGCCAAGGCCTACGAATATGCCAGTATTCTTGCCGCCAAGGGGCAGAAACCGGTCGATCTGTCATTTGCCGGCGGTTTTGCCCTGGAGGACAGTATCTTCAAGGGCATTGCCCTGGGGGCACCCTACACGAAACTGATTTGCATGGGGCGGGCGATCATGGTTCCCGGTTTCCTGGGAGCCAACATCGAAGGCGTGCTTCACCCCGAGCGCAGGGAAGCGATTAATGGCAACTGGGATAAACTGCCAAAGACGGTTACCACCAATGGAAAACAAACGGCCGAAGAGATTTTTGCCTGCTACTACGATGTTCAGAAGAAGGTGGGAAAAGACGAAATGAAAAATATCCCATACGGCGCTATTGCATTCTGGACACTTGCCGATAAGCTCTCCTGCGGCTTGCAGCAGTTGATGGCCGGAGCGAGACGGTTCTCAATGAACCAGATAACCCGGGGGGATATTTTCGCGGCAAACCGGGAAACCGAACGCGAGACCGGTATTGCACATTGCACCGACGTCAATGACGAAGCGGCAAAGAAAATTCTGAACTGCTGCTGATTCCTGTTGAGGGGGCAGGAGATCGGTTCGGATTTAGAAAACCGGTTATGAAAGAGCCGCTTCGCCCCAGGATTAATAAAACAGCCGAAATATTCCGGAGTTAGCCCGGATTGAGGCGGTCTGCTGCGGTCGTATACGAAAAGGCCATTCGGGTAATCTATCCGAATGGCCTTTTTTCATGCAGTTGCCCCATCATCGTCATCGTCTGCCGTCGCTGGACCGGCTGCATCCGGTTTTGCTTACAGGCGCAGGAAATCACATGGTGGTTGAAGCCTGATGAAGAAGATACATTATTAGATAGTATCCACTTGCAGATCGTAGCCTTGTGAACGTTAATCGAGAGGCCAATTACAAAGAATCCAAAATCTATCCGGGCATTCAGTTGCCCCGGGCCAGACGAGAGAAAACCATGATGCCTGTTACATCACCCGAATCGGTTGCGGCCGTGAAAGCGGAAGAGTTCGATTTGTCGTTCAAGGTTTTTTATGAGCTCATGGCCAACAAGGTTTCCGATATCCTCCTGGTTTCCAGTCCCTATGATGCGTTTATCATGGAAGAAGAGGGGCGTCTTGCCGAACGAATTATTCATGAATACCGGGGATTGAATTTGTCCCGGCCGCCCATGTTGACGTGGGTTTCGTCCGCCCGCCAGGCACTGAATGCTCTCTCCAGGAAGAAGTTTGATTTTGTCATAACCATGCCTCGCCTGAACGATACGGACGCTGTCGGGCTTGGGCGAAAGATTAAACGGAAATTTCCCTATCTGCCCGTATTTTTAATGACTCATAACAGCAGCCGGATATTTCTGGATCCCGAATACCAGGATCGAAATTCCATTGACAAATCCTTTGTATGGTACGGGAATTCGGATCTGCTGCTGGCTCTGGTCAAAAGTGTTGAGGACTGCTGGAATATCGCCCATGACACGCACCGGGCCAGGGTGCGGGTCGTCATCATTGTCGAGGACTCGCCGATATACTATTCAAGGCTCCTTCCCGTTCTCTACCGGGTGATTGTAACGCAGACCTATGCAGTTATGGAGGGGTCGATCAACGATGAACACCGCCTGCTGATGATGCGGGCGAGGCCTAAAATTCTTCACGCGAGAAATTACGAGGAGGCTGAGGAACTCTATCGCCAGTACAAGCCTTACCTTCTCAGCGTCCTGTCTGATGTCCGATTTCCCAGGAAGGGTAAATTGGATGCCGATGCCGGCTACGCGCTGTTGTCCATGATCCGTAAGGAAAACCCGGATATTCCGCTGCTTAATTTGAGTTCAGAGGAAGGGAATCGTGAACGATCGTTGCGGATACCGGCTGTCTTTTTGAATAAAAATTCCCCTTCGCTGGTCTCCGAGATTCGGCGGTTTTTTATCGACTATCTGGGCTTTGGTGATTTCGTTTTTCGCCGGCCGGACGGCAGTGAGGTGGATCGGGCCGCCAATCTCAGATCCATGGAGCGAATCCTTCCGGAGGTACCCGATGATTCGATATTTTTTCATGCGGTGCGGAATCATTTTTCAACATGGCTGATGGCGCGATCGGAGATCAAGCTGGCCTCAGCCTTGAAACCGGTGAAGGCGACTGATTTTGAAAATGCTGCCGCTATCCGGGACTTTCTGGTGGATTCGATCCGTAAGCGCAGAAAAGATTTGCTTTCCGGCGCTATTACCGATTTTTCTCCCGAGGATTTTGACCCGGATGCCGGATTTGTCAAGATCGGCAAGGGATCGCTCGGAGGAAAGGCTCGGGGGCTTGCATTTCTGACAACTCAGTTGAAAAAGTATTCAGCTATCCATCAGAAATATCCGGATGTCGTCATCAGTGTTCCGAAAACACTGGTCATATCCACCGAAGGATTTGACACATTTATGGAGGAGAACGACCTCAAGGACAAATCGTTTGACGAGTTGAGTGACCAGCAGATTAACGACATGTTTTTTGCGGCACGATTCCCGGTTGACCTTCGGCGGGCGCTTGAGATTTTTTTGTCCCATGCCGATTATCCCCTGGCGGTTCGCTCCTCGAGTCTCCTTGAAGATGCCCAGTTTCAGCCCTTTGCAGGAATCTACAAGACATTCATGATTCCCAATAACCACCCTGACAACAGTGTCCGTCTCCGGCAACTCATTCAGGCGGTTAAGCTGGTTTATGCTTCCACGTATCTTGAGAAGCCCCGGGCGTACACCCGCAGCACCATGCACCGAACCGAGGATGAGAAAATGGCCGTCGTTATTCAGCAACTGAATGGCATTGAGCACAGCGGCTTTTATTATCCGGCGGTTTCCGGGGTGGCCCAGTCGTATAATTTCTATCCGATATCTCATCTCAAGCCGGAAGAGGGTATTGCCCACATTGCTTTGGGATTGGGAAAAACAGTGGTTGAAGGTGGAACGGCTCTTCGGTTCTCCCCACGCTACCCGGAATTCCTTCCCCAGTTTTCCTCCGTTGATGATGTCCTGAAGAATTCTCAACGGTCATTCTTCGCATTGAGGCTGAATCATACGGAACAGGCGCTCGGCGCCCGGGATGTTCTGGCCGAAGATGCAGCTCTGGTGAAACTGGACGTTGACAGCGCCGGGAATCACTCGGCTGTACAGATGCTGAGCAGTTGCTACATGGCGGAAGATCATCGGATCCGGGACACACATGTCCGCGGAGGATATCCGGTGCTGACTTTTGCCAGGCTGTTGAAACACCGGTTCATCCCGCTGCCCGAGATGCTGATGGACGTGCTCAAACTTGTACGCCGTGGAATGGGGTGCCCGGTTGAGATGGAATTCGCGGTAAACCTCCAAACCAGTGAGGACCGGAAAGCTGAGTTTTGCATCCTTCAAATCCGGCCGATGGCGATCAACCAGCATAATCGGCAAGTGGCCATAACGGAATGGGATATCCGGAATGCGTTTTGTTATTCCACCCGAGCATTGGGACATGGCGTGTTTCAGGATGTATCGGATGTTGTTTACGTCAATCCGGATACCTTTGATGCCTCCCAGACGCTCCAGATCGCCCAGGAGATCGGGTCAATCAATGCAAATCTGGTCTCATCAGGACGCAAATACCTTCTTGCCGGTCCGGGGCGGTGGGGGTCAGCCGATCGGTGGCTTGGTATTCCGGTCAGCTGGAAGGATATATCCGGCGTTGGAACAATTATTGAGGCAAAGTTTCGTTCTCTCCATGCCGATCCGTCCCAGGGGACTCATTTTTTTCATAACATCACTTCATTGGGTATAAATTACATTACCGTTTTTGATGCGGATAAGGATTTTATTCAGTGGGAGTGGATGCAGCGGCTTCCGGCTGAAAGCGAAACCCGATTCGTGCGGCATATTCGTCTGCCCAGCCCCCTGACGATCAAAGTGGATGGAAAAACGACTCAGGCGGTTATGTTGGCAGACGATCGTTAGGTGGAGAGTTCCGGGTTGCGAGTTCCGAGTTCCGGGTTTCGAGTTCCGAGTTCCGAGTTCCGAGTTCCGGGTTTCGAGTCTCGAGTTTCAAAAAAACTCTGGGGGGAAGTTATCGGCTTTTAAAAACGAAACCGCCGGCAGGGTATAGCCTCTGCCGGCGGTTTTGTTTGGTTCAATGTGGGGACCGGGGTGTTTCCTGAAATTTCAGCTCTTTTGCATGGTCCCTAACTGGCAATGTATTCCAGCAAAATTTTCAGCATTCGACGGATCGGTTCGGCCGCTCCCCAGAGCAGTTGATCGCCGACCGTAAATAAGGTGAGATATTCCGGGCCAATGTTCATTTTCCGGATTCTTCCCACCGGCACCTCGAGTTTGCCGGTTACCGCCGCCGGGGTCAGGGCCTGCATGCTGTCCTCTTTTGTGTTGGGGATAATACGCACCCAGTCATTGGCTTCGGCGATTATGCCTGTGATGTCATCCAGGGGAATGTCCCGGTTGAGCTTGATGGTCAATGCCTGACTGTGACACCGCATGGCACCGATTCGAACGCAAATGCCGTCTATGGGGATGGGCGGTTCGGTCTGGAGAATTTTATTGGTCTCGGCGATGCCCTTCCATTCCTCTCGGCTCTGTCCGTTATCCACCGGCACATCAATCCACGGCAGAGCGCTGCCAGCCAGCGGCGCGCCGAAATACTGAGTCGGAAATTCCGGGGCGCGAAGGGTTTGCGTCACCCGGCCTTCGAGATCCAGTGCCGCCGAGGCCGGTTTGTCGAGAAGATCACCGGCGGCTTCACCAAGGGCTGCCATCTGGGCCACAAGCTCGCGCATATTGTT
>ENA-ORCT01000929-ORCT01000929.1-marine-metagenome-genome-assembly--contig:-NODE-929-length-12402-cov-4.249168_pt1 | contig 12402 bp, 11 predicted proteins | sample MGYA00248632_ERZ508511 | MGnify/ENA primary metagenome ERZ508511 (study PRJEB26182, sample SAMN06268839) | marine metagenome | isolation source: Tt an P1-techrep anaerobic enrichment on pine from sediment...
CGGCGGACACGGACGCGCTGGCCGAGGCCATCCGCGCCTACAAGGCCAAGCTGTCGGAAGAGGCGCCCAAGGTCGCCACCCGCAAGGCCAGCGCCATGGCGCTGGAGGTCATCTATGACACCCTGCCCAACCTGGTGGGCGGCTCGGCCGACCTGACCGGCTCCAACCTCACCCGCACCGGCGCCATGGCCCCGGTCACGCGCGAGAATTATGGCGGCCACTACATCCATTACGGCATCCGCGAGCATGGCATGGCGGCGGCGATGAACGGCATCGCGCTGCATGGCGGCTTCGTGCCCTATGGCGGCACCTTCCTGGTGTTCACCGACTATTGCCGCCCCTCGATCCGCCTGTCGGCGCTGATGCAGGTGCCGGTAGCCTATGTCATGACCCATGACAGCATCGGCCTGGGCGAGGACGGCCCCACCCACCAGCCGGTGGAACACCTGGCCTCGTTCCGCGCCATGCCCAATGTCAACGTCTTCCGCCCCTGCGACGTGGTGGAGACCGCCGAGGCCTGGGAAATCGCCGCCGGCGCCACCCGCACGCCCAGCATCCTGGCGCTCAGCCGGCAGGGCCTGCCCTGCCTGCGCACCGCCCATACCGACGAGAACCTGTCGGCCAGGGGCGCCTATGTGCTGCGCGAGGCCGAGGGCGGGCGCGACGTGACCCTGATCGCCACCGGCTCGGAGGTCGAGATCGCCATGAAGGCCGCCGACCTGCTGGCCGCGGAGGGCCTCAAGGCCGCCGTGGTCTCGGCCCCCTGCTTCGAGCTGTTCGCGCAGCAGGACGCGGCCTACCGCGCCGCCGTCCTGGGCGAGGCGCCGCGCGTCGGCGTCGAGGCGGCCGTGGAACAGAGCTGGGCCCCGATCCTGGGCCCCAACAGCGCCTTCGTGGGCATGTCGAGCTTCGGCGCGTCGGCCCCGATCGACGAACTATACAGGCATTTCGGCATCACGCCCGAAGCCGTGGCCGAGGCCGCGCGTGGCCTGACCGCATAAGGGAGAGAGGACAGTATGACCGTTCGTGTAGGCATCAACGGCATGGGCCGCATCGGCCGATGCACGCTCAGCGCCATCATCGAAAGCGGCCGCACCGATATCCAGGTGGTGAAACTCAACGCCACCGGCCCGATCGAGACCAACGCCCACCTGCTGAAATGGGACAGCGTGCATGGCCGTTTTTCGGGTGAGATCAAGATCGAGGGCGACACCATGGACGTGGGCCAGGGCCCGATGAAGGTGTTCTCCACCTACGACCCGGCCGAGCTGGACTGGGAAGGCTGCGACATCGTCCTGGAATGCTCGGGCGTGTTCAACTCGCGCGAGGCCGCGGGCGTGCACCTGGAGCATGGCGCGGGCAAGGTCCTGGTCTCGGCGCCGGCCAAGAACGCCGACCTGACCATGGTCTACGGCGTCAACCACGACAAGCTGACCGCCGATCACAAGGTGGTCTCCAACGGCTCCTGCACCACCAACTGCCTGGCGCCCATGGCCAAGGTGCTGAACGACGCCATCGGCATCGAGAGCGGCATCATGACCACGGTGCATTCCTATACCGGCGACCAGCCCACGCTGGACCGCCGCCACAAGGACCTCTACCGCGCCCGCGCAGCGGCGCTGAGCCTGATCCCCACCTCCACCGGCGCGGCCAAGGCCATCGGCGAGGTGCTGCCCGAGCTCAACGGCCGGCTCGACGGCTCGGCCATCCGGGTGCCGACGCCCAATGTCTCGGCCGTGGACCTGACCTTCGTACCCTCCAAATCCGTCACCGCCGAGGAGATCAACGCGCTGATGGCCGAGGCCGCCCAAGGCGCGATGAAGGGCGTCCTCAGCTACGAGACCGAGCCCAAGGTCTCGGTCGACTACAACCACAACAGCCATTCCTGCAACTTCGCCTCCGACCAGACCAAGGTGCTGAACGGGCTGGTGCGGGTGCTGGCCTGGTATGACAACGAATGGGGCTTTTCCTGCCGGATGGCGGACAATGCCGTGCATATGGGGGGCGTGTGATGGAAGGCATTACCCCGATCACCTCGATGGAAATCAAAGGCAAGCGCCTGGTGGTGCGCGCCGATCTGAACGTGCCGGTCAAGGACGGCAAGGTCACCGACGCCACCCGCATCGCGCGCTTCGCCGAGGGGATGAAGCCTCTGCTGGCGCGGGGCGCGCGGCTGGTCATCCTCACCCATATGGGCCGGCCCAAGGGCGAGCTCGACCCCGCCCTTTCGGTGGACAAGCTGCGCCCGGTTCTGGCCGAGTATCTGGGCGTGCCGGTGCGCTTCTCCGACGTCTCCGCCGGACGCGCCGCCGAGGACCACTCCAACGCGCTGAAGGACGGCGAGGCGCTGCTGTGCGAGAACGTGCGCTACAACAAGGGCGAGGAAAAGAACGACCCGGCGCTCGCGCGCCAGTTCGCGGCCCTCGGCGACATCTATGTCAATGACGCCTTTTCCTGCGCCCACCGCGCGCATGCCTCGACCGCGGGGATCACCGCCTTCCTGCCCGCCACCGCCGGCCCGCTGATGATGGAAGAGATGGACGCGCTGACCCGCGCGCTCGAGGCGCCCAAGCGCCCCTCGGTCGCCATCGTGGGCGGCGCCAAGGTCTCGACCAAGATCTCGGTGCTGAAGAACCTGGTGGGCAAGCTCGACGCCGTCATCGTGGGCGGCGGCATGGCCAACACCTTCCTCTACGCCCACGGCGCGCCGATGGGCAAATCGCTGCACGAGCCCGACATGGTCGACACCGTGAAGGAGATCGAGGCGCTGGCCGCAAAATCCGGCTGCCGGATCCTGCTGCCCGAGGACCTGGTCGTGGCCAAGGAATTCAAGGAAGGCGCACGCAAGCGCATCGTAGCCTGGGACGACTGCCCCGCGGAATCGATGATCCTCGATGCCGGCACCCGGGCGCTGGCGCAGTTCCAGGGTGTTCTGGCCGGCGCGCAGACGGTGCTCTGGAACGGGCCGCTCGGCGCGTTCGAGATCCCGCCCTTCGACCAGTCCACCATGGCGCTGGCCGAAACCGCGGCGGAACTCACCCGCGCCCGGCTCTGCGTCTCGGTCGCCGGGGGCGGCGACACGGTGGCCGCGCTGAACAAGGCCGGGGTCACCGAGGACTTCACCTATGTCTCCACCGCCGGTGGGGCGTTCCTGGAATGGCTGGAGGGGCGCGTGCTCCCTGGCATCGCGGCACTGACCCGCGCTCAACAAGCCGCCTGAAGGAGGGCACAATGGCACTTATTACCCTGAGGCAACTTCTGGATCACGCGGCCGAGAAAGGCTACGGCGTGCCGGCCTTCAACATCAACAACATGGAACAGGGTCTGGCCATCATGAACGCGGCCAAGGCGGTGGACGCGCCGGTGATCCTGCAGGCCAGCCGCGGTGCGCGCAAATATGCCGGCGACATCATGCTGCGCCACATGGTTCAGGCGCTGGCCGAGATGTATCCCGACATCCCCGTCTGCCTGCACCAGGACCACGGCAACAACGAGGCCACCTGCATGACCGCGATCCGCCACGGCTTCACCTCGGTGATGATGGACGGCTCGCTGGAAGCGGACATGAAGACCCCGGCCTCCTACGAATACAATGTCGACATCACCAAGCGCGTGGCCGACATGGCGCATTGGGTCGGCGCCTCGGTCGAGGGCGAGCTGGGCGTTCTGGGCAGCCTGGAGACCGGCGAGGCCGCGGCCGAGGACGGCTCGGGCGCGGAAGGCAAGCTGAGCCATGACCAGCTGCTGACCGACCCCGACCAGGCGGTGGATTTCGTGATGAAGACCAAGTGCGACGCGCTGGCCATCGCCTGCGGCACCTCGCACGGCGCCTACAAGTTCACCCGCAAGCCCACCGGCGACATCCTGTCGATGTCCACCATCGAGGCCATCCACAAGAAACTGCCCGACACCCACCTGGTGATGCACGGCTCGTCGAGCGTGCCGCAATACCTGCAGGACCTGATCAACGCCTCCGGCGGCGAGATGCCCCAGACCTACGGCGTGCCCGTCGAGGAGATCGAGAAGGGCATCAGGATGGGCGTGCGCAAGGTGAATATCGACACCGACTGCCGGATGGCCATGACCGGCCAGTTCCGCAAGATCGCGAGCGAAAAGCCCGAGGAATTCGATCCCCGCAAATTCCTCGTCCCCGCGATGAAGGAGATGGAAGATCTCTGCCGCGACCGGTTCGAGCGTTTCGGCACCGCCGGTCACGCCTCGCAGATCAAGGTCATCGACCTCGACGACATGGCCGCCCGCTACGCGGATGGCAGCCTCGACCCGAAGACCTCTCAGGCCCAGGCGGCCGAGTAAACAGGGGACAAAGGAGGAGATCCCGATGGACCAGTCAAATCGCTATGCGCGCCTTGATCTCAAGGAAGAAGAGCTGATCGCCGGCGGCCAGCACGTTCTGGTGGCCTATATCATGAAGCCCAAAGCGGGCCACGGCTATCTGGAAACCGCTGCCCATTTCGCGGCGGAATCGTCCACCGGCACCAATGTGGAGGTGTCCACCACCGACGATTTCACCCGCGGCGTCGACGCGCTCGTCTACGAGATCGACGAGGCGAAAGAGCTGGCCAAGATCGCCTACCCGATCGAGCTCTTCGACCGCAACATGATCGACGGGCGCGCGATGCTCGCCTCGTTCCTGACGCTCACCATCGGCAACAACCAGGGCATGGGCGACGTGGAATACGCCAAGATGCACGATTTCTACGTGCCGCCGGCCTATCTGCGCCTGTTCGACGGCCCCTCGAGCACGATCAGCGACCTGTGGCGCGTGCTCGGCCGCCCGGTGGTGGACGGCGGCTTCATCGTCGGCACCATCATCAAGCCGAAGCTGGGCCTGCGGCCGCAGCCTTTCGCCGATGCCTGCTATGACTTCTGGCTGGGCGGCGATTTCATCAAGAACGACGAACCGCAGGGCAACCAGGTATTCGCCCCGTTCAAGGAAACCGTGAACCTCGTCGCCGACGCCATGAAGCGGGCGCAGGACGAGACCGGGCAGGCCAAGCTGTTCTCGTGGAACATCACCGCCGATGACTATCAGGAGACCATCGCGCGCGGGGAATACATCCTCGAGACCTTCGGGCCCGATGCCGACCACGTCGCCTTCCTCGTCGATGGCTACGTGGCCGGCCCGCAGGCGATCACCACGTCGCGGCGGCACTTTCCGAAGCAGTACCTGCACTACCACCGGGCCGGCCACGGCGCCGTGACCTCGCCCTCCTCCAAGCGCGGCTATACCGCCTTCGTCCTGGCGAAGATGGCACGTCTGCAGGGGGCCTCGGGCATCCATGTCGGCACCATGGGTTACGGCAAGATGGAGGGCGAGGCCGCAGACAAGATCATCGCCCATATGATCACCGAAGACAGCGTGATGGGGCCCTATTTCCACCAGGAATGGCTGGGCATGGCCCCCACCACCCCGATCATCTCGGGCGGGATGAACGCGCTGCGGATGCCCGGCTTCTTCGAGAATCTGGGCCATTCCAACCTGATCATGACCGCCGGCGGCGGCTCTTTCGGGCATATCGACGGGGCGGCGGCCGGCGCGACCTCGCTGCGCCAGGCCGAGAAATGCTGGAAAGAGGGCGCCGATCCGCTGGAATTCGCCAAGGAGCACAAGGAGTTCGCCCGCGCCTTCGAATCCTTCCCCAAGGATGCGGATGCGCTCTACCCCGGCTGGCGCGAGGCTTTGCGCGTCACCTCGGCGGCGTGATAAAGGGGGGCGCGGCCCCGCGCCCTCACCCCAACCCCACAGGGAGACACCCGATGTCCTTTGACCGTTCCATCAAGATCGCGCCGTCGATCCTGTCGGCCGATTTCGCCAATTTCGGCCAGGAGATCCAGGCGATCGAGGCCCAGGGCTGCGACTGGGTGCATGTGGACGTGATGGACGGGCATTTCGTGCCCAACCTGACCTTCGGCCCGCCGCTCTGCGCCGCGATCCGCCCGCATATCAAGACGGTGATGGACGTGCACCTGATGATCTCGCCCGTCGATCCCTATATCGAGGCCTTCGCCGCGGCCGGCGCCGACGTGATCACCGCGCATCTGGAGGCAGGGCCGCATATCCACCGCACGCTGCAGGCGATCCGCGCCAACGGCGCCAAGGCGGGGCTGGCGATCAACCCCGGCTCGGGCATCGACGACGTGGAATACCTGCTGGATATGGTGGACCTGATCTGCGTGATGACGGTGAACCCCGGCTTCGGCGGGCAGAAGTTCATCCACTCCCAGATCGACAAGGTGAAGAAACTGCGCGCCATGATCGGCGACCGCCCCGTCCATATCGAGATCGACGGCGGCATCACCCCCGAGACCGCACCGCTGATGGCCGCGGCGGGCGCGGACGTGCTGGTCGCGGGCTCGGCCGTGTTCAAGGGCGGCTCGGTCGAAAATCCGGGCGTCTACGGCGAGAACATCCGCGCCATCCGTGACGCAGCGGAAGGCGCGCGCAAGGCGGCCTGAACCTTCTGGCGCGACATATGCGAATATGTCTATGCTCGCGCCCGGAGTAGAAGGGAGACCATTTGATGATCCGCAAAGCCATTCTGATGGCATGCTTCGCCATGCCCGCCTTTGCCGACGAGGATATCGCCGACAAATACCCGCAATCGGTGCTCTACGACAAACCGTTCGAGGTGATCCCCGGCGTCTGGTCGGCGATCGGCGCCACCGCGCCCCCGACCTACGAAAACGCGGGCCACAACAACAACCTCAGCTTCATCGTCACCGGCGACGGCGTGATCGTGATCAATGGCGGCGCCAACGCCAAGCTGGCCGAGGCGCTCCATGCCGAGATCAGGGAGGTCACCGACCAGCCGGTCAAGCTGGTGATCAACGAGAACGGCCAGGGCCACGCCATGCTGGGCAACAACTACTGGACGCAGCAGGGCATCGACGTGCTGGCCCATGTCGAGGCGGCCGCCGAGTTCGAGGAATACGGCGCGCAGATCCTCTCGGGCATGCAGAGATACGCCAAGGAAAACTCCGAAGGCACCGAGCTGGTGGCGCCCACCATCACCTTCGAGGACAAGTACGAGATCGAGATGGGCGATATGCGCATCGAGGTGCTGCATCTGGGCCCCGCGCACAGCCCCGGCGACACCCAGGTCTGGCTGCCCGAGCAGGACCTGATGATCGCGGGCGATCTGGCCTTCAACGGCCGCATGCCCCCGATCTTCACCGAGACCTGCACCAGCTGCTGGATCGAGACCTGGGACACCAAGCTGGAGCCGATGAACCCCACCTACATCATTCCCGGCCACGGCAACCCCACCAACATGGCGCAGGTGCGCCACCACACGGTGGATTACGTGAAATACCTGCGCGCCAGGATCGGCGAGCATCTCGACAACGGCGGCACGCTGGACGACGCCTATTACGTCGACCAGTCGCCCTACGAACATCTCGACACGTTCAACGAGCTGGCCACCAAGAATGCCGGCGTCGTCTTCGCGGAAATGGAGTTCGAATAATGGCCGTATCCCCCCCTGTCTGCGATTTCGGCTGGAAGGCGCCCGAGTTTGCGCTGCCCGGCACCGACGGCAAGACCTGGACCCTCGCCGACGTGGCGGGGGAAAAGGGCACGCTGGTGATGTTCATCTGCAACCACTGCCCCTATGTGCAGGCGGTGCTGGACCGGATCATCCGCGACGCCACGGAATTGCAGGCGCTGGGGGTGGGCGTGGTGGCGATCAGCTCCAACGACGCCGCGGCCTATCCGGCCGACAGTTTCGAGAAAATGAAGGCGCTGGCCGTGGAACGCGCCCTGCCCTTCCCCTATCTCTATGACGAAAGCCAGCAGGTGGCGCGGGACTACGGCGCCGCCTGCACCCCCGATTTCTTCGGCTTCGACGCCGATCTGGGCCTGCAATATCGCGGGCGCCTCGATGCCTCGCGCAAGGAGGCCGGGCCCGCCGACCTGCGCCGCGACCTCTTCGAGGCGATGAAGCAGGTGGCAGAAACCGGGACAGGCCCGGAGGATCAGATCCCCTCCATGGGCTGCTCGATCAAATGGAAGGACGCCTGATGCGCGCAGTGATTTTCGACCTCGACGGCACGCTGATCGACAGCGCCCCCGACATCCACGCCGCCGCCAACAAGATGCTGGCCGAGGTGGACGAGGGTGCGCTCAGCTACGAGACCATCCGCAGCTTCATCGGCAACGGCGTACCGGTTCTGGTCGAGCGCATCATAGCCCGGCAGGGCATCGACGCCGGGCGGCACCCCGAACTGCTGGACATCTTCATGCGCCACTACAACGCCGACCCGGCCACCCTGACCGAGCTTTACCCCAACGTCCGCTCCGTGGTCGAAGGTCTGGCCGCCGAGGGCGCGCGGCTGGGCGTCTGCACCAACAAGCCCGAGGGGCCGACGCGCGAGATCCTGCGCGCCTTCGACCTCGACCGCCTGTTCGACGTGGTGGTGGGCGGCGACACCCTGCCGGTCAAGAAACCCGACCCCGCGCCGCTGCGCAGGGCGGTGGAGGCGCTGGGGCGCGAGCTGACCGTCTATGTCGGCGACAGCGAGGTGGATGCCGAGACCGCCAGCCGCGCCGCCCTGCCCTTTGCCCTTTTCACCGAAGGCTACCGCAAGCGCCCGATCGAGGAGCTGGCCTTCGACGCCGCCTTCGCCGATTTCGCCGAGCTGCCCGGCATCCTCGCCCGCCTCGCCCCGGTGCCCGCATGACGCTCAGCGCGCTGATCTTCGATGTCGACGGCACCCTGGCCGAGACCGAAGAGGCGCATCGCGCCGCCTTCAACCGGAGCTTCGCCGACTGGGGCCTCGGCTGGCACTGGACGCGCGAGGACTACAAGCGCCTGCTGAAGACCACCGGCGGCAAGGAGCGGATGCGCGCCTGGCAGATGGACCTTCCCGAAGGCGCGCCCCGGCTGAGCGACGACCAGATCGCCCGGCTGCACAGGGAAAAGACCGCCCGCTACGGCGAGATCCTGGCCCGCGGCGAGCTGTCCCTGCGCCCCGGCGTGGCCGAGCTCATCGCCGCCGCCCGTGACGCGGGGCTGAAACTGGCGGTGGCCACCACCACCAACCTTCCCAATGTCGAGGCGCTGAGCCAGTGCTGCTGGGGCCGAGCCGCGGAAGAGGTGTTCGACGTGATCGCCGCCGGCGACATGGTTGCGGCCAAGAAACCCGCGCCCGACGTGTTCCTGCTGGCGCTGGACAAGCTGGCCCTGCCCGCCGATCATTGCCTCGCCTTCGAGGACAGCGTCAACGGCCTGAAATCCGCGCGTGGCGCAGGGCTGAGGGTGGTCATGACGGCCTCGGCCTATACCGGGGACGAAGACCATTCCGCCGCCGACTGGAGCCTGCCGTCGCTGGAGGCCCGGCACCTGCCGGAGCTGCTGCGCGTGGCCCTCGGGGCGGAACCGCTGGACGCGGGCTGATTTGACCGCTCCGGCCTTGCGAAACATTCAAACTTTTGTATGTTTCGCATCTCGGGTATACCGGCCGCGTCACTCACGCGGTCCCTCTGCCATTCTGGGAGGTCAATTTGGAAATCAAACCCATCGCGCCGAGCTTCGCGGCGTCTCCGCAAATCCGTCCCGACGACGTCGCGCGTGCCGCACAGGCAGGCTACAAGACGATCGTCTGCAACCGCCCCGACGGCGAGGCCGATGACCAGCCCAAGGCCGCCGAGATCGCCGAGGCCGCCCGCGCCGCCGGGGTCGAGTTCCGCTACCTTCCGATCAAGCCCGGCCAGTTCACCGACGAGCTGGTCAAGAGCTTCGAAGACGTTCTGGGCACCTGCAAGGGCCCGATCCTGGCCTACTGCCGCACCGGCACGCGCTCGTCCACGCTGTGGGCGCTGACCCGCGCCAAGATGCTGTCGCCCGAGGCGATCCTCGCGGCCACCTCCAAGGCGGGCTACGACCTCAGCGGCCTGCGCCCGATGATGGAAGAGCGCTTTGGCGCCGATGTCTACACCAGCCGCCCCGAAAGCTATGACGTGCTGATCGTGGGCGGCGGCGCCGGCGGCGTCTCGGCCGCGGCCTCGCTGCTGAAACGGCGGCCCCACGCCAAGGTGGCGATCATCGAGCCGCGCGAAGAGCACTACTACCAGCCCGGCTGGACCCTGGTCGGCGCCGGCGTGTTCGAGCGCGGCCAGACCGTGCGCCGCATGGGCGAGGTCCTGCCCGACGGCGTGACGTGGATCCGCGGCGCGGTGGCGGGCTTCCTGCCCGAGAAGAACGAGGTGTCGCTGGAGAACGGCGAGCGCTACGGCTACGAGGTCCTGATCGTGACCCCGGGCCTGAAGCTGAACTGGGAGGCGGTCGAGGGGCTGGCCGACACGCTGGGCAAGAACGGCGTGACCTCGAACTACCGCTATGACCTCGCGCCCTACACCTGGGAGCTGGTGCAGGGCCTGCGCAAGGGCAAGGCGCTGTTCACCCAGCCGCCGATGCCGATCAAATGCGCCGGCGCCCCGCAGAAGGCGATGTATCTGTCGGCCGATTACTGGCTGCGCACCGGGGTGCTGAAGGATATCGACGTGGAGTTCTGCAACGCCGGCGGCGTGCTGTTCGGCGTGCCCGAATACGTCCCCGCCCTGATGGAATATGTCGAGCGCTACGACGCCACGCTGTCCTTCAACCACAACCTGGTGAAGGTCGACGGCGAGAAGAAGGTCGCCACCTTCGAGGTCACCGATGGCGAGACCACCTCCACCGTCGAGAAAGAGTTCGGGATGATGCATGTCTGCCCGCCGCAGACGGGGCTCGATTTCATCAAGGCCTCGCCGCTGGCCGACGAGGCGGGCTGGGTGGACGTGGACGAGGCCACGCTGCAGCACAAGAAATTCCCCAACATCTTCGGCCTCGGCGACGGCTGCAGCACGCCCAACGCCAAGACCGCCGCCGCGGTGCGCAAGCAGGCCCCGGTGGCCGCGGTGAACGCGCTGGCGGTGCTCGACGGGCATGAGCTGGTGGCGGAGTATGACGGCTATGGCTCCTGCCCGCTGACGGTGGAGCGCGGCAAGATCGTGCTGGCCGAGTTCGGCTATGGCGGCAAGCTGATGCCCTCTTTCCCCGACTGGATCATCGACGGCATGCGCCCCTCGCGCCGCGCCTGGTTCCTGAAGGAGCGGATGCTGCCGCCGATGTACTGGCAGGGCATGTTCCGGGGCCGCGAATACCTCGCCCAGCCCCGCATGACCTTCGAAAAGATCAGCGCCGAGTAAACAGAAGCCCCCGCATCCCCGATGCGGGGGCTTTTCTTGGTGACGATGGCGAAGAGCGCCTTGAAAAACGCTACCGGATCACGCGCTGCGCCGACCATCCGTTCCCTCGGCGGAAACGCCGGGCAGTGCCGCCCTCCGCCGCGTCACTCCAGCAGCACGGCAGGCGCCTCGCCCATCGCGCCGCTGTCGCGGCACATGACATCCTCGCCGATCAGCCGTTGATAGGTTGCCAGCGGGATTTGCTCGGCCCGGATGGCGCAGCCGCTTTTCTCATAGGCGAACAGCACCATGCTGTTGCCGGTGCAATAGAACAGCTCCACCCGGTCTGGCGGGCATCCCACCCCCCTGTCCTCGCAGGGATAGGCGGCGAGCAGCCGGCCGCTTTCGCGTTCAGGCAGCGCGGAATGGCCGATGCCGGGGTTCATCTGCTCCACGCTGGCGACCCACAGGGACCAGGGCAGCAGGCCATTGGCCGCGCAGGCATCCGCGTCGGCGCGCCCCGCCTGCGGCACGGCCAGCGCCAGCGACGCGGCAGCCGCCACGACAAACCGATTGCACATGATCCCTCCCACGCTTGCCTGCAATCAGGATGACAGGCCGCCCCCGCCCTGTCCATCCACGCGGCGCCGGGACTGGCGTTCATCCCTGACGCCGCGACACCCCGGCCACCCCGTTGACAGCCCGGCCGGGCCATGCCCCTTTTCCCGCATTTGTTTCTTTCGGGACCCGTCCATTTGTCCGCCTCTCCTTTCAGCCGGTTCGTTCTTGCCAGCGGTCTGACCAATCTGGGCGACGGCATCGCCACGCTGGCCTGGGCGTGGCTGGCCTCGCTGATGACGCGCGACCCGCTGCTGATCGCGCTGGTGCCGGTGGCGCTGCGCCTGCCGTGGTTCCTGTTCGCCCTGCCCGCCGGGATCGTCACCGACCGGATGGACCGCCGCCGCCTGATCCTGTCGATGGACCTGCTGCGCGCCGCCGCCTTCGCGGCCGCCGCCGCCGCGCTGTGGCTGGCGCTGCCCTTGGCCCCGCCGCCCGAGCGCGGGGTGGCCGAGATGCCGCTTTTCGCCGCGATCCTGGCGCTGGCGCTGACCGTGGGCGTGGCCGAGGTGTTCCGCGACAACGCGGCCCAGACCATGCTGCCCGCCATCGTCCCGCATGACCGGTTGGAACAGGCCAACGGCCGGCTCTGGAGC
>ENA-ORCT01000930-ORCT01000930.1-marine-metagenome-genome-assembly--contig:-NODE-930-length-12393-cov-3.103280_pt1 | contig 12393 bp, 6 predicted proteins | sample MGYA00248632_ERZ508511 | MGnify/ENA primary metagenome ERZ508511 (study PRJEB26182, sample SAMN06268839) | marine metagenome | isolation source: Tt an P1-techrep anaerobic enrichment on pine from sediment...
AGATAGCCATCTTTAAAAGCGGCAAAAACATACTCGGTTTCCGGGTTCAGTTTCATCTGAAACTGCCCATTGTCGGCCCGCATTCTCAGGTTGGTGCCATCGGTCCCGATAATTCTGATGCGGGCACCATCAAGCCGCTGACCGGATTCTTTGTCGTAAATTTCGCCCGCAACCCGAAAAACTTTCGGAGGCAGATAGAACGAATAAATATCATCGCCACGCGATCCTTTGCGGTTGGAGGCAAACATTCCACGCATCTCCTCTCCTTCGATAAAGGCCATGCCAAAATCGTCGCCTGTTGAATTGATCGGGGCTTTGAGATTTTGGAGGCGCCATTCGTTGTTTTCGTTACGCGTTGCCTTGAAAATGTCGAGTCCGCCCATGCCCATATGATAGTTCGACGAGAAGTACAGTTCGCCATTGGATCGGATGGTTGGGAAGACTTCATCGCCGGGGGTATTAATCTTGGGGCCCAGATTGACCACATTGGAAAAGGAACCACCGTTGCGGGTAGCCATCCAGATGTCTTTGCCACCATAACCTCCAGGTTTGTCTGAAACAAAATAGAGTGTATCGCCATTGGCCGACAGTGAAGGATGTGCTTCAACCAGGCTGTCGCCAACAAGGTCTAGTTTAGTGGGTTCCGACCAATCGCCACGCGACATTTTGACCCGGTAGAGCTCAGTTCCCAAGTCGGCTTGCTTGTCGTAGCGGGCTCGGGTAAAAATCATTTCATCGCCATTCTGCGAGAGCGTCATGGCGCCTTCCTCATCCGGAGAATTAATTCTGCCCGATTCGTCAACTAATTGGGGTGGTCCCCATTTCTGCCTTTGAACCTGGTATTCGGCCCGGTATATATCAGCAAAATAAGCTCCTGTAATCCCACTTTCCTTCCGTCCCACGTTGTTTTCACGTGCAGAGGTCATTAGAATTTCGTTGTCGCGCCCTCCCACAAAAACGGGTGTGTAGTCACTATATCGTGAATTTAGCTCCCGAACGGTATTCACAACGTGTCGCGTGGGATTGGCTTCCCATTCGCGGGTATACCGGCAGGCATCCAGTCCGTTGATTGCCCGGACATCGGTCGGAAAGGAATCCAGGTATTGTTGGTAAGCTTCAATGGCTTCATCGTATTTTTGCGTGGCCCGCAAACAGTCGGCCCAATACAGCACCGCCTTAAAATCGGGATGCTGCCGGCGAATGGCATTCTGATACCAGATCGCGGCCCTTCCGTAATCGCCAATGGCGCGGTAAGCTTCGGCCATCCGATAAGCCATTTCCATTTTGTGTTGCAGGTTGTCGTCTTTACGGTAAGCTTTGCGGTATTTTTCTGTTGCCCGGTAATATTCGCCAATCTCGTATGAGAGTGTTCCTAGACGATAGTTTTTTTGAGATGAACAGGATCCCAAAAAAAACAGGGCGATAAAAAGAGTGGCAACAAAATACGTCCGCTTCATGAATACAGGCTAATTAAGGCAATAAAAGTAACCAATTTTGTTTGTTATGGGAAAACGAAAAAAGAAAAGATAAAGTATTCCTTTCTTGATATTCGAAAAAGTAAATGGTTGTTTTTTCTTAAAAAATCGTAAATATTTCGTTTCTTTTGACAGGTATTAAGCAACATGCCAGACTATCGTGGGGAGTGAAAGCAGCCATATCAGCCTTATTTGGGAAAAGATGAGAACAGGAGATCAGTCCGCTTTATCCGAGATTTTCACCTGTTATTATTCCGATTTGTATCGCTATGGGGTGAAGATTTTGAACCAGCCCGACTTGGTCAAGGATTCCATACAGGATGTATTTGTCCGAATTTGGGATCGACGTGAAAAAATTGGTCAGGTGCAAAATGCAAAAGCATACCTCATCACTTCGCTTCGGCGGCAGTTGTTGGAAAATAAAGCACACTATGATTCCAGGATTCACGAGGGGAAACCAGCGTCAGATGAAAATCAAACTTTTTCCTTTTCCTCCGCCGAGTTTATGGAAGTTGAGGAAATTTCCATCCAGCTGAGAACATCGATCACCACCTCGGTCAATAGTCTGCCCGAGCGACAGCGGGAGCTTATTTTTCTGCGTTTTTATTTCGATCTTCGCTATGCTGAAATCGCCCGGATTATGGACGCCAAAGAGCAGACCATTAAGAACCTCATGCAGCGCTCAATCGCTAATCTTCGCAATAAATTGGATCGGCAGCTGTGGGATGGAATTGAGAATATGGATGATTTGATGATGACGCTTTTCTTGTTATTTCGACAAGTCAAGTGCTAGTTAGAACGAAAGCCGGCAGGGTTTAATATTTATCAACCCTCAAAAAATTTTAGGGCTTATATAAATGCGTACTCCGACCCAATCCCGAAGTGGCTTGAAAAAGTTCCAACCGCAGAATCATGAGCCAAACTCCTTCGGTTGAAATAAAAATTGAAAAAAGTTTGATTTAGGGTAGTACCTCCATGCGTTTTTCCCTTCTATCTAATAAATGGCAGGAAAGAACAGCTATGGACCTGAAAGAAAAATATACCCAATTGCTTGCAAGTGAAAGTTTCCAGAACGATGTTCGGAGCTTTCCCGACCTAACGGAAGACGGACAACAAGCCATTCTTCGAAAATATTCAATCACCGGTAAGGAATTAGCTTATGCGAGGAGATTCATGGCGGGGGTTTCATTCAAACAAGAAAAAGTAAATTCAACAGACGAAACCCTGGCCCGGCATCGGATGATGATGCGGATCAAGGACCACGCAACCGTACCACAAAAAGCTGGCGGACGCAAGTTCGATTTGACGACCTGGATGTTACGAATTGCGGCTGTTTTGTCAATTCCTTTGCTTTTATCCACTATTTACTTTTATCAAAAAAGCACACACGGCAGTCAATTGGTGACTAGCATGGAGAAAACCATTAACACCTTTACGGCACCTGCCGGAGCAAAAACCCAGGTGATTTTGCCCGACGGATCGGTGGCGTGGCTGAATTCGGGCAGCAGCCTTTCAGTTCCCTCGGTTTTTGATCAAAACAGTCGGGAGGTCAGCTTAATTGGTGAGGCTTATTTCGAGGTGGTAAAAAATGAGCAGGCGCCCATGCTGGTTTCGACGGGCGAGATGACTGTTAAGGTTTATGGCACCAAATTTAATGTCAATGCCTTTGCTGAAAACGGAGCCATTCGAACAACATTGGTGGAGGGAAAAGTCACCCTGATCCCCGAGATGAGTGGAAAAGAATATTTACTGAACCCAGGCTTCACGGCTTCCTACAACCTGGAAACAAATCAAATTAACTCAAGCGAAGTGGAAAAGATGGAAGCTTTTACGGGCTGGAAAGATGGTAAGTTGTTGTTTCACGACGAGCCTTTTGCGGACATTGTCAACCGACTGGAACGCTGGTACAATGTTGATATCCTGTTAACCGATCCATCGCTGGGTGATTATAATCTATACGCCACTTTTATTGACGAAAACATAGAACAGGTGTTGGCAATTTTTGCCAGTTCGATCCCCATTGAAGTGGATTATCCGAAACGCAAAAAACAAGCCGACGGTAGCTATGCTAAACGTAGGATCGTGATTAAGCGCGATGTCAATAAGGTGATCAACTAAAGATTTGAACGAGAAATTAACCGAGCTAAAAATAAAGAGGAGTCTATGAGAAAAACATGAAACAAAAACAGGAAAGAGCGGCTACTCCTTCCTGTTCGAATTAAAAATTCAACGATTTATTAATCACTAACAAATCAATTCAAAAGTATGAAAAAAAACAGAGAATTTCATGCCGGACGGCTAATTTACAGGTGTTCCGGACAAATTGTATTGAAGATGAAACTAACAGGCTTATTCTTTTTGATGGGAATCGTTCAGGTGCTTGCATTGAATGGCTATTCCCAATCCACGAAACTCACGATGGAACTCAGTGATGTCTCGGTCGTTGATGTTTTGAGCACGATCGAAGATCAAAGTGAGTTTTACTTTGTGTATAACAAAGATGCCATCGATATGGAACGTAAGGTTAGTCTCAAGGCTAAAAACCTGAAGATCCACGAATTGTTAGATCAACTTTTTGAGGGCACCAATGTGAATTACCAGGTTCAGGAACGGCATATTATCTTGTCTACCTTGCAAATGAACCAAAATGTCAGAACCATCACCGGGAGGATTACGGACTCATCCGGGAATTCGCTTCCGGGCGTAACGGTTTTGGTGAAAGGAACAACCCAGGGGACAGTCACCGATTTTGACGGAAACTACACCATTCGGGACGTTCCGGCTAATGCAACTTTAGTCTTTTCGTTTGTTGGGATGCAGACTCAGGAAATTGCAATTGGCAATCAATCATCCATTAACCTGGTCATGGAAGAAGAGACCATTGGTATGGATGAAGTTGTGGTTGTGGGTTATGGTTCGCAGAAAAAAAGCGACATTACCGGTACGGTTGCATCTGTTGGCCAGGAACGTCTTCAGATGGTTCCCAATACCACCATTGCGCAGGCCATTCAGGGCGCTATTCCGGGTGTAATGATGAACACCAATTCGGCGGGAACTTCGCCTGAGGAGGTCATCATGATCAGGGGACGTAATTCCATCGCAGGAGGCAACGACCCGCTTATTGTGGTAGATGGAGTACCTTATGGTGGACAGTTGCGCGATATCAACCCAAATGACGTTAAATCTATTGAGGTGTTGAAAGATGCTTCGGCTGCTGCGATCTATGGCTCACGTGGTGCCAATGGGGTTATTCTGGTTACCACAAAATTAGGGACGAAAGGAAAAGCGACCATTTCTTATGATGGCTATTATGGCATGCAAAGTTTTGTGGAAGTGCCTGATATTATGACCGGGCCGGAGTTTTATGACTTTAAAATGGAGCGAGAGCCAGATGCAATGACCGCATCGGAACAAGCGGTTTACGATGCCGGAGCATGGGTTGATTGGTACGATTTGGCCTTACGCAAAGGCTACAGTACGCAGCACAACATTTCCGTATCCGGAGGCTCTGACAATACCAACTATTACTTCTCAGGAGGACTGACTGATGTTCAGGGGCTCGCCAGAGGTGACGACTATCAGCGTGTGTCGATGCGTTTCAATTTAGATAGTAAGATCAATGAGTGGATTACGATTGGTACCAGAACGCAATTAACTTATGATGACCGTAGTGGGTTGAATGTCATCTGGGACGGAGGCACCGGCTACAACGGCGTTTTTTGGATGAACCCATTGACCACTGCGTATGACGACGATGGTAATCTGTCATTAAGACCGTGGCCGGAGGAACCACAAATTGGCAATCCGCTGCAACGTCTGCTTGCCGATGATACCAATAAAACATACCAGGCGGTAATCAACAACCATCTTATTGTTGATGTTCCATTTATCAAAGGTTTGCAGTATCGTCTGAATTCCGGAGTCCGGATCCGGTTTACCGATAGCGCAACTTATTGGGGAAGGAATACGCTAAATGGTTTGAGTGCCAGGGGTGAGTCGAGTACAGACAGGGGCAAGTATGAAAACTATACGGTAGAAAATATCCTGAATTATACCCGTGAATTTGGAAAGCACAACGTGTTTTTCACCGGAGTATTTTCTTATGAAGATTATGAAAGATCAAACAATGAATTGGATGCCTCAGGATATCCAAATGACTTTCTGAGGTGGTTTTCAGCCGGACAGGCCGAATTAATTGAACCTGACTATGGATATAGTGCCAGTACGTTACTTTCTCAAATGCTCCGTTTAAATTATTCGTACGATAGTCGCTACCTTTTGACATTGACGGTACGCCGCGACGGGTTTTCAGGATTTGGACAGCAGACCAAGTGGGGAACCTTTCCATCGGCTGCAGTGGGCTGGAATATTGCCAACGAAGATTTCTTTGAAAACCTGGTTCCAAACAAAGATTTGATCAGTGTTCTCAAACTAAGAGCATCTTACGGTTTGAACGGGAACCAGGCCGTCGGTCCTTACAATACCATTGCACGCATGGCCGAAGATAACTTTGTTGACGGATCAAGCACTATGCCCGGCTATCGCCCGAGTACATTGGGGATGGACAATTTAGGCTGGGAATCGACGAAAACATTCAATGTCGGTTTGGATTACGGCCTGCTTTCGGGACGCGTATCCGGCGATTTAAACTACTACGTCACCAATACCTTCGACCTTTTGCTCGACCGTACCATATCGCCCATCCATGGGATCCGGGAGATCACACAAAACATCGGAGAAACAAGAAATGTGGGGTTTGAGGCTTCTGTTAGTTCCCGGAACATCATAACAAAGGATTTTTCATGGACGACCTCAGCCAACTTCAGTACCAATAAGAATGAAATCGTTTCTTTATACGGAGAGTTGGATGCAGAAGGAAATGAAATTGACGATATCGGAAACCGATGGTTTATTGGAGAGCCTATTCGGGTGAATTACGATTACGTCTGGGATGGTATTTGGCAACTGGGAGAAGAAGAAGAGGCTGCGGTTTACAACAAATACCCTGGTGGAAGTAAAGTTGTTGATCAAAACGATGATGACTCTATTGATCCGGATAATGACCGGGTGATCCAGGGACAACGAGACCCAAAAGTTATTTGGGGGATGAACAATACATTCACTTACAAAGACCTGACCCTTTCGATTTTCATGCACGGGGTTCATGGAATTACAGCTTCCAATGCCCTGGAGTCTGACAACGTTTTTGGGGAGGTTAAAAGGAACACGACCATAAAGAATTGGTGGACACCGGATAATCCGACAAATGAATGGATTATCAACGATATAAATGGCGGGTCAAACGGCGGGAGAAGTGCCCCAAAGTATTATTCAAAAGATTTTGTCCGGATTAAAGACATCACCCTCTCTTACGACCTGCTGAAACTCTTTAGAATGGCTGGCTTCGGAAAGTTTCAGGTATATGCCACCGGCCGAAATCTGATCACCTTCTCGAACTGGCCCGGACTCGATCCGGAATTGGATGACCAGATAGCGCTACCATTGCAAAAGGAGTATGTGTTTGGAATCAATTTATCATTCTAAAGAACAACTAAAAACAAAGAAATTATGAAAAAGATATTAAAACATACAATTGCAATAATCACCGCAATCATATTTCTGGCAGGCTGTTCTGAAGACCTTCTGAATGAAGAGCCGCCCCATATCATTACCACAACAACGCTTTACACCAGCTACAATGGCTTTCAGTCTGGATTGAATGGCTTGTACTCACTTGTTCGTCAGGATTATGAAGGAGAAGATGGCAGCGCGAACTATCTAAGAATAGAGATGTGGATGAATGGCACGGACAACATGACTTCTAACCACCGCGATGGTTTTGCCCGGGTGGCCGAGAACTGGGAGAACAACAACTCCACCTATGACAGGATTACCAATAATTTCTATTGGCTGTACCGGATTGTCAATGCTGCCAATACCATCATTATTCATGCTGAAGATGATGGTGTTGACTGGACAGGTGGGAGTCAAAGCCCGGAAGAAAACAAAAACAGTGTGGTGGCACATGCCAGGGCCATCAGGGGGTGGGCCTACCGATACCTCACTTTTGGCTGGGGCGCTGTGCCGCTGAACCTGAATGAGGCATTGGGATCGGAAGTGAAAACAGACTGGGAACGGACGCCGGTTTCCGAGGTGCGGGCACAGATTATCCAGGACTGGGAGTTTGCAGAACAGCATATCGGAATTGAGCCTGAGTACCAGGGGCGGATTACCAAAGGGGCAATCCAGCACTATCTGGCGGAAATGTACCTTGCAGAAAACAACCCGACCAAGGCTTTGGAATGGGCAAATAAATGTATCAACACACCTGATTATCAATTGATCACCGAGCGATATGGGGTGCGAAGCGATCAGGAAGGTGTTCCTTTTATGGACATGTTTTACGACGGGAATTCGAACCGCTATCAAGGCAATACGGAAGCCTTGTGGGTATTTCCCTTTGAATTTGAGGTGATTGGTGGTAGTGGATCCATTATGCGGCGCTGGCACATTTCCAGGTATGAATCGGCTACTTTTGCCGGCAAAAGAAACGCCCTGAAAATAACTGCTGAAAGAGGAGGCCGGGCAAGAGCCCGTATGTCTTTAACGAAATGGGCGATCGACAATTATGAGGAGGGAGACGACCGGTTTTCCAATTATGCCATCCGAAAATTCTTTATCCTTAAAACAGCTGAAGAAAATGGTGCCGCCGGGGCCGATGTGTTGCCTGATGGCTATGCCTATGGCGATACCGTTTGGAATGACTGGTCGGAAGATATTTCTTCTTCAAACAGGAACGTGACCAATTGGCCGTTCTCAAGAAAATGGGATTACGGTTACGATTTAGATCTTACAGATGGTTTCCAATATAATGATTTGGTCTACTTACGATTGGCTGAGACCTATCTTTTGAAAGCGGAGGCTCAGCTCTTACTTGATGACAAGCCGGGAGCGGCGACTACCTTAAATATCATTCGTGAACGGTCAAATGCCTCGCCAATAACCGCTGCTGACGTTGATATCGATTTTATCCTCGATGAACGTTCGCGTGAGTTGGCTGCCGAAGAATCGCGAAGGATCACCCTTCTGAGAACCGGTAAATGGCTGGAAAGAACAAGGGCGCACAACCATAACGGAGGCGAAACCGTCAGAGATATTGACGTGCTTTTTGCCATTCCACAGGATGTGATTGACGCCAACCTGACAATGCCTATGGAAAATAATCCTGGTCACTAATTAGATGTTTAGCATTGGATAGATTAAATCTGCTTCTCCATGGAGAAGCAGATTTTTCCCCACACTATTTTCTATTTAATGTTACTTTGACATACTACACTTGAAATTTGACTATTTTACTACTTGTCCAACCAAAGGGGTCAGGGGAAACGTGTCAACGCAGAATTAATTTCTCTTTGAGTCCGCCAACAGGCAGTGAAATTCAGGTTTAGTAGAAACTAAATACTACCCGTAAAAAGAGTGGCATGATCGTGTCTGTCTTTTAATATTTTTAAAAAATGGCAGCAGTCAGGGACCTTTTTGTATTGGTAATTCAGACCAAAAACAAATGGATTTAACACAAATGACAGGAACAATCAAAATGCTGATAGTCGCCTTTATCTGCGTTCTTATTTCACATTTTGAAGCGTTTACCCAGATCAATGGGAATCAGGGTCATCCAAACATCATATTATTAATGGCCGACGACTTGGGCTGGGGCGACGTGGGTTTTAATGGCAATAAAAAGATAATTACCCCGAATCTGGATAAAATGGCCGAAGCAGGCGTTCGGTTTACCAACTTTTACGCGGCAGCTCCGCTTTGTTCGCCAACAAGGGCAAGCGTTTTAACTGGCAGAAGTCCGTTCAGACAAGGGATTTTTGCCGCACACACCGCAGGCATGCGGCCAGCCGAACAAACAATTGCAGAGGTATTGAAAAAGGAAGGCTATCGAACCGGATTTTTTGGAAAATGGCACTTAGGTTGGGTAGAACCTGAGAAGATAGAAAGCCGTGGTTTTTATTCACCTCCCTCGTATCATGGATACGATGAAACGTTTGCCACCAAAAGTGCGGTGCCAACTTGGAATCCAACAAAGTACCCAGACAACTGGAACGGATTTGGAAAAGGAAAAAATGGTGAATGGGGTGGTTCAATTTATGTGTATAATGGTGAACCCGTTACCGAAAATCTGAATGGCGACGATAGCCGGATAATTATGGATCGGGCGATTCCCTTTATCGAAAAATCAATCAAAGAAGAGAAACCATTTTTAGCAACCATTTGGTTCCATGCGCCACACGAGCCGGTAGTTGCCGGCCCGGAATACTTGGCTAAATATCCTGAACTACCCGAAGATCAGAAACATTTGTATGGTTGTATTACAGCCATGGACGAGCAGATCGGACGCCTAAAATCTTTCTTGCAGGAAAAAGGCGTGGACGAAAATACAATTTTGTTTTTCTGTTCCGACAACGGCCCGGCAGATCCACAGGCAAAAGCGGGAATCGCATCAGCAGAACCTTTTCGCGGACATAAACACCAGATGTGGGAAGGTGGACTGCGTGTTCCCTCGGTTATTGAATGGCCCGGAAAAATTGACTCAGGGACAACGAGTAAGTTCACTGCTTGCACAAGTGATTATTTTCCAACCATATTGGAAATGCTTGAAATTCCTGTTCCCAATAGGGTTCCATTAGATGGAGTTAGTTTGCTTCCGGTATTAAAAGGGGAGGATCTTGAGCGAACTGTTCCTTTTGCCTCAGGTTATCAACGCTTGTATAAAAACACAGAGTTATACGCTTTTATCCAGGGACAATACAAAATTTGTATCCCCGACAAAGGAGAAAAAATGATGCTTTTTGACCTGGAAAAAGATCAAACAGAGTCGAACAACCTGGCCGAAGAAAAGCCTGAAGTTTTCGCGAAGTTGAAAGTTGGTCTGGAAAAGGTTAAGACTTCGTGGAAAGAAAGTCGCGAAGGGAAAGATTATGAATGGTAATATTTGAAAAATAGTCAAACATGAAAAATTCAATTTATTTTGTAATATGCTGTTGTCTGTTTGCTGCATGTACAAATCCATCTCAAAAGGATAATAAAGTTGAGCAACAGCAATACCTGATGGTGGATGCCAAAGTTCGGGTGTACCACAAAGATGGCACAAGAACCTACAACGATTATCAACCCTTTGAAACCCGCACCGTTGAAAATTTAGCCGGATACCAGTCACCGAAAGAATTGCCTGAACTGAGCAAATACGGAGGCAATATAAATATGAAGGAAGAAGCCACAGGATTTTTTCACGTCAAAAAAATTGGAGACCGCTGGTGGGGAATTGATCCTGATGGGTATCGTTATGTTAACGTTGCCCTAAACAGCATCAACAGGGGACGTTCCGAAAGAAACAAAGAAGCACTGAAATCTAAATTCGGAACTCCTGAAAACTGGATACAGGAAACCATTGATCTCCTTCAGGAAAATGGGTTCAATTGTGCCGGTTCGTGGTCTGATTATGAGGCCATCATTGAAGCCAATAAGACCGCTGAAAAGCCTTTTGCCTATACCGTTAACTGGAACTTTATGAGCAGCTACGGACGTGAGCGAGGAGGAACTTACCAGCAGCCCGGGCATACCGGCTATCCAAACAGTGCCATTTTTGTTTTCGACCCTGAATTTGAAACCTTCTGTGACCGTCATGCACAGCAACTGGCAGACTTGAAGGATGACCCCAATTTGTTTGGTCACTTTTCGGATAACGAAATGCCTTTCAAATTTGAATCGCTGGACAACTACCTGGCGTTGCCTGAAGATGAACCCGGACACCATGCCGCTAAAAACTGGCTGGAAGAAAGAGCCCTTTCAGCAGAAGACATTACGGATAACCACCGGGAAGAATTTTTGTCGCTGGTAGCCGAAAAATATTTTTCCGTTGTGTCCAATGCCATCAGGAAATACGATCCCAATCACATGTATATCGGGGCCCGTTTTTACAGCAGCGAAAAAAACCAGCCTGCATTCATGAAAACCGCAGGGCAGTACCTCGACATCGTTTCCAACAATTATTACAACCATTGGACGCCTGACAGCAGTGATATGGCTAACTGGGCAGAATGGACAGGAAAACCTTTTATAGTTACCGAATATTACACCAAAGGCGAAGATTCGGGGATGCCCAACCAAAGCGGGGCAGGCTGGATTGTCCGCACTCAAAAGGATCGCGGGCTTTTCTATCAAAACTACAACCTGGCATTGCTCGAATCGAAAAACTGTGTGGGCTGGCACTACTTCAAGTACCAGGATAATGATCCTACAGCAACCGGAGTTGACCCTTCAAACATTGATGCCAACAAGGGAATTGTAAATAACGAGTACGAGGTTTGGGAACCGATGATGGAGAAAATGAATGAGCTGAACACACAGATTTATCCCATTATTAACCACTTCGACTCAAAAAAATAGTTCAGGTTTATGATTCATTGATCAAACTTTAACCAAGATGAAATACCAAACATTAGCAATCGTGCTGATACTCCTGTTTTTTGGGGCAGAAACAGCTAAAGGTCAGGAATTAGGGAAGACGTTTCCGTTGGTGGAACAATTAGATCTGCCAACTGCTGAAATAGAACGTTTTCATTTTAGCGACCACGACAAAGATGCGCAAATCTGGAATGGCATGTACATTGGTTCAAACAACAAAATCTACATCGGGCTTTGCACCCATGCCGATGCTGCAAACCTTTACGAGTTTGATATTGCCACAAAGACCATGCGTCATCTGGCAAACTTAACAGAGCTGCTCGATGAACGGGGACGCGCCATTTGGACCAACGGCAAAATACATGTACGCATGCAGGAACTGGATGGCTACGTATATTTTGGTTCCTTCTGTGAAGATAACGGCCCGCCAGCCATTGATGCAAGG
>ENA-ORCT01000931-ORCT01000931.1-marine-metagenome-genome-assembly--contig:-NODE-931-length-12382-cov-3.537261_pt1 | contig 12382 bp, 11 predicted proteins | sample MGYA00248632_ERZ508511 | MGnify/ENA primary metagenome ERZ508511 (study PRJEB26182, sample SAMN06268839) | marine metagenome | isolation source: Tt an P1-techrep anaerobic enrichment on pine from sediment...
GTGATGACGTACCGGAGATTCTGCTCTCGGGCAACCACAAGGCCATTGACCAGTGGCGGCTTGAAAACTCATTGATCCGAACCTTCCTCAAACGACCGGATCTGCTGGAGAATCGACCGTTGGGGCAGGAAGAGATCGATATACTGAAGACGTGGTGCCTGAATATTGAGCGAATCATTCAATCCCAATCTGTACGTGGCTCTGGTTCATTATCCGGTGGTCAACAAAAGCGGTGATACCATCGCTTCCGCCGTAACGAATCTGGACCTTCACGATATATCAAGGGCCGCGAAAACTTACGGGGTTAAGCGATTTTTCGTGGTAACCCCACTGACCGATCAACAGGTTCTTGTCGATCGGATTATCGCCCACTGGACTACCGGAGCCGGGGGCGTATACAACCCGAAACGGCAGGCTGCTCTTGAACTTGCCTGCCTGACGGCATCGCTGGACGATGCGGTAGCGCACATTACCGAAACGGAGAGAGACGCTCCTCGAATCGTGGCAACGTGCGCCAGGGTATGCAACTCGAGTATCGAGTACGCCGCGCTGCGGGAAAAGCTGAAAACCGGAAAACCGTATCTTCTGGTTTTCGGGACCGCCTGGGGCCTTTCTGAGCAGGTCCTGGAAGAGGCTGATTTTATTCTAAAGCCGGTGGCGGGGCGTTCGCATTATAATCATTTGTCAGTTCGATCTGCTGCATCAATCATCATGGATCGACTGCTCGGAATCGACTCGTAAACAAACGACTTGTTATTGGGGGAATTATGGAAGTAATCAAACAGATTGAAAGAGAAGCGATGCGGCTGGATTTGCCTGACTTTGCCGCCGGCGATACGGTCAAGGTTCACGTGAAAATCCGTGAAGGTGAAAAAGAGCGTATCCAGGCATTTCAAGGCGTGGTCATCAGCAAGCGGAAAGGTACCGCCAACGCCACCTTTACCGTTCGAAAGGTTTCCTACGGCGTCGGTGTTGAGCGTGTTTTCCCGCTGCATTCTCCAACCATCGATAAGGTTGAGGTCGTAACCTACGGTCGCGTCCGACGGTCCAAGATCTACTACCTGCGCAAACTTCGCGGCAAGGCAGCCAGAATCAAAGAGCGCCGACTCAACTGATCTTATCCGGAAGCGGTTTGTTTTCGAACCACCTTTATCCAATAGCGGGGCTGTGGACGCTTTTGCTGCTTTCCACAGCCCCGTTTTTCTGTTTGACTAAAACGCCGAGCCCTGAGAGCCGGTTTGAAAAACTGGGAATTGAAGCGAAAAGGTGCCTGCTGAGTGAGCGTTCATGGAATCTGACCTGTGGCTGTTTGAAAAAGAGGCGGTGAATCAGGGTTACCATGCTGTGGCCGGGGTAGATGAAGTCGGGCGGGGACCGCTTGCCGGACCGGTCATTTCAGCAGCGGTTATTCTGCCCGCGAATTTTTCGGCCGACGGCATTACGGATTCAAAAAAATTGACGCCCCGGAAACGGGACCGGTTCTATGACATTATTTACGAGCAGGCGCTGAGTGTTGGGATCGGCATTATCGAGCCGCTTGAAATTGACCGGGTCAATATCCTGCAGGCATCATTGCGTGCCATGGTGATGGCCATTGAAAATCTCAGGCCCGATCCCGATTATGTGCTGATAGACGGATCGCACCGGATTCCCATGAAACTGCCCCAGCAGACGATTACCAAAGGCGACTCTCGCAGTATATCTGTTGCGGCGGCATCGATCGTTGCCAAGGTCACCAGGGATCGACTGATGGAGCGGTATCAGCCGTACTATCCGGAATACGGATTCCCAGGGCACAAGGGGTATCCGACCAAAGCCCACAAAACATCCATTCGGGAATGGGGCGTAAGTCCCATCCATCGCCGAAGCTTCAGGGGCGTAAAGGAGTTCTGTGAGGAATCCGGCAGAATGGTTGACGGCTCGCTTTTTCAGAATAGCCAATGGAAAAAAGGTCCAAGGGATTAGTTCTGAAACTTGGTGAAACCGTTTAACGTAACCACCGGAATTGGCCATGCTCAACCGCAGACAGCGATTCGGAAAAGCCGGAGAATCGGTCGCCGCGCGTTACCTGCGAAAACACGGCTACCGGATTCTCGAGCAGAATTATCGGACCCGTATGGGCGAGATCGATATCGTCGCCAGGGACGGGGATACCATCGTATTTGTCGAGGTCAAAGCCCGGAAAAATTCTCGATTCGGAAGCCCGAAATGGGCGGTTACATCCCGTAAACAGAAAACAATTTCCATGGTGGCGCTGCAGTATCTGAAAGCCACTGACCAGAGCCAGTGTCGGGCCCGATTCGACGTGGTGGCCATTCGATCCGAATCCGGCTCGCCCGAAATTGAATTGATTAAAAATGCCTTCGAACTCGCCTATACGTGACCCGGAATCCGATGGTGGATCGGGTACACTGTATATTGTCGCCACTCCAATCGGCAACATGGAGGATATTACCCTGAGAGCGATCCGCATCCTCGGGGATGTTGATTTTGTTGCCGCGGAAGATACGCGTCACACCGGTCGTCTGCTGGCGCATCACAAGATCCAGGCCAATCTGATTTCCTACCAGGAGCACAACGAAGCGGAGCGAACACCGAGCCTGATCCGTAAGCTGAAGGCGGGGCGCTCGGTTGCCCTGGTTTCCGATGCCGGAACCCCATCTGTGTCTGACCCCGGGCACCGGTTGATTACCACCGCTATTGCCGAACAGATTCGTATAATACCCATACCGGGCGTGTCCGCGGCCGTGGCCGCTCTCAGTGCAGCCGGCCTGCCCACCGATTCATTTGTGTTTATCGGATTCCCCGCCAGGAAAAAAGGGCGGAGGATGAAGCAGCTCGAGGAGCTTTCCGGTGAACCTCGCACGTTGATTTTTTACGAATCTCCGCGGCGAATCCTGGATTTCCTGGAAGAACTCCGGGAGACGATGGGTGATCGTCATGCGGTTTTGTCACGGGAAATGACAAAGCTGCACGAGGAATTCCTGAGGGGCCGTCTGACAGATTTGATCGATCAGTTGAAAATCCGCCAGGCGGTCAAAGGCGAGTGTACGCTCCTGGTGACAGGGCGCCTGCCGGATGAAGAGCCGTCTCTATCTCAGGTTCGGGACGCACTGCATACCGGATTGAGCACCGGTGATGTGAAATTGTCCCATCTGGTCAAAGCTGTTGCCGGGCAGTACGGCCTTTCAAGGCGTGTCGTATATGAAGAGGCGCTCCGGCTGAAAGAGGAACTCTACCCGAATGAATCCGGTTCCTGAATATGTTTCTGCATCTATCTCATCCTTATTTTACCCGTCCTGAGTGTGCGTAAGCATGACAGCAATACCTCTCTGAAGGAAGCCTGACGCTGCAGTTCTAACAGAAAACTAAACACAGTATGTTAATGTGAGATATTTGGGAGCGCGGAAGAAAACCGCATTTCTGAACGATCTGCCAGGGGCGGATCGAGGTTTTTAACTTGATGAATAAAGGAGTTGATTTCTGATGGACAAACTGGATGCCATCTTTTCACCAAAGTCAGTGGCCGTGGTCGGCGCATCGACCACACCCGGCAAGGTCGGTCACGACATTTTTGCCAATATTTTAAAAGGGGGATACAAGGGGACTTTGTATCCCGTCAATCCCAAGGCCCGGTCCGTTCTCAGTGTCAGGGCCTATCCGTCGATTACCGACATTCCGGATTCAGTCGATCTGGCCATGCTGATACTGCCGCCGCAGTTTGCCTTGAAGGCTACGCAAGATGCCATTGAAAAAGGGGTAAAGGGGATTGTTATCGTCTCCGCCGGGTTCCGGGAAGTCGGCGAGGAGGGACGCAAGATTGAAGATCAGATTGTCGCCATGGCCCAGGAGGCCGGTGTCCGCGTCGTGGGCCCCAACTGCCTGGGGGTGATCAATCCCAATAACCTGGTCCGACTCAATGCCAGCTTTTCCGCCCGGATGCCAGAGTCCGGAAACATTTCATTTATCTCCCAGAGCGGCGCACTTTGCACGGCGGTGCTCGATTTTGCCGCAGACCGGGAGTTCGGGTTCTCCAAGTTTATTTCCATCGGAAACAAGGCGGACGTGGACGAACTGGACCTGCTTCGCTACCTTCATAAAGACCTCGATACCGAGGTGATCATGATGTACCTTGAAGAACTACGTCGGGGACCGGAGTTTATCGAAGCCGTCAAGGCCATTACCTCCGGGGAGCGGCCCACGCCGATTCTGGCGATCAAATCCGGCCGCACCAGCGCCGGCGCACAGGCGGCCGCCTCGCATACCGGTGCGCTGGCCGGGTCCGAAGGCGTGTATGATGCCATTTTCGAGCAGTCCGGGATCATCCGCGTGGATTCCATCGATGAGCTGTTTGATTATGCCAGCGCCTTTGCCTACAAAACCGAAAGTGCCCTTGGCAAGTTCAGGGCGCGAGGGCCGGCCGGCAATCGGGTGGCCATCGTCACCAACGCAGGAGGCCCCGGCATCGTGGCCACGGATATGACCGTGTCCTCAGGGCTTGAACTTGCCCGGTTCAAGGAGGAAACCATCGAGGTGCTGGCCAGTCATCTGCCGGCTGCCGCAAACCTGCACAACCCGGTGGATGTTATCGGGGACGCCGCCCAGGACCGATATGAGCACGCCCTGGCCTCGGTGATCAAGGATGAGGGGGTTGATGGCGCTCTGGTGATTCTCACACCGCAGTCCATGACCAATGCCATGGGAACGGCCGAGGCCATAGTTCGGATTGCCCGGCGAACACCGAAACCGATCCTCTGCTGCTTCATGGGCATCGTGGATGTGTCGACCGGCACGAAATACCTCCAGGAAAACGGGGTGCCGGTTTTCCGATTTCCGGAAAATGCCGCCAAAGCCTTCGGGGCCCTTTACCGATATACTCAGTGGCTGAACCGCCAGTTCCTGGCACCCCTCAGCTTGAGCCACGACACCCAGCGTGCCGGTGAGATTATCCGAAACTGTCTGGCCGAGGGAAAAACGCACCTTGGCGAACTTGACGGGCTGGATCTGATGGCCGCCTACGGGTTCAACGTACTGCCGACTCATCTGGCCAAATCCGAGGATGAGGCTGCCGCCATCGCCAACGATATGGGCTTTCCGGTCGTAATGAAAATCGTCTCCCCGCAGATCATTCACAAATCCGATGCCGGAGGCGTAATGGTGGGCCTTGAGAACGAAGAGGAAGTGAAGGAAGCATTTTCATCAATTGTGGAGCGGGCTCGTGCCTATGATTCAAGTGCCCGGATTGACGGGGTCCTGGTTCAGAAAATGGCGTCCAAGGGGGAGGAGGTGATCCTGGGAATGAACCGCTACCCGGTATTCGGTCCCCTGCTGATGTTCGGTACGGGCGGTATTTTTGTGGAAGTGTTTCAGGATGTCACCTTCCGCCTGGCTCCCATTGGGCGAAACGAGGCCCGGAGAATGATCCGCAGCATCAAGGGACACAAGTTGCTGGAGGGATTCCGTGGCCGTCCGATGGCTGATATTCAGGCCATTGAAAAATGTCTGGTGGCGCTTTCCGATCTTGCCGTCAATCATCCGGAAATCATCGAAATGGACATCAACCCGCTGCTGGTACACGAAGAGGGCAACGGTGCGACGGTGGCGGATTGCCGGATTATTTTAAAGGCGCCGGAAGGTACATCGGATTGATTCCGGGTATCTATAAGAAGCCATTAGTTATTAGCGGTTAGCAATTGGTTGAAAACAAGAGGCTAAACGTTTAAAAAACGAACCTTGCCAGGTTTCAAAAAAAGGCCGCCGTTTCGCCGGCGGCCTTTTTTTGCAGCCACGGAGGCCTGATTTCGGTGAATACGATTTATCCGGTCATCGCTGCGGTACCCGAATCGCTGCGGGAACAAACCGGCAGGACCCGTACCCGTGCACTCAGCCGGTATGCCCGAAAGGCCCTGGCCCTGTCTGCAGAGGCTTCCGGCGTATCGCTGCCGGATTTGCCGAAAGCGGAAAACGGCGCCCCTCGGCCGGTTGACGGATACCACTGGTCCATTACCCATACGCTTTGTTATGTTGCCGGAGTGGTTGCACCCGGTCCTGTCGGGATTGACATTGAAACGATCCGACCTCGCTCTTCCGCATTGCTCCGGCGGATTGCCGATGCAGAAGAATGGAACCTGGCAGGCAGTAAAGACCGCTGGCGATGTTTTTTCCGGTTCTGGACGGCCAAGGAGTCTGTACTCAAGGCTGTCGGCATCGGATTGAGTGACCTGTCCCGATGTCGCATCCAGAAGATCCAATCGGACCACCGGCTTATGATCCGTTATCAGGAACATAACTGGAATATCGAGCACCTCTATGGTGATGATTGCGTCGCGTCACTGACCTGCGGAGACTGGCGGGTGAAGTGGCGCTGGGCCAATCTTTTACCGGAACCTCATGGGGCGGCTACCGGAGATACAAGCGGACGCCGGGATCAGAGTTGATTCCAGCTCCGTTTTTGGGTTGGATCTGCTCGTCAGTTTCGTTTGCCGGTCTGATATGGCGCCCCCTCGCTTTGCGCTGTCTCCTTTCATTCGCGAGTCCGTAATCTCCAAACGGGCTGAATATCACTTCTTTGCTTACCTTCGCAATTCTTCGCCCACAATAAAGTTGATTCGCTTGACACCGGATTTCACTGTGCCGTATTGTCCAGTTTTCAGGTCAACAAATAGTACCCTGTGAGTGATGTATCGCTTTTTTCCAATTATTGATATGAGCCGGAACCAGGGGAGGACACTTTCATGAATGTGACATTTTACGGCGCCGCCAGGGAGGTGACCGGATCCATGCACCTGATTGCCACCGAAACCGATCGGGTGCTTCTGGACTGCGGAATGTTTCAGGGGCGGCGAAAAGAGGCTGCCCAGAAAAACCGTCTGTTGCCGTTTGATCCAAAGATCCTGACCAATATTGTGCTGTCCCATGCCCACATCGACCATTCAGGTCGGATCCCCATGGTGGTAAAGGACAATTTCCGTGGCCGGGTGGTTTGCACCCGGGTTACGGCCGATGCCTGCCGATATCTGCTGCCGGATGCCGGCCACATTCAGGAGTCGGATGCGGAATATCTCAACTACAAGCTGGTTCGCTCGACTCTGGCCCAGATGAAATCCGGTGGAACACATCGGAAACGTAACGAAATCAAAAAGATACTTAAAAGGAACGAGCATAAGCTGGATCTGGAAAAAATCGATGAACTGATCAGGACCTTTCATCTGGATGCCGTTGAACCGATATATACCCGGGCGGACGCCGAGCAAGCCCTGGAATACTTTGACGGCTATCCGTTTCGCCATCCGGTTTCAATCGGTCAGGACATGACCTGCACATTTTACGAGGCCGGACATATCCTGGGCTCGGCCGTTTCCATCGTCAAAATTAAAGAGAACGGCCGGCAGTTCACTGTCTGCTTTACCGGCGATATCGGGCGGTTCGACAAGCCGATCCTCCGGGACCCGGTCATGAATTTTCCGGAAACGGACCGGAATATTGACCTGCTGATTATGGAAAGTACCTACGGCAATCGTCACCATGATCCGGTTGCCGACCTGAAACCTCAGCTTAAGAGGGTTTTGACCGAGGCGCTCGATCGGGGCGGCACGGTGATTATCCCTGCGTTTGCATATGGGCGAACTCAGGAGTTGCTGTACGTTCTTCACGAGCTGTACAACGAGAATGCCGTGCCCCGGGTCCCTGTCCATGTTGACAGTCCGCTGGCGACGAATATTACCCGGGTTTTCGGTGAGCATCCGGAAGTTTACGATGAAGAGACCCACGAAACATTTCTGGAAAAGGGTATCAACCCGTTTTCTTTTGACCAGGTTAACTTCGTGGGATCGGTAGACGAGTCAATTGCTCTGTGCCGGGACGATCGCCCTCATATCGTCATTGCCGCCTCCGGTATGTGTGAGGCCGGACGGGTTTTGCATCACCTCCGGCACAAGATTCATAACCCGAAGCATACGATTCTTGTGGTGGGATTTATGGCCCAGCATACTCTGGGGCGCCGAATTCTGGAGGAAGGAGAGGCTTACGAAAAATCCGGACGAAAGGGGCCTGCTCCGGTTTTGAGACTGCTTAACAAAGAGTATCCGTTGAAAGCCCACGTTGAACGAATCGGTGGATTCAGTGCCCATGGGGACCGGGAGGATATGCTGCGATTCCTGGAGCACTCCGGTCTGCAGGTCAAGCGAATCGCCGTGGTCCACGGCGAAGAGGACCAGTCTCTGGCATTTGCCGACACGCTGCGCGAAAAGGGGTATTCGGTTTGCGTTCCACGGCGAGGGGAAACCATTCAGGTAAAATAGAGCGGTTTTGTTCAGGTATCGCCTGGTTGAACGTTGAATTCAGGTTGGATCTGGACGTCTCGGTTTTTATTTCAAAAAGTAATTCCCGGGTTACAAGGGTTTGAATCTGGTGGGCGGTGCCCACCCGTCGTCCTTTGATTGTATGAATCGAAGAACAAAGGATGGGCTTTGCCCGCCAGACGTTGCCGGCCCTTTTGGGGGTGATCCGTTGCCAATTGTAACAGGCATCAGGTGGTCGCAGGAAATGAAAGGGCCGATACAAAGCTCTGCTGAAAGTCCGGGTGAGACGCCAGATCAAGGACCCGGGTTTCGCGTGCAAGGCGTTCGGCCTGGCTGCGATAGCTGTCATCAAAAAGCGCCAGCATGGCACCTGCGCCGGCAGCATTGCCGATGACCTCAAAATCCTCGCTTTGCGGTTCGGGAAACAGGCCGAGGGTGCGCGCATCGGATTCCCGGATAAAACTTCCGAAAGCACCGGCAATCTGCAACTTTTGCGGACGGCTCCGGCCGGTTTCCAGGCAGAGCAGGTCGATTCCGGTCCTGAGTGCTCCCTTGGCCAGTTGTACGGCGCGAATGTCTTTTTGCGTCAAGGTGATCGCCCGTCCGGTCTGGGAGTTTTCCGGTCGGACAAGGATCAGTTCGGGGATGCCGCGCTCGCCCGGCTGAAGGGCAGGAAACCCGGCGTCACTGTTGAACCGTCCATCCGGTTTGAGCATGTCGTTTCGAAGCAGTTCCGCAACGGCGCTTATGATACCTGATCCGCAAATCCCTGAAGGCTTTGGGTTCATCCGGCCATTTTTTCGGATAACCGAGCAACTGAGGTCTCCGCCAGGGCGGACTCGAATGCGATCGATAGCCCCGGAAAATGCCTGCATGCCGTGGCGAATGGTTGCCCCCTCCAGCGCCGGACCGGTGGCGCAGGACGTTGCCGTGAAACCGTTTCGATCGCGGCAGATGACCTCACCGTTGGTTCCTACATCCACCACAACTGTTCCCTCGGGTGCGGAATACAGATCGGCAGCCAGTGCCGCCGCCACGATATCACTGCCCAGGAAACCGGAAATGAGGGGGAGCGTTATAATTTCAGCTGACGGGTTGAACCGGAATCCGAGTTCATCTGCGCGCAGGTTTTTTTCATCCACAAATACCGGGCTGTAGGGGTGCACGCCGATAGATGCCACATCCTCTCCGACGAACAGGTGGATCATGGTGGTATTGCCTACCACAACCATTTTCGAGAGGGAATCAGGGGCGATTTTGTTGGTGCGGCACAGCGCGCCTATGGCCCAGTCCACGGCCCTGATTACCAGAGACTGGAGCCTGACGCGATTGTGCGGGTTGCCCGACGCGGCACCAATTCGACTCATGACATCATCTCCGAACAGTGCCTGGGGGTTTTTAACCGAAATCGACCCCTGAACCCTGCCACCGGCCAGGTCACACAGGTAAACGGCAACGGTTGTGGTTCCAAGGTCAACGGCCAGGGCATACCCCGTTGCCTCAGCCCTGCCAATGCCGGGGGGGAGCTGAACCTCGCCTTTGCGGGTGACCTCCGGGCTCAATCGTGACGATTCGGGAATTTCAACCTCGACGTCCCCGATGATTTTTGCCAGGCAGGCCAGACGATAGCCGGCGCGAAGATCTTCCACTCCAAGGAGCTTTACTTCCTCATCGCCGGGCGGTGAGAGTGTTGAACCACCACCGGGAATCTTGACCCGACATTTGCCGCATCGGCCTTTGCCGCCGCAATCGGTTCGCAGAAACAGATCGGCCTCAATCATCGCTTCAATAAGGAGTTGCTCGTGTCCTACTGTCAGTGAAATGTCATCCGGAATCAGGTGAACATTATGAGTTTTCATTATCCTGCAGTACTCCGTTTTCCATGAAAGGTGTTACTCATATCAGATATTGCCAACGAACCGCGAATTGAATTAATTACCTGTTTTAAATCCGCGTTCCCGGGCTGCTCCGGGCCGAAGCCCTGGCAAATGAGTACCCGACATATACCAATACATATTTTTGGCAAGCTTTTTATGTATGCAAAATTGATTTTTCATTTCAGGGCCGACGGCTCACTATTTGGGGTGACACCCTGATATGGAAGACATTCTGATAAACTTCGGGTATTTCGGGCTGTTTGGAATCAGTTTTGTGGCAGCCACATTGTTTCCCCTGGGATCGGAGGCTGCTGTTGTGTTGCTGACAGCCTCCGGTTGGAATCCGCTGGGTATTTTCCTGTCGGCCACCCTCGGAAATGTTCTGGGCGCATTTGTCAATTATGGTGTCGGGCGGATCGGTGATCGGTTTGTGTTGTCGAGGTTTGTTGTGGCGGATGCCGGTTGGAAAGGGCGGGCTGAGCGGATTTTCAGTTCCTGGGGTGCCCCGGTCCTGTTTTTTGCCTGGGCGCCGGTAATCGGCGACCCGCTTACAGTGGTCGCAGGCGTGTTTCGGATTAACCTGTTTGTTTTTACGATCTGGGTAACTGCAGGTAAATCCTTTCGATACTGGCTGTTGATACTGGCCGGAGAAACTCTGCCAGGCTTTTTTTAACCGTACCGGAAAACTCGGAATGCGCTTTCCTGCGTGAACCCGCTCTCCGCTGAGGGGCCGGCGGTGGCGCTATCGCTATGTGATGAAGAATATTTGAATCTCGAAACTAAAAATCTTCAATGATGTCTCCCCGATCCACATAGGTGGCGATATCCCTGTATGCGTTATCGCATGCGGCTATAATTCCCCTGAGCCGATCGTAAACCGGATCCTCCTCATCGAGAACCTCGCCGGCCCGGTCAAGGATCTGCTTCCCAATGTTCAGAAAGGCGGCAATATCCTTGACGAGTTCTTTCCGATGGTGATGCTTTTTCCGTTCTTCCTCAATAACCGGCAGAAGTCTCTGAATGGAATATTCGACCAGTGCGTCCCGCGGCGTATTGAAAAGGGATGACGTGGTTTCAAGGAGACTCAATGTGTTTCGGCTAAGCACAAACGTTTTCTGGACGCGGTTGAGTTTTTTAAACGAATCGTCGGAGAGCCCCTGGGCTATTACTTCCAGCGCTTCGATATCCTCCAGCAGATGTTCAAACAGAGACTTCTGTTTGACTCCCAGGTGAACCGAGACAATGCTGAGTGCATCGATGGCCTTTTCAGTCAGTTTAAAGGTCGCCCGTACCGACTGCCGGCCTCTAAGTTCGGCTGCCTTGGGCCTGCCGGGTCGTTTGGGCGCCGGATGTTTTCCTTTTGTATCATTATTCATAAGGCACCTGCCTTTTTAAAAAGAAATCAGAATACAGCCTGTATCGGGTGTACATGCAGTTAACTGAACCGGCAAGATTCATTACTATGAAAAAATGAATCAATAAATAATGTTTATTCTAATAATAAGTTTTTTGGTGCCATTGTCTATATCATGATTGATGAGTTGAGTAAAGAAATGAGCATCAGGCGCAGGGCGCCAGCGGACAGAAAATCAGGTTCTTAGACGACCTGCGGGTATGAGAATCCTGTCGGCAGTTTACTCTGTTTTCAGAGAGACTCTCAGGTGCGGTATGGATCGCCAATCCATTCCGAGAAGCGATGCGGCCTGGCGATCCAGCAGTTGCGAATCAAAGCCGGCCAGCAGTTTTCCAACCGGCGGATTGCACCGGGCTCCGCCGAGGTGATATTCGGCCAGCCCGACGGACGCGTCCATCAGGGACAGGTCCGGCGTCCGGTATCGGTTGAGATCCAGGATGGCCTCATGCATGCTGCCGTGAAAGGCGGCTTTTTTCCAGTTTCCATACTGTCCCGAGTAGTAAGCGGGCGGTGCCAGACCGATCATGTTCTTCAGGGTGCCGGTGATCTCCGCAAGCGAGTGGGCCTTCAGTACAGGAACCGAAATGATAAAGTGGGTAAACGCACATTCCGGAAGGAATATTTCCGGAAATATGCGGCAGGCTGGGTTTTCGAGCCGGGTGAGCGGTTCGTTGTTCAGGTCCACCAGCCGGACGCCCATTCGTTTGGCCATGCGGGTGTAGCCGAGGCGGGAAAAGATTTCCCCGGTATCAAGTGTCGCGTCTCCGCAGCCCTCGGCCACGCTAATGTCG
>ENA-ORCT01000932-ORCT01000932.1-marine-metagenome-genome-assembly--contig:-NODE-932-length-12380-cov-3.179712_pt1 | contig 12380 bp, 15 predicted proteins | sample MGYA00248632_ERZ508511 | MGnify/ENA primary metagenome ERZ508511 (study PRJEB26182, sample SAMN06268839) | marine metagenome | isolation source: Tt an P1-techrep anaerobic enrichment on pine from sediment...
GAGAAACAGCACCCCTCCGGTCAGGCCGTAGGGATTGAGCAGTGTAAGCAGGGTGCCGTGGTAAATTCCGTTTTCATCGATGGGGATGCCCTGGAAAATGTTGGCAAATGCCACCCCGAAAAGAAGGGCGGGCACGAAACTGCCGATAAATATACAGGTGTCCCACAGCCTGGTCCATCGTTCATTTTGGATTTTGCCGCGAAATTCAAAGGATACCCCCCGGATAATAAGCGCGAAAAGGATCAGCATCAACGCGCTGTAGAGGGATGAAAACATGACTGAATAGACCAGGGGAAAGGCGGCAAAGGTTACGCCTCCGGCCGTAATCAGCCAAACCTCGTTGCCGTCCCACAGGGGCCCCAGTGAATTGATCATGATTCGCCGGTCTTCGTCGTTTTTTCCAAGAAACGGGTACAAGGTACCAACGCCGAAATCGAAACCGTCCGTCATGAAAAAGACGGCCCACAGCAATCCCCACAGAAAAAACCAAATGATCTGTAAATCCATCGTCGTCTCCATATTTTTCATTCAACTGTCGCCCGGGCTGGAACCACACGAATCGGCGGAGTTGGTTGCCCGGAACGCGAGCCATCTCTAAATGGGTCTGCTGTCGGCTATCAGGCCTCGGCAGTGGCCTCCGGCCCTGATTTGGCATTCTTGGCGATCAGATAAAATCCGATTGCGCCCAGAAATCCGTAGAGCAAAATAAAACCGATCAGAGTAATCAGTACCTGTGAACCGGCGATGGGGGAGGCCGCATCCGATGTTCTCATCAAACCATAGACGATCCAGGGTTGCCGGCCGACCTCTGCCAGCACCCATCCCAATTCGGTGGCAATATATGGAAGCGGCATGGACCACATCATAATTTTCAGATATGTGGGGCTCTCCACCAGACGGTTGCGCTTAAACCAGCCAATGATTGTCAGCAGCGGAAACAAGGTGCCGAGGGCGACCATGGTACGAAATGAAAACAGGGTGATCAGAACCGGGGGGCGTTCGTCTTTGGGAAAATCCTTCAGACCCCGGACTTCGGCGTTGATGTCGTGAAACCCCAGAAGGCTGAGAAGGCCCGGAAGGCTTCCAAATTCAACAATGTTTCGCTCATTTTCCTCGTCGGGAATGGCAAACAGGTGAATCGGTGCGCGGGTGGTGGTTTCCCAGTGCGCTTCCATGGCAGCTAGTTTGGCCGGCTGGACTTCGGTGACATGAACCGCATGCTGATCACCCTCGACAGCTACGAAGATGGAAAAGATCAGTCCGAATACCAGTCCGATTTTAAACGAACGGGTAAAAAATTCCACATGTTGTTTTTTCAGCAGATGGTAGGCGCTGATTCCCATGACAAAAAATGCGGAGAGAATATAGGCGGCACCGACCACATGGAAAAACTCGAGAATGGCGAATTTGTTGAACACAACGGCCATGAAATCAACCAGTTCGGCCCGTCCGTCACGGATGGTAAATCCGACCGGATGCTGCATCCAGCCATTGGCGATGAGAATCCAGACCGCCGACAGATTGCCGGCTAGGGCCACCAGCCACATGACCGTGGCGTGGGCTTTTTTGGATAATTTTTTCCAGCCGAAAATCCACACACCGATCAGGGTGGACTCCAGGAAAAAGGCGGCTGTGGCCTCGATGGCAAGCAGGGAGCCGAAGATGTCACCGACGTAAGCCGAATAGCGGGACCAGTTGGTTCCGAACTGGAATTCCAGGGTAATTCCGGTCACAACCCCCAGGGCGAAGTTGATAAGGAACAGCTTGCCCCAGAACTTGGTCATTTTCAGGTACAGTTCATCCCCGGTTCTGACGTATCGGGTTTCCATGTATGCAACGAGAACCGACAGGCCCAAGGTCAGCGGTACAAACAGGAAATGAAACATGGTGGCGGCGGCAAATTGAAGACGCGATAGAAACACGACGTCCATTCGAAAAATCCTCCGTGGCAAAAAGTGGTTGGAACGGCAATATTGTATGGCAAGTTATCGGTTGAATTCGCGGCCGTGACTCGTCAAGACGCTGGTAACCGATCGGCGGCATTGGCGTGCCGGGCTGCCGGGCACGGTCGGCAGCCCGTGCGATTTCCAGCTATCGGGGCCCGCTGGTTGCTCCGCCGCCTTCAAGGGTGCATTGCGTAAAATCAATCGATTGGTTGCACTTGGCGCATGTATGACTTTTATCGAATTCGTCGGAGAAAATTTCTTTTTCCTCCCCGCAGTTTGGGCACTTGCAGATAAAGGACTGGAGATTCTTGAACGTTGCATAACCCGGGCAATGCTGGGGCGTGGATTTATTGTCCGTCATGGTCTCCTCCTTGGTTGAGGTCACGGGAGTATTGACTATCCCTTCAGTTTTCCGGCAATCTCCCGGCCATAGTCGTGGGCCATCTGGATGCCGCCGCCGAGCGAACTTGATTTCAATCGCAGCGGTCCATTTACCATATCCATGTTAAAGATATGTTTCATGGTGTCGTAAATTCGGTCCGGAGCCTCACCGCTCCAGCCAAACGCGCCGAAAGCACCGCCCACCTTACCTTCGAGATTGGCTTTTTCGGCAAGAAACAGCAGCGTTTTCATTGCGGGGAGCATATCGCCATGGTAGGTTGCCGCTCCAAACACGAGGGCATCGAAGCCATCAAGATCGGCTTCCTTTTTTATTTCTTTCACATCCCGTACCGTGGCGTCGACTCCCGACATTCGAAGACCTTCTGCCAACAGTTCACCTATCTTCCGGGTTTCTCCGGTTCGGGACGCACAGACAATCAGGGCTTTCTGCATCACGGCTTTCCTCTATTTAATTCGATCGTCTACCCCGGTTTCAGCACAATCGGGGGTATAGCAGGTGGCGTCGACAAACTCGCATTTTTTCTTGCAGGACGGGCATTCTTCCGGCGGCACATCCTTCTCGAAGGTGTATCCGCAGTTCTGGCATTTCCAGGTGGTCATTGCGCCATCCTCCCTTTTGGTGCCTCGAGCGTACGCCGATATCCGCCGGGGCCTGACGGCGTCGGCCCACTCGACCGGCAGCATGTTTAATCTTTGAGCGGGCACCCCTGAATCACGGGCAGGGATACCGCCCTCTCATGGGTCCTGCGGGAGCACCGGATCCGAGTTGGGGGTCGGCCGGCAGCTCCGGTCAGGAACACACTTGCAAATCACGCTTTCCACAGGCCATGGAGGTTACAGTATTCACGAGCGGTGATCTGGTCGGCGTCAATTTGAAAAACCGCTTCGGGGGCTTCTCCGGGGTTGAGAAACTGACGATACGCCTTGCCATCGGCAATAATTTCGATCCACTGGATGTAGTGTTTTTCTTCCATGGGGTGAGGCACGTCTCCAACTTTGACCTTTACGCCGCCGGCAACTTTTTCAATAACCGGGACGTGTTTCTCCTTGGCTGCGTCAACCGTATTTTCCGTCATCAGCACCATCGGCTGGCCACAACATACCAACTCCCCGGCGCCGCCTTCGAGAACCTCGACCATGTTTCCGCACAGTTCACACTTGTAAACCTCGAGCCGTTCAGCCATTTTGACCTCCTTTGTTTTGTCCATGGGTTATCCAGATACCCTCCTCCCGCTGAGTGCGGGGGGAGGGTGGGTCAATCAGTAGTTTTCTCCCAGCAACTCGAAATGCGCCTGGGGGTGAGCGCATGCCGGGCAAAGCTCGGGAGCTTCGTTTTCTTCGTGAAGGTAACCACAGTTGCGGCATCGCCACACGACCGGTTCATCGCGTTTGAAAACACGGCCGGCGATAAGGTTTTCGGCCAGGTCTCGGTATCGTTTCTCGTGCTGTTTTTCAGCCACGCTGATTGCGGTAAATACCTTGGCAATGTCATCGAACCCCTCTTCACTGGCTACGCGGGCAAAGGCGGGATAGAGCATTGAGTGCTCTTCGTGTTCTCCGTCTGCAGCGGCCTGAAGGTTTTCCAGTGTGCTGCCGATCTTACCCGCGGGAAACATGGCCGTGATTTCCAGGTCGCCACCTTCCAGAAATTTGAAAAATCGCTTGGCGTGCTCTTTTTCCTGATTGGCGGTCTCTTCGAAGATCGTTGAAATCTGGACGTAACCCTCTTTTTTGGCTTTACTGGCGAAATAGGTGTATCGGTTTCTGGCCTGGGATTCTCCGGCAAAGGCTTTCAGCAGATTCTGTTCAGTTTGCGTTCCTTTAAGACTTGGCAAGATTTCCTCCTTTTTCATTTTAGACGTTTAAATGGTCAGATATTCAGAATGCGTCCGGCGGGTCCGCATCGGCCGCATTTTCCCACCAACCTTTCTGCTGGTGACTGTGTTTTTCCGTTTCCGCAAGTTTTTTAATCTTGTATGCCGAATCGCGCATCACACCATACAAAATGCCGCAACCAACATCCTCCCGGTAAGCATCTCCTTCGTCTGCCAGGCGCAGCATCCGGTCTACCAGCCGGAGGGTCTTTTGTATATTTCGGTCGCAGGGCCTCACGAATAACTGCTCTTTTCTGTCTGTTTCTGGTTAATGTGCCGGGCTCGCTTTGTTTGACGGTATCATGGTCAACGACTACATCATGCTTATTCAATTATTGTGCCATCTTTTTGCAACGTCGCTGGCTCCGCTGTTTGGCTGGACGAAATTTTAAGAAACCGTTCCTGCTTTTATCGAATAACCATCTGAAATAATTTGGATTGATTGAAACAAAATGGGCGCACTTTCATCACACCTGTATTTGCTGACCAATAATTTTAAAGGGTTCGTAGATTCCGTTCCGAGTTGTTTCATTTTTTTGCCGCTGTATCAGGCGGCGCAACGGCGATACATGTGGTAATGCCGTTTGCGTGATTATACGTGATACAGTTCTCATAGCCAATAAGAATCATTGCGAATTCGAAGATTGATGGTGTCTCATGTTTCCCTCTGGTACATATCCGTATCAAGGAGACATGTTCTCGTCTGTCGGCAGGAACGTTGAAATCCGTTTTGCCCGATTTTAGTCTGATATCCCTGCTCAAGACGCGCGTATTTGCATCGTACAATACCTTCATTTTGTTTTCGAATGATGTCGGCACAGATCCTGCTACCGATCATGGCAGACATGATGGCTCCGGTTGATGGACAGTTGTGAAAACACCGTCGACTTGACGGATGGCATCCCGGGTAAAATCTTCATTTCAACGTGAATTGTCTGATTTGAACGTCGTTGAAATCTCTCGACCGGATCGGTGGCTCAGCGCCGGGTATGTTGAGCGTTTTCTGGAGTATCAAACAGGCAGATAGACAGGAGATTTAGTATGAAACATTTGAATTCCATTCGAAAAAATGTTGATCTGATCAATGAAATCGACTGGGAAATGTCCCCCGAAGATGCGGTCACCATGTACCTGGAGTGGGGAAACAACCCGGCTCTTGGAAAGAACGTAGTTCGATCAAAAAATGATTATTCGACCTATTTTGTGGTCAATACCTGGCACGAACCGGTCATCTACCTGATGCGCCGAAATTCGGAAGAAGCCACCGAATTGGCGAAAATCGATATGCCCAGCGATATCCGCTCACGCTTCCTGGACTCAATAGGCCACAACAAGGGGGTTTATGCCATTGAAGGAGAAGTCAAAGAGTGGCTGAAAAAGAAGCTCCTGAATGATTAAGATGGTTTGTCAGCGGCAGGTACGTAGAGATGTTTGATTTTATTCAGACCCGGGGCAGTTAAATTAGTTCTGCAATCGGGGCAAAGCCCCACAAATTCCAGCCGATGTCCGAGTATCTTGTATCCGTTAGCGCCGTTTTGCCGGTTAGGCAGATGTATCTCCGGTTCAAACGGCGCATCGTCTACGCGATCACAACACACACAGCGAATGTGATAGTGGGGTTCAGTGTTGCCATCAAAGCGTTTAATTCGGCCGCCGTGCTCAAGTTTCTGTATTTCACCCAACTCGCAGAGAACTTCAAGATTCCGATATACTGTTCCCAGGCTGATTCGAGGCAGATGCTGCCTGACCATCTCATAGACCTCATCAGCGCAGGGATGAGAGTTGACCTTCCGAAGCTCTTCCAGAATGACCCGCCGCTGGCGGGTCATTCTTGTAATGGGTGTTTTAAGCAACCTGCTTACGTCCTTTCCAATCTCCTATCGATTGTCAAGCGGAACAAACTGGCACTCATCCGGTCCGCAGTACTCTCCGATGTAGTCGGACTCGGGTCTGTACAGCATCGGCTTGGGCGCAGCCTCTGCATAACGCTCCTCCAGAACGTGAGCGGCCCATCCGGCAACACGGGCGATGGCAAAGACCGGCGTAAAGAGATCAACCGGTATGCCCATGGCATAATACAGCGAGGCGCTGTAAAAGTCCACATTTACATAGATATCCGTTCCTTTTCGCTGCTTAAACGCTTCTTTTCCTTTGACCTCAAGGAGTTTTGAAATCTCATACCACTTGAGCTGCCCCGTACGCTCTCCCATTACTTTGGACATGGGGGCGAGGATAAACGCCCGGGGATCATCCGTCTGATACACCGCGTGTCCCAAACCGAAAATCTTTCGGCCCGCATCAAGTTCCTGCTCAACGTAAGCGTCCACAGCTTCCGGGGAGCCGATGTCGATAAGCATCTCCATGACACGTACGTTGGCGCCGCCGTGCAGTTCACCGGACAGTGAACCGATGGCACCGGCAATGGCACTGTACATGTGGGCCCGGGTGGATGCAATCTGTCGGGCCGAGAACGTTGAGGCGTTAAAGGAATGCTCGGCATGAAGGATCATGGCCACATCAAAGAAGCGGGCGATTTCCGCATCCGGCATCTCTCCGGAAAGCATATAGAGAAAATTGGCGGCATGGCCAAGCTGCGGCAGGGGAGCCAGTGGCTCCTTTCCATTTCGAATCCGCTCCCATGCGGCCAGGACGGTCGGCAGCTTGGCGATGAGCCTGACCGCAATTCGCCGGCTTGCCTCCCTGGACGGGTCGGTGGCATCCGGGTCATGGTCTGCCAGCATGGCCACCGTGGATTGAAGCACGTCCATTGGATGCGCGTGTTTCGGCCGGGTCTTCAGGGCATCGAGTACGGCATCGGGAATCGGCCGTTCGGCGGAAAGCCATTCCTGAAACTCAGCCAGTTCCGATCGGGATGGCAGGTGTTCGAATAAAATCAGATGAGCCACTTCTTCAAATGTAGCCTGTTCGGCAAGCTCCTGAACCAGAAATCCCCGATAGATCAGCTTGCCGGCTGCCCCGTCAACATCGCTGATCCGTGTGCTGGCCACAGTGACACCGCGAAGTCCGGTATTTACAGTCGGTACGCATTCTTCCATAAGAAACCTCTTTTTGAATTCGATACGAGCTAAGAGCCAGTTTCAATCCCCTGATTTTCAAACAGGCCCTTACAGGTTGTCAATCCACATGTCCGCTTCGCCGCCGCAGTGGGAGCAGGTGGCATGTCCCCGGATCGGTTTTTTCAACTGCTTTTCATCGGTGTCAGATGGTGCAGCCGCGGTGGATTCCTGTTGCTCCTCCAGGTCATCAAGAGAGCAGGTAATAGTCATTTCCGCCTCATTTCCGCAGTTTTTGCATTCACATACTTTTTTAATGGTCTTGATGTTGTCTGCCATGCTTATCTCCTTAGGAAGAGTCGGTTGGTTTCGAGAGGGGGTTCGGACGATGGTTTGTCCAAGATCTTGTTCTACAGAACAAAAATGGAATCTGGCTTGAAAAATGTCAAGTGAGAAATAAAAATCTGCTGAAAGCGCTTGAATAATCGCAAGTTGAAAAGAAAAATCAAAGCTGGTAGGATAGTAATGTTTATCTCGCTCAAATGATAATCCTCAACAATTTTTTACAGGTTCGATATGATTTCCGTCAGGGTACCGAAAGGTTTCGATTTGCCCGTCAACGGGCAGCCTTCCCTTGAGCTGGAAGTTTTAGACCCGCCGGTTCGGGTAGCGGCTCTTCCCGAACGGATACCATTTGTCAAGCCGCGGCTGAAAGTAAAAATCGGTGACGCGGTGAAAATCGGATCGGTCCTGTTTGAGGACAAACGGAACCCGGAAATGGTGTTTCTCTCTCCGGGCGGCGGAGAGATCGAACAGATCAATTTCGGACGGCGTCGCGTCATTCGGGAAATCGTGATTCGGCTGGATGAAGAGGAATCCCATCAGTCCTCCGATCCGCTTCCGGAAGAGGCACTGAATACCGTCCCGCGCGATGAATTGATCCGGCGGCTCATGGCGGGCGGGATGTGGCCGCTGATACGGGAACTTCCATTCCGGGATATCGCCAATCCAGGTCATCGCCCCCCGCATTTGTTCGTCTGCCTTGATTCTACCGAGCCCTTCCTGCCCGATCCGGTCATATATCTCAATGGAAAGACGGATTTGTTCGGTTTCGGGCTCAAGGTACTGCAGCGGCTGGCGGGCGATGCGGTTCACATTTGCGTGTCCCGGGAGCGGGTTGATTCACTGGAATTGCCGAAATCGTGGGTTACCCACCAGTACACCGGCCGCTATCCGGCTCATGATCCCGGTGCCCTGCTTTACCGGCTCAAAGCGAGCGCTGCTGAAAATCGTTCCTGGTTTATCACCGGGGATAATGTGCTGCGGATCGGCGAGTTTTGCCGGACGGGCGTTTATCCGGTCAGCCGTACGGTGGTCGTGTCCGGCAGCGCGGCCGCAAGCCGGAGACATCTTGTCACCCGCATCGGCGCGCCGCTTGTGCAACTGGCCGGAAAACCCGCTGGAAACGGTGATACGCGGCATATCGCCGGGGGGCTTTTCACCGGTTATATCACTTCGGCGGATTCTTATCTGGGATTGTTCGAAACCGCTTTGACGCTCATCCCCGAAGGCAACGAAAAAGAGTCCATGGCGCTTTTTAAACCGGGATTCCGGAAGCCGACGTTCTCCCGGGTATTCGCGTCCCGGCTGACCCGGAAACCACTGACCTGCGACGGCAACCAGCATGGCGGTCTAAGGGCCTGCATCGCCTGCATGCACTGCGCCGATGCATGCCCCGTGGACATCCTGCCGCAGCTTGCTTACAAAGCCATCCTGGCCGAAGAGGTGGAAGAGTACCTCGAGCACGGGCTGCTCGATTGTGTGGAGTGCGGCCTGTGTTCATGGGTCTGCCCCGCGAAGATAGACCTGGCTGAAGCACTGAAAGCGGCCAAGGCCGCCTATTTCAACGAGCAGGCTGGATGATGAACGGTTTAAAAAAATTTTTTGACTCGCAGCAGCGACACTTTGTCGACGGCGGAAAGTATGAACGGTGGTATCCGCTGTTCGAGGCGATTGAAACGGTGTTTTTTGCTTCGGACGAGGTGACCCGGAAATGGCCCCATACCCGTGACAGTCTGGATGTCAAGCGCTACATGGCGATGGTCATATTCATGCTTCTTCCGGCTCTTTTTTTCGGTATGTATAATGTCGGATACCAGTCGCGCCTCGCCTCCGGATTCACGCTGGATGTTCTGCCGTGCTTCTGGCTGGGCTTTAAAGCCGTTATGCCTCTTGTGATCGTCTCCTATGCCTTCGGGTTCGGATGGGAAATTGTTTTTGCCGTTGTCCGGAGGCACACGATCAGTGAAGGGGTTTTTGTATCGGCCATGCTGTTTCCGTTGACGCTGCCGCCGACGACACCGCTGTGGCAGGCTGCTTTAGGGATTTCCTTCGGGGTTGTCATCGGCAAGGAGATCTTTGGGGGGACGGGCAGAAACTTTCTCAACCCGGCGCTTACGGGGCGGGCGTTTCTTTATTTCGCCTATCCGGTACAGATGTCCGGCGATGCCGTCTGGACCCTGTTGAGCGGGGTCGGCGAGACTGCCGTTGACGCCGTTACATCGGCCACTCCGCTTGTGGTGGCGGCGACCGCCAAAACCGCCGGAGCGGTTGAAGAGACGCTGGCCAGCGCGGGCTTTACCTTTTCCTCATTGTTCCTTGGACGTTATCCGGCCAGTATCGGTGCATCATCGACGCTGCTGTGCCTGATTGGCGCCGTCGCTCTTATCATTATCGGTGTGGCCAGCTACCGCATTATCATTGGAGATATCCTCGGCGTTCTGGCCATGGGCTTCCTGCTGAACCTGATTGCCAATGAATCCTCCATGCCTTATCTTTCGCTGAATCCGTTTTATCATCTGGTAATGGGGGGCGCGGCTTTCGGAATTGCCTACATGACCACGGATCCGGTATCGGCACCGGATCTTCATGAGGCGCGCTGGATTTACGGCTTTTTAATCGGTGCCTTGACAGTTCTGATACGGGTTTTCAATCCGGCATTTCCTGAGGGTATCATGCTGGCCATTCTGTTCATGAACGTGTTTGCGCCATTGCTTGACCACATTGTGGTGCGGATGAAGTTGAAAAAGAGGATACCGAATGTCTAGTGGGCTGAAGACTTTCGTTTTCGCGGGCGTTCTCTGCCTTGTCTGCAGTGTTTTGCTTACCACCGCATCGACGGGGCTCAAGAGCATCCAACTGAGAAACGTAGCGGTCGATCGGCAAAAAAATATCCTCAAGTCTCTGGGACTGGTCAAAGAGGAGCAGCGTTATTCGCCCGCCGAGATCGAGACATTATACCAGGAAAATGTGAAAAATCTGTGGGTTGATTCGACCGGCGCCCTTGTGCCGGAATCAGACAGGGGGGACCAGGATTTGCCCCTTTACGCTTATCTCGCGGATAATCAGATTCAGGCCTATGCGGTTCCGATCAACACCCGGGGATTGTGGGGTAAAATTTTCGGCTATCTGGCCCTGGAAAGCGATGGAACGACTATCCGTGGCTTTACCGTTTACAAGCACTCCGAGACGCCCGGCCTCGGTGGGGAAATCGAAAAACGCTGGTTTCAAAAAAATTTCGAAGGAAAAAAAATCATAAACCGGGAGGGTGAATTCGTCGCCATTGCCGTGGCAAAGGGCGATGTGCGGCAGATGATCCCGGCCCCTGATCAGGTGAACTATGTTGACGGCATCTCCGGTGCGACACTGACCGGCAGGTTTCTCTCTTCGGGATTTAAAGAGATCCTGAGAGACTACGAGCCTGTGGCCATTCAATTCCGCACGAAGAACTACCGTGAGCAGTGAATCCGGGTCGCCTGATGCCTTGTCAGGCAATGCCTGAAACCCGTTGAACGCGGGCTGCCAACAGGCCCGATTATCAATAACACGTATTGCACCAGGGAGAAGCGATGGACACCACTGCTGCCAGACCGTGGAGTGGTATTCGAAAAACGTTTACCTATAAAGCCATCTCGGACGCGCTATGGCAGTCAAACCCGATTTCCAAACAGATATTGGGGATCTGCTCGGCGCTGGCCGTTACCGTTCAGCTCAACACAGCCATCGTCATGAGTCTTGCGTTGACTTTTGTGGTCTCGTTTTCCAATCTGGTGATCTCCTCCATGCGGACGCTGATTCCCCGGAACATCCGTATAATTGTGGAGGTGGCCGTTATCGCCACCCTGGTGATTCTGGCCGATGAATTCTTAAAAGCCTTCATGTACGATATCAGTAAACAATTGTCCGTATTTGTCGGTTTGATAATCACCAACTGTATTGTAATGGGGCGGGCGGAAACCTATGCCATGGCCAATCCGCCGATTCGATCGTTTGTCGACGGCCTGGCAAACGGCATCGGATATGGCTCTATACTGTGCGGTGTCGCTTTTTTCAGGGAACTTCTGGGCGCGGGAAAGCTTATGGGCTACCAGGTCGTTCCCCAGGTGCTGTACAATGCCGGCTACGAAAACATGGGCCTTATGCTTCTGGCACCCGGAGCCTTTATCATTATCGGTCTGTTTGTGTGGCTCGAACATGTATTTCTGAAGGATTAGGCCGTGGAAAATCTGATCAATATTTTTTTAAACTCCGTTTTTGTGGGAAATATTCTTCTCGCCTATTTCCTCGGGATGTGTTCCTATCTGGCGGTTTCGCAAAACCTGAAGACATCGGTCGGCCTGGGTGTCGCCGTCATCTTCGTGCTGGGGATCACCACGCCGGCCAACTGGCTGGTGTATCATTTTCTGCTCGCCCCCGGCGCACTGACCTGGGCCGGTCTGCCCGATGTGGATCTGAGCTTTTTAAAACTTGTTCTTTTTATCGCCCTGATTGCCGGAATGGTCCAGGTGGTCGAAATGATCATCGATCGATACTCCCAGGGGCTCTACAATGCCCTCGGGGTGTTTTTGCCGCTGATTACCGTGAACTGCGCTGTTCTGGGAACCTCCCTGTTCATGGTGGAGCGAAGCTATACGTTTCCCGAGTCGGTGGTCTATGGCCTTGGCTCCGGTCTGGGCTGGGCACTGGCTATTGTCGCCATGGCGACCGTGATGCAGAAACTCCGCTACGCCGACGTGCCGGAGGGCCTTCAGGGGTTCGGTTTTCGAATGATCGTAACCGGCCTGATGGCCATGGCGTTCATGATG
>ENA-ORCT01000933-ORCT01000933.1-marine-metagenome-genome-assembly--contig:-NODE-933-length-12319-cov-3.927545_pt1 | contig 12319 bp, 5 predicted proteins | sample MGYA00248632_ERZ508511 | MGnify/ENA primary metagenome ERZ508511 (study PRJEB26182, sample SAMN06268839) | marine metagenome | isolation source: Tt an P1-techrep anaerobic enrichment on pine from sediment...
ACCGCCAAGGCGGTGGATGTGGCGGAGGTACACGACTGTTTTACCATCGCCGAAATGATGGCCTATGAAAACCTGGGTTTTGCAAAACCCGGTGAAGGCAAGGATCTGATTAGAGGCAAAGAGACATACAGAGACGGAAGCATCCCGGTGAACGTGGACGGGGGGCTGCTGTCTAAAGGGCACCCCATAGGAGCCACCGGCGGATCACAGATCAGAACCATTGTGATGCAACTCAGAGGCGAGGCAGGCGAGATTCAGGTTAAGGACCCTGAAATAGGACTCGTTCATAACATCGGCGGTGTGGGCCTTTACGGCAACGTGACAATTCTGGGGAGGTAACTATGGGCAAAGGAAAAAATATCGACGAGCGATTTAAAAAATTCGGTACGGTAAGTTTTACCTCCATTTCAAAGGTCAATAATTTTATCGGTCATCTGGAAGAAGGCAAAGTAATGGGGACCAAATGCAACAAATGCGGCAAGTTATTTTTTCCGCCACGGGCCGATTGCTGCCACTGTCTTTCCAGTGACATACAGTGGTTTGAAGTGCGCGGAAAAGGAAAACTGGTGACATACAGCACCCTGCAATTCGCCCCCATCGGTTTCGAAGACGATCTTCCCTATTCCATCGCACTTGTTGACTACACAGAATACAAGGTCTTTGGCAGGATCTCCGTAAACGTACCTGCTGAAAAAATAAAGGTAGGGGTGGAAATGAAAACCGTTGTTAACACCCTGCCGAACGGTCAACTCAATTACGTCTTTGAATTGGTATAATAGGCAGAGAGAAAGATCTGTTCCGGTTGTGCCGACCCGATAAATACCACATAGAAATCAACAATAGCCTTACGCGGACAAGCCGCAACTAGTCAAGCATCACCGGTGGGAAGAATAAGCGTCTGGTTCCGGACGCTTGTTGTAATATAGTTTTATCGGGATCCCAATCGCTATCGGGATCGAAATCGATTTCCTCGATCCCATAGCCGGTGGAATCTTCTTTACGCAGCAGCCCCTTCCGCTCAATTGACTGAGCATAGCGACATTTCGATCCCGATAGCAATTGGGAATAGCCAAACAGGTTTATGATGCCGGCGCATCGTTGTGACATGGCCTCCATCGCTTTGTTGCTCGGGGCTTTGCCGATGGCCATCTGAAAAATGGGTGCGTTTTGCTGTTATTTAAACTCGTAAGCGAATAATTCGAAACCTTCCCAAAGGATCAGAAGTTACTAATGGTCTCAGACCGAGGCAAATCTTTTTCCATATACTGCAAGTCTCATGGTACCATCATTTCCTCTGATTGCATCAGGGCATCGGCATGCCATATCTGCAACCGTTTCCAAACGACCGCCATGGATCGTTCAAAATCATCTTCGCCAAAGACTTCAAGAGTGACAACCCGTTCATCGTCCAGGGGAAGCTGCGCCAGCCGGCCCGAGAGATTTTCCAATAAACCGCCAGGCAGATGCTCGAGGCTGGTATGATCCGTTCCATCGGCATCGACCCCATGCACATGGAACACCCGGGCGCGATCCAACCAACGGTCAAGATGAGTGGCCACGTTGCGGTCGCGGACCAGCAGGTGGCCGATATCGAGGCAGACCGACAGGTCGAATGCCTCCACCAGGCCGGCCACCAGATCGAAATTATAGTCCAGCGTCTCGACGCAAACTTTTTTTGGGTTAACGTCCCCGGTGTAAAGTAATTCCTTAAGGGACCGGCGGTTCTGCTCCATCCAACGATCGAGTTCATCAGTGGGCGGATCGCCCCGCCGATCCCCGTGCAGGTGGAGAATCCAGGCAAAGGGGGCAACCGGTGCCATCCGCTTCATCACGCGCCGGCATTTGGCCACCGATGAAATGCGCTCGGTCTCGTCAGCGCTGCCCAGCGCTGTGTCCAACGGGAGATGAACCGTATAGCTCAACCCCGCATCCCCTGCCAATCGCGCCAATTCCAAGACCTCTTCCGGCGAAGGCATATTGGAGAATTCATCGGTCTCGAACAGCACCAGCTCCACATCATCCAGTCGTCCGCTCAAGTGGCGCACATTGGGGATGATGTCGTCGGGAATTATATAGCTTGTGGTCCCCAGGCGAAACGGCAGGTGCATTTTCAAATGGTAAAACTCATTCAGATGCGCCTTTACGGCCATCTTTTCGTTAGCTTCACGGCCTTTTGTCATACGGAGACATTTCCTCCATCAGTCGATTTTATATGAGGCCACAGAAAAAAGGACCACCAAAATGCATTGTGACGTGAAGCAAACGCAGATGGCCCCGCCGACTATCAGCCGGCAGATATACGGATAAAAACCGCGTCGTCTTGACACGCCCCGCCGAATCGCCCCGATGACGTCCAGCTCCTCGCTGGTGAATGCAAATGAGCACACAGGTCCAGGGCATGTCTTTGACGGCGCGTCGAACAGCGTCGGTTCGGCAATTGAGTTTTTTTAACATTGCGGTTGCGTCTCATCAACCCCGCAAGCCGTTCCAATCAGACAAATGGACAATTAAATATCGGAAATGATTTCATGTATATTCCTCCCGAAAAAAAAACGTTTCCAGACCCACGGAAGTGGATCCGGAAACGCTTTCATTTATCGTTGCCAGGCCTCGACGGCCCGGCGTTCGGAATCAGGGAATCACGGATTTGTGACCGTCACCCGGCACGTGCCGCTGTAACTGTCGTCATCGGCCTTGACCGCAATGACAGCACTACCCTCCAGCACACCGGCCACCACCCCGGCTTCGGTAACCGTGGCAATTCTGGCATCACTGCTGACCCAGGTAACGGGTTTATCCTGGGGAATCTGATGAGTAAGGGTAAAGGTGTCCCCCTTTTGGATCGTTTTTGTTTCCAAAGACAACCCGGCATCTTCTCCCGCAAAAAGAACCGTGGTGTTGCTCGGAGTACACCACATGGACCCCACTGCTGTAAAGCTTGTGCTGCGCAGATCCAGGACGCTCAGATACGTACATCCGCGGATAAACCAGCGATCAATTGAGGTCACACTGGCGGGGATAGCAAGATGGGTGATACCCGAGTACATCAGGCTGCAGCGACCAAGGGTGGTCATGGTATCGGGCAGTTCAAGCTCGCTCAAGGCGGTGCATTTATGAAAAAAGCCCGCCGGCAAAACGGTCATACCCGCCGGAAGCTTGATGTTGGAAAGCTTGGTACACCCATCAAAAACACCTGAACCCAGGGTGGTGACGGTGTCGGAAAGCTCGATTGCCGTGAGATTGACACACTCCTTGAAAGCACTGTTTCCAATGGTGGTGATGCTGTCGGGAAGCTGGATTGTTGTTATCCCGGAGCAGCGGTTAAAGAAACTGTCGGGCAAGGTGGTGATCCCTGCCGAAAACTGAACCGTTGTGAGACAACTGCAGTTGCTGAACAGTCCCCTGCCAAGTTCCGTCATGTTTGTCAAATCCGCCGCGGTAATACCCGAGCACCCGGTGAAAACATAGTCTCCCAGGATGGTGACACTGGCAGGCAGTTCGATTGCGGTGATTCCGGAGCAGCCGTCAAAGAAATAATCAGGCAGGCGGGTGATCCCTTCGGGAAGTTTGATCTTTTTAAGATCCGTGATCCCCGTGCAGCGTTTAAAGCAACTTTTTGCGTTAACAAGAACCTCTTCGGTAAGATTTGACAAGTCGACTGCCGTCAACTTCTCACAATCCCGGAACATATCCTGTCCGAAGCTCGTTACGGTGCCGGGCAGAACAATTTCCGTCAGGCCGGTGGCTCGAAAACAGTGACCACCGATTTGCGTCACACCCGCGGGTATGTTGATTGCACTTAAGGCCGAGCAACCATAAAAACCGCTCGCGCCCAGGATTGTCACCGTATCGGGAAGAACAATTCCCGTCAGGTTGGAACAATCTTTAAAAGCGTTCGCAACAATTTCCGTAACACCGGTACAGCCGCTGAAATCAAGGCTTTTGGGCGTTGTCCAGTCAAACGTTGCCCCTTTAACGGTAGTAGCGGTAATGGCCGTGTTTCCGGACAGATCGATTGCGGATACACCTGTCAAATACTTCATGACAGCCATCTCCTCATCGATGATGCCCAGATTGGACAGGTCCAGGGCACCCTGGATGGAGGCCAGTTCCTCAACGGTCAAGGGACCCAGATAGTCCGAGCCTTTACCCGCGGCCGCACCCAGTTTTTTGGTAAGCTGCGCATTGGAAAGGGAAATGGAATCCGCCCCTTCATACGTCGATTTCATTGTAACATTGACAGTATACGTCTTGGTCACCTCACCTGTCGTTACCGCAACGGAAATGGTATTGCCTCCAAGAGCCAGGGCCACAGCCTCTGACGCTGTGTTGTCAGCGACAGCCGTGTCATTGACTTTCAAGGTGGAATTGGCATCGGCCAGTTTGGCGGTTACCGTGGTTTCTGTGAGATAACATCCGACATCGGCCGTGTAATAGAACCGCTGCGGGTCAAAGGCCTCGTTTAAAGTGACGCCGGCCAGGGAAACCGTTTCCAGTCCTGCCGTCTGTGTGCCTGCAAAGGTGACCTTGCAGACACTGCCGTATGCACTATCCTCGGTTCTTACATGGATGTAAGTGGTACCGGCCTGAATCCCTGTTAGCACACCATTTTCCGATACCATGGCAACATCCGGGTTGCTGTTTCCCCATACCAGGGTTTGATCTTCCGGGATATCGGAAGACAAATTCAGGATCAGGGTCTCTTCTCCAAGATTCACGGTTGCCGACTCGGATTGGAAACCGGCTGAAAGCGTGTCTTTAAAAAGAATGGCCGTGGACTCCGGAACATACCAGTTTGCGGCATCCTCACTGGTAAATTCGGTTTGACGCAGATCCAGGACTGCAAGGGAGGTGCAGTTACTGAAGCATGAAGATCCGATCTCGGTCACGCTCCCCGGAATGGATAAATCGACCAAATTTTCACATCGATAAAAACACTTCTCGCCAAGCGCGGTGACCGTTGACGGAATCTCTATTTCGCTTAATCCCGATTGTGAAAAGCACTTGTAGCCAAAGGAGGTCAGGCCGGCCGGCAACTGAATTTGAGTAAGCGCTGAACATCTCTCAAATGCATACTGTGGAAGAGACGTAAGGCCCTGGGGCAGGACAACAAAGGCAAGACCGGAGCATCTACTGAATGCGGAGGATGACAGTTCAATCACCGTATCCGGAAAGGTTATCCCGGTAAGATTCTCACACCCGTTAAACCAACTCTGATACTCGGTAATACCGGTGCAGCCGCTGTAATTAAGGCTTTTGGGCGTTGTCCAGTCAAAATACCACTGAGACATCGCCCACGAGGTAAGTTCTGTGTTGTTGGAAAGATCGATGGCCGAGACACCGGTCAGGTACCCCATGACATTCATATCCAGATCGGTAAGATCAACGTTCGACAGATCGATGGGACCGGTAATGGAGGCAAGATCGTCGACCGTCAGATTTCCGGAGAAGTTTTCTTCCTTTCCCGCGGCCTTTGCCAGCCGGTCCTTGAGCTTCAAATTGCCGAGGATAATCCGGCCATCATCGGTTACCGTGACCGCTTCCATGTACACATTGATGAAATAGGTTTTGGTAATGGCTGCATCTGCGGATGTCACCTTGATCTCGATGGTGTTTTCACCCACATGCAAGGCAACCGGTTCTGAAGCGGCACCGGATGCAACGGCCGTACCGTTGACCGTTAGTGTGGAACCCGCATCTTTGACCGTTGCGGTGACAGTGGTGCTTATAACATCACCGGCGATGGTGGCGCTGTAAACATACCTGACTGAATCCAGAGTCTGTTCCAGATCAATGCCGGGCAGTTCAAGTCCCTGCAGTGTGGCTTCACCGTTATCGGTAACCGTTACCCGGCAAATACCGCTGAAGGTGTCATCATCGGCCTTTACCCAGATAATTACCTCACCGCCCTGGATGCCTGTGACCACCCCGTTTTCAACGACCGCAATTTCAGGCTTGCTGCTGCCCCATGTTACGGTTTTATCTCCGGGGATCTGGTGGGTGAGGGTCAGTGTATCCTTGCCCAGAACCATGGATGCGGACCCGGGCGCCAATTGCGCGTCCGTTCCGAAAAGGAAAACACTGGATTCCGGGAATTGCCAATTGCCGGCATAATCTGCCACAGCTTCCTTGGTGAGGGATGAATCTCTAAAATCAACCACAGAGATAGCGGTGAAATTAAAATGATTGCTGCCAGTATAAGACTCGAAGCTCTTTGGGAATTTGAAAAAGGTCAGACTCTTGCACTTGAAAAACTCATGGTCTCCAAAACTTTTCAGGGTTTCGGGCAGGTTGATCTCCGCAAGCCGTTCACAGCCATAAAAGCATTCATCGCCGATGGTTTCCAGGGCTTCGGGCAGTTGAATGCTTGCAATGTTGCGGCAAGCGTAAAAAACTTTTGCTTCAAGTGCTGTCACCGAATTCGGAACGATCATCTCCGTAAGTGCCCAGCATTCCTTAAAACAATTTTCTCCAATGGTTTGCAGCCCTTCGGGCAGAACAACATTTGTAAGGGCATTGCACCATGCAAAGCAGCTATTGCCCAGTGCCGTCAGCGTATCAGGCAACGTAATGGCAGTCAGGGCCTTACAGCGTTCAAAACAGGAAATACCAAGCCGGGTAATGGTCTCCGGCAGGGTTATGGCGAGTAAGTTCTCACAGTCCTTAAACGCCGCATCCCCAATTTCTGTAACCCCAGTGCAGCCACTGAAGTTCAACGTCTTTTCAATGGTCCAGTCAAAGCTTCCTTTATTGACAGTTGCCGAGGTGATACCGGTGTTGTTGGACAGATTGATGGCGGTTACATTGGTGAGATATTGCATCAAAGCCATATCATCATCGGTAACGCCGGCATTGGACAGGTCAAGTTCCCCGGTGATAGCGTTAAGATCTGCTCGCAGCAACTCTCCCGTATAGCCCTCGCCCTTGCCGGCCGCAATGGCCAGCTTGTCTTTGAACTGGGCACTGGTAAAGGTCAAAGCCCCGTGTACCTGACCCGGAACCGGTTCTTTGACCTCGATGGTAACATCCGGAATCTTTGATTTGTGATACGTTGTCACCCGTGTCCACCAGTCGGGTCCGTGTTTAACCCAGACATAGCCGCCCCGCACCGTATAGGTTCCCGGCGCGGTGTCCTCGGGAACAACAAACTTGATTGTTTTCAGATTTTCCAGTTCTTCGAGGATTTCCGCATTTGCGGATTGAACCGTTTCCAGCCCCGGGATATCGGTTTCAAAAATGGTGTAAGAATCAATCAGTATGGCAATCCACCATCCGCCGATGGGATCCACGGGGTGGTCCATTCTGATCGTCTCGATATCCAGATCCGGAATCGAAATGGTCACCTCATCACCGGGCCAGATATCCTCGGTATTCTCAATAGTTGTAGTAAACAACTGGGGATTGTAGTCCGGATTTTCGAGAACTGTAATGTGGATGTCCGGAAGGATGGAAAAGGCGTGGTCGGTCTGACTGGCACCAGTGACAGGCTCCTGAGTGCCCACCGGGGCTTCGGCCCACAGACCTGATCCAAACCAGTTTTCATCAATATGACCGTTGGTGAAGGTAAAATCACCGGCACCGGTCATTTCGATCTCCACGGCATTGTTTGTGCCGAGTTGGTACTGGCTGTCCGTTCCAAATACGGTTGAATATCTGGGCAAATCAGTGGAATAGGTGGGATGTACCGCAGATGGGTTGTAGATTCGGGAAACCTTGGGCACCGGGGTTACCAGCCCGGAAAAGCCGATGGCGATCTTGTCGCCTTCGTAAATCTCTTCAGAGCCGATCCGGGTTGCATTCATAACGCTGATTGCAATTTTTTTGGCCCGGATATTGTAAACCTTTGTTGTGGTGCCGGTGGCGTCGACGGCCGTAATAACAATCGGGTTGTAACCATCTTTTAAGGTAACCGTAACTTGACCGGATTCCGGAACGGTTGTTTTCCCGTTTGCCTCGGCAGAGACGGTGGCACCGTCGGCGGTTGTAACGCCAAATGTGAAATCAACGCTGTCCCCCTCAAAATAAACGATGTCATATTTGGTCAGCTCGATATCGGTTTCCAGCTCTGGGCCGACAGCGCCCTCATTTTTGACATTGACGGCAATGACCGTATCCTGCCCCGAATAATCGGGATAGGATATTTTAATCTCGGCCACGCCCGCTTTCAGAGCTCTTACATAATATCGGGTATCTTCAACCGAATCGGTGGGATCTTCCGTTTCAATCTCCGCCACTCCCTCGCCTGTGAGCACCTCGAAGATCAGATCTTCACGGTTATAGGCCTGATCATCGTTGCCTACCCGGGGCAGATCCAACACAACAATTTCCTGACGCTCCCCTGTGGTCAGTTCCATCGCAAGGGTGCTGAGCAGAAAATCTTCGGCATAATTCTGGACCCCGGGATCGATAAACGTTATCCCGGCTGCGGTCTGCATCCAGTAAACGGCCTCGCCCAGACCGATCCGATTGTCGCCGTCGATGTCCAATTCGGCCTGGACAGGTGCCGTCGGTTCCTCTCCCGCGCAGACCTCAAGCGCATGAATGGTGTCGTTCAAACTGCTTTCGCCGGTATCGGCAAAAGCCCCCATGCAAAGCAAAAGCACAAGCAATTGGGACAAAATCAGGGTCAATATTTTTTTTCCCACGTATGGCCTCCATTCATATTTAATGGATAATTTCAAAAAAAATGTTTCAGATTTACCGGCAAGCCAGTGGCTGCACTGTTTTGCTGACCTGCGGGTTTCACACCCGACACTGAAAACATGCATTCAACTGTAATTTTCGGTGAATGACTGGACAGTTATCCAAAATCTTCCGTGTCGGGTGCATGGTGTACCGGTTAGTGATTGATTTTTTTCCGGCGGCATACCAGCACGCCGGAAACAAGTATAAAGGCCCCTATGGTGTAGACAAACCATCTGTCTGACACATGGGTCGATACAGCTTTACTGCAGGACATTGTCCCGATGAAACAGCTGCCGTCACTGCTGCCGCTGGTGTCGCTGGTGTCGGCGCTGGCATCACCGCTGGTGTCGTCGCCGGTATCACCGCTGGTGCCGTCGTCGGCATCACCACTGGTGTCGTCGCTGACCGCGGTCCCTAATCCACCGGGATCCACAATCCGGCCATTTTCAAGCCGGTCGGAATCGCCGAATCCCCCGTCCTTCAATTCCAGTTCAACGGAGAGACGATCGTCGGCAAATGTTGCGTGTTCCGTATAATCGGTCCACAGGTTCTCGCATTCATCATATTTCCACCAGGTCATATCCGCAGGAATCGGCACATCAAAATAGATGGAGACCGTTACAACATTCTCGGAAGGATCATTTCCATCAAGGTCGAGGTTGAATCCCATAACACCATATGGCATATCCACATCTTCCGGCATGGCCGCCAGGGCATCGTCGCCGAGATCTTCAACAGAGCAGGTGGAGAGGCATCCCAATGTTGCGTTCTCAGGATGCGGGATACCCATATTGACGGTCGGATCAGCGCTTTTCACACCGATGACAACTTCTTCAAAGGCCGCCAGTTCCGCCTCGCTCAGAGCCTGTTCTTCGGGAACAAGAACACCGTCTGACCATATAAATCCTTCGGGATCCGCTTTTGTTTGAAACTCGACAAAATCCGACCACGGAGATACCATGTTACCGGCCGGGCAATCATCATAGAATCTTGCCCGAACACAATAAGTGGTATCCGCATTCAGAAAATAGCCGGGAACAATCAAATCGGTCAGGCAATGGTCGCCCTTTGTCCGGTAGACAAGAACGGAATCATCGGTAATTGATCCGTCTTCGTCAACGAGATCGTCAAGAGACCATTCCATGTCTTCAATCTTTGTTTTATCGACAATCTGCCACTCAGTCTCCCAGTGGCCATTGTTATCATCGGAAAACGCTTCGGTTTCAAAGGCCGGAGTCAACCCGACAGGCTCCGTAACAGCCAGCAGCACCGGTTTTTCGGGGGGGTAGTTGGTGAAATCAGCCGCGATGGTTCCATCGGCAACGGAAAAAGTTGACTGGAAATTACCATAATCACCGGAGCCGAAACGAATCCCGAATCCTGCGTCCGCAACAGAATCAGAAACCGTTATTTCAAAATGGCCCTCACCATCGGTCACCGTTGTATAGGTGGTGCCTGTCAATGCCGCGGTTATTTCAACTTCAGTATTTGGAACCGGTTCTCCGTCAAACATCAGGGTCCCTGAAACCAGCCGCTCGGAGGTGTCGACCACGGTAACCGTTCCCGGGATGATTTGATTGACCCCGATTTCGGGAAACGCCCTGGCGGCTACCTGGGTGATGAGCATCGGGATCGCTTCACCCTCCCCGCTGTAGCCCGCCACCTCGTTGGTGATCACAGTGGGTACGATACCGACCGAATAACTGTCTCCGTATTCAGGATTCTTGACGTCAAAATGAAGGGTAAACAGGGTCTGGTTTTGCTTCTCTCCCGAGCGGGCGCGCACGGCGGCAATCCGGGTGCCCCCGATGGTGAGACTTTCATCTCCGAGAACCAGCGGCCGATTATAGGTTGTATCGCCAACCGTCACATTGACAGGAGGGGTATTGGTTGCACCGGCCGCCTGGAACTGGTTCTCAAAGGAGTCAAAAAACGTGCTGTCCACAGATTTTAAAGCAAGATGGTTCACATCGTACTGGACAGTAAATGACGCACCGATAATGGCTGCCGGATCATCCACGCTGATATCCAGCGCAACACCGCTGCTTGACAGTTCACATTCTGCGTTGTGGACAGTGAGTGTGACAGGTGCGGGGTTCTCGGCATAAGCGCCTGTACCCGCGAGAACGGTCACAATAAATAGGCAAAAAAGCTTTTTGAATTTCATTTAATCCTCCTTACCGAATCGACCGGCAATATTGAGTTGTTTTAAAAAAAAATCCCCGTGTCGAAATTTCTTTTCGACACGGGGATTCCCTTTTCTATCCACATGATCGGTCGATATTCACACGTTGCCTCACGGTGAATATCTCTCCTTCAGGCAGGTCTTCTGACTTTCGGATCGATCTACTCACCACGCCTTCCCATCGGCTTGATAGCAGACAGTGACATTGTTGTGGTTTTCGTCCCCGAATACAGCGGCGGGCCCGTTCCGGTCTCTCACCGGATTCCCTATTACGCTCTGATGAGCACCTGAATGATTATTTCCAATGCTTATTAAGTGCACCTATGTGTGCATTGCCCCTCCTTTTATATGCTTCAAGTCGATCTTCTTCATTTGCTGCAAAAAACGGTCTTTAGGGGCGGAAGCCCCGTTTTGATAAAATACTCCTGGGAGTCGTCCGCCGGGTTGATAACGGCGATACCGGTATCCGTTCGGTTGCTTACCCACAACCGGCCCCGGCTGTCCAAACCGGCCCCGGACTCCAGGACGGCGATATTTTTACCTTCAAGACCGGCTACGGCAGAGATGCTGTCCATATCCGCCCTGCCCGAGGAATCCATACTGAAGGAATAAAAGGAGTTGTCCATCCACCCTTTGTACCCTACGAAATACCCCTTTTCAGGAGACACGATAGCCATGCCCGATATATTGCCGTAGGGAAGTTCATCATCCGCGCTTTCACGTTTCCCATCATCCAGAACCAGTATGCTCTCATAGATTTGCGGATCGATGCTCTCAATGCCGCCGGTGTCCTTTCCGGGGATGCCGGGGAAAGAATAAGTGCCTACCCCTTGCACATAAATGGTGTTGTTTTCCACAAGATACTGCATACTGATCGGGTTCTCTATGGTCAGCGGGATTCCCTTCACGTCATTTCCGTGCACATCATTCACCCCACCCATTTTGGTATCGATCTCTTTATCGGTGTTCGTGTCGAAGACGCAGACATAGGCCGTATTCGGCTGCCATATGCCGGAGGAAGCTCTGCGGTTAAGCCGCTCCACGGCAATAAAGAGTTTACCGTCCACTATAACCCCCCGGGTCATTTCAGGAAGTCCGTCCTGATCCGCGTAAGCACTCAGGTCCAGTTCTCCGGTCTTGAAATCCGCCTCGGTCTCTACGGACGGATCAACGATCCATGCCTTGTCCGAGCCGTAGCGGATCAAGTAGGCTTTCCGGGAGTTGAGAAAAACCATGTCGTGGGGGTTGCTGCTGGAACCGTCCTCCGGACCGATGGCCGAGTACTGCCAGATCACATCTTCGGGAGCATCGATGTCGAATTTGGTCACGTTGTCATGCATGTACCGTTCAATTCGGTAAAAATGACTTCCGTATGCCACCACCGAGATATCCGATGTCGTTGCCATCAGATTGTTTTGAGGGATCAGCGTATCCACGGGAATGATGGAA
>ENA-ORCT01000934-ORCT01000934.1-marine-metagenome-genome-assembly--contig:-NODE-934-length-12319-cov-3.563307_pt1 | contig 12319 bp, 8 predicted proteins | sample MGYA00248632_ERZ508511 | MGnify/ENA primary metagenome ERZ508511 (study PRJEB26182, sample SAMN06268839) | marine metagenome | isolation source: Tt an P1-techrep anaerobic enrichment on pine from sediment...
CATTGGGTCGGCCTCCGTTCAGTGAATTGGTGGGGCCTTGTGCGGTTGCATCCGCGCACGGGTGCCGGGGCCGGCGAACCGGCCCCGGAGAAAATTCGTCGCGGGCTCAGACGCCGTCGTCGTCCTGGCCAACGAAGCTCGAGGTCAGCGAGCCGCCGACAACGGTCATGTCGACAGTGTTGCCGAGCACATTGGCGCCCATCACGATGCTCTGGTTGAACGCCGTGAGGTCGATGCCCGCGTCTGCCGAAGCATGGGATTCGCCGCTCACGTAACCGTCGTCGCCGTTCTGCGAGCCCCACATGCCGGCGTTGCCGCCCATGCCGCCGTCGCCGTTCAGGGCCATGCCGGCCGCACCGCCGTGGGCCGCACCGCCCGTCGCGCCGCCGCCGGTCGCCACGCCGCCATAGGCGTCGCCGGTCTCGCCGCCATAGGCCTTGGCCGTCGCGTCCGCCTCGGTATAGCCGGTCGAGGCGCTGGAGCTTCCGACGCCGGAGGAGGTGTTGCTCGCATCGTCATCCGACGAAGCTTCTCCGCCGTAGCCGGCGATCGCGTCGGCCATGCTGTCGGCCGAACCGTCGACATCGGATTTCGCGAACACGTCGGCAAAGCCGCCGGCGCCGCCGGCGGCACTCGACGAGCCATCGCCCGCGCCGTCGCCGGCCGCGTCGGAGGCCGCATGGTTGGCCCCGTTGCCCGCCGTCGCGGCGCCCGATGTGCCGGCTCCGGTGCCGGTCCCGGTCGAGGCGGAGTCGGCATCGTTCGTGCCGCCCGCGCCGCCGCCGGAATCTGCGTCTCCGGTGCCGGTTCCGGTGCCCGCGCCGGCTTGCGCATCGGCATCCGACCAGCCGCCGGACCCGCCGTTTGCAGTGCCGGTGCCGGTTCCGGTGCCTGTGCCGATGCCGTCGCCGGCGTCAGCGTCGCTATCGGAATTGCCACCCTCGGCATTCGCCAGAGCGCCGCTCAGCAGGCCCACGGATCCGGCGATTGCGCCGGCTCCGCCGCCCGTGCCGCCCTGGCTGTTGGCTTCGGACTCGCCTTCGGCCAGGCCGAGGCCTGCGCCCAGCGCCCCGGCGCCGCCACCGTCGCCGCCATCGCCTTCGGCATCGGCTTCGCTTTCACCTTCGCCAAGCCCGAGTGCCAGCGCGCCGGAGTCGCCACCATTGGCGTCTTCAGCCTCGGCTTCGGATCCGGACAGACCTGCGCCAAGCCCGACACCCAGCGAAGCGGCACCGCCGCCCTCGGCGTCTTCGGCCTCGGCTTCGGACCCGGCCAGGCCGACACCGAGCCCAAGGCCCAGAGATCCGGCATCGCCGCCATCTCCGACTTCTCCTTCGGTCTCGTTGTCGCCGTCGGCATCGCCCGCGGATTCGCTGCTGGCGTCGGCATTGCCGCCATCGCCGCCTTCCGTGTCGCTGTCGGTTTCGGCTTCACCGAACCCCAGCCCGACACCCAGCGAGTAGGCTGCAGCGCCACCGCCGGTGCCGCCTTCGGCCTCGACCTCATCGTTGTCGCCGCTTTCGCCGCCCGCGCCGATCGCAAAGCCGCCCAGCGCCGTGCCGCCATCGGCCTCGCCGCCTTCGGACTCGGCATCGCTGCCGCCGGCACCACCGCCGGAATCGGTGTTGATGCCGTCGGACGCGAAGGCGAAACCGCCTTCGGCGTCGCCTTCCTGCTTGAATTCGCCGTCGTTGCTGACCCGCGCATCTTCGAGATAATCGTTGTCGGTCAGGTTGGCGGATTGCGTGTTCACGATGCCGGCGTCATTGCCGGCCCCGTTCAGCGCGTCGTTCAGGATGCCTTCGAGCGTGACATCATTGCCCGGATCATAGGCGAGGTCGCCCTTGGCAACGAAGACATCATCCATCTGCGCGCCGTGATCCATGTCGATGTCGGCGACATCGTCATCACGCGGAATCCATTCTCCCTCGCCGAAATCGATGTTGACGGAATTGGAGTTGTCGTTGCTGTCGTCGCCGCCATTGGTGTTGGCATTGTCGACGTCAGTGTCCTGCTTCTGTTTCTGTTGTTGGTCCTGATCCTGGCCCTGACCCTGGTCCTGATCCTGGGTCTGATCCTGATCCTGGGTCTGGTCCTGATCCTGGTCTTGATCCTGTTCCTGGTTCTCGAGATCGACCTCGGCTTCCCTCACATGGATTTCCGTGTCGAATTCCGCATTGATTTCATCGATCTCGATATCGTCGAACATGACCTGATTGTTCTGGCCGTGGCTTCTTCTTGACATGGTACTGTTTCCCTGATGTCAGCCAGCTTCACCGCCACTCATCTCAAAAGCGGTCTTCAGCGGGCGTGTCTTCGTCATGGGTTAAGGGTCCGGGTCGGCGTGGCGATAGCTCGGCCGTGCGTGGCCCGGGTCGGTCATTCGCCTTCGGTCGTGAGGCACCTCCTTTCCGGATCTGCCGCGACATCGTTTCTGGGAGACATCCACCGACTTGCGCCCGTGAAATCCCGGCGCGGTGCCCGACAGAACAATTCGCTTTCTCAAAAAACGCCGCTTCTCAGCGGAACTTCATGATCACATCGAAACCGGAGGCCGGAGTAGCCGGACAAAGGGTTAACAACCTCCGCCCCGGCAACCGGTTGAGAAGAAACAGCGAAAACTCAGGCAGGCGCAGAGGGGGCCGCGTGGCCGGGGGATTCGCACGCGGGGCATCTATCCGAAGGGCGTAGGTGCAACGCTTTCAGTCGACCCTATGGCGGAGGCTGGAGCGCGGCAGTTGCACATGGTCCGCAAGGGGAATGCCACAACACCTTCGAATTGTTGCGGATTCTCAGCATTCGCGCCGACCTGCGCCGGGCCACACCGTTGCAGCTATATCCCTCGACCGTTCGGGTGGTTTCTGTAAACCGGAAAATCGACTATTCTGTTAACCATACCTGATGATTTTGACATCGGTGCGTGACAGTTTTCAGTGTTCTCCATTTGAGCCAATCGCCTCGGAGAAGGGCGTATCCGGAGAGATGGTGTTTAGGGAGGAGATGTTTCGTGGGGGCGGAAGAATCTTCGAATCTTGGGCGATCAGTCAATTACTCCACGACAAAGAGATACTCGCGAATTGCCCTGGTCGGCGATCCGATGTTGTTCTCGGATCAGGTGGTCCGGGTCATCGTCTCGGAATTCGTGGCGATCGAGGTCAAGCGACATGACACGATCGAGGATGTGAAGGACTTCATGAATGGCGGCGGCGCGGCGCACGAGCTGCTGATCGTCGAGGATGGCTTGTCCGACGATCTCATCCATCGGCCGGGCGTGTATTTGGCGGCCGCGGGATCGTCCCACCTCGTTCTGGCCTATCGCGAGCCCTGTTCGGCGCAGCGTCTGTTCTCGGCCTTGCGGCAGGGTCACGCCATCCCGCAGATCGGTTTCCTGCCCATGAACGTGCATCTCGATGTCTGGATGTCTGCCCTGCGCTTGCTGATGTCGGGTGAAAACTATGTTCCGGCGGAACTGCTGGCGGGTGCGGCCGAGGACCCCGTGCATGTGCCGGCAAATGAGCCGAGCACGAACGAGGTGGGCCTGACCAAGCGGGAGAACCAGGTTCTGGAGTTGGTCGCCAGGGGCAAACGCAACAAGACAATCGCGCATGAACTCGGGCTCTCGGAGCACACGGTCAAGCTCCATATCCACCATATCATCTCGAAGATCGGCGTTCTCAATCGCACCGCCGCGGCCACGTGGTACCTTTCACACCCCGAAGGGGAGCGGCCGAGACCATGACCGCCCCCGCCCCCTCTGCGTCGTTCGACACGCTTCTGCTTTTGATCGGCAGGCTCAATTACACGTGGACCAACACCGAGAGCCTGCTGATCCATCTCATCGCCGGCCTGAGCGGCACCGACAAGGAAACGGCGGTGATCATCTTCCTGACCCTCAACACGACCCGCGCCCGGGTCGACCTGGTCGAGCGCCTCGCCAAGATGGATCGACGGGACCCGGAAGAGCGCGACAGGGTCCTGGCCGCGACACGGCAGCTGCTGAGGCTTTCGGCGCCGCGCAATCGCTACAACCACTCGATCTACGGTTTCGATCCCGAAAGCGGCAGTTTCAGGACGATCCAGATGCGGATCGCGGACCGCAAGGCGGATATCAAGATGGGCCAAATCACCGAGATCGACGCCGTCGCGATCGACGAGATCAAGAACGCGATCACGGAATTGGCCGACCTGAACATGAGGATCTGGTCGCTCATCCGGGACCACGGTTATCCGGATTAGCCAGTAGGTCGCGCCGTTGAGCGGGCGCCAGTGTCACCCGTCCCGCGGTGCCCCGCCCCGGAAGGCGTTGCCATTCGCACGGTCGCAGGGGGCTTGCCGCGGTTCCAGCTGCGAGGCACGGCCCTTGCCGGGGCGGGCGCGCGCGCCCCGGCTCAGGATTTCGCCGCCGATTTGATCGAGGCAAGCTTGTTGAGCAGATGAGAGCGCATGAGCGCCGAGCAGCGATCCGCGTCCCGCGCCTCCAGCGCCTCGGCAATCGCCTCGTGCTCTTCGACCGCGACGCGCCAGCGTTCGGGCGTCAGGTTGGCCTGGTAGCGCGCCCGTTGCGCGCGATAGGCCAGGAGTTCATGCGAGCGCGCAAGCGTATCGTTGGACGCGGCCTCGAGAATGGCCCTGTGAATCGCCTGGTTGATGCGGAAGTATTCCGGACGGTCGGCGTTGTCGAAGCTTTGCCTCAGCTGGCGCGTCATTTCCGATATCCGCGCCAGATCCTCGTCGGAGGCCGCCTTGGCCGCAAGCTCACCCGCGAGCCCCTCGAGCACGGCCAGCACGCCGAACACTTCGTCCAGCTCGTCCGGGCTCTGGCGGGTAATGACCGCGCCACGGTTGGGAATGAGCTCCAGCAGCCCCTCGGCGGCCAGCACCTTGAGCGCTTCGCGCAGGGGGGTCCGGGAAACGCCGAACTGCTCGGTCAGGAGTTTTTCGCGCACCTTCTCGCCGGGCTCCAGCGCACCTTCGAAAATCATTTGCCGAAGGTGATTGCTGATCTCCACAGCCAGGGCGGTGCGCCCGATAGGACTTGGGATCTTGCTGCTCATGCGTCTCCTTTCTCGCTTGGGGCGAAAAGAGCAAGGCCTGCGCCGTCAAAGGCCGTCCTGCCCTCGCGTCGCCCGGTCGAACATTTCGACGATATGCAGCGCGTCGCGGCTTGCACCGTCGGCGATCTGGTGGCGGCAGGAGGTGCCATTGGCCAGGACGTGATGCGCCGGCGCCGCCTCGCGCAGCGCGGGCAACAACGACAGCTCCCCCATCTTGACCGAGACATCGTAGGTCTCGGCGCCATATCCGAAGGCGCCGGCCATGCCGCAGCAGGCGCTTTCGACATGGCGCACCTCAAGCCCCTCCAGCGCGGCCAGCGCGCGGTCCATGTCGCCCATCACCCCCGCGGCCTTCTGGTGGCAATGGCCATGGACATGCACCGTCTCGCCGGCCATGCCGTCGGTTTTCAGCCGGAAACGCCCGTCGGCCAGTTCGCGCGCCACGAATTCCTCGAACAGCAGCGCATTCCCGGCCAGCGCCCTGGAGTCCTCGCCGGGCAGCAGCGTCAGGAACTCGTCGCGCAGGGTCAGCAGGCAAGACGGCTCCAGCCCCACGATGGGCCGTCCGGCGCGCACATGGGGCATCAGCGCCTCAAGCGTGCGCTGCGCCTCGGCGCGGGCCTCATCGATCATGCCCGCCGCCAGATAGGTGCGCCCGCAGCAGAGCGGCCGGCCGCCCGGCGCCTGCGCGGGCTCGACCCTGTAGCCGGCGCGCGCCAGCACGCGCAGCGCGGCGCGCGGGATGCGCGGCTCCATCCAGCGGTTGAACGTGTCGGTGAACAGCACCACCGTCCCCGCGGCGCCGCTGCCCGAGCCGCGCGCGACCTCCCCATCGCGGAAGAAATCGCGCCGGAACAGCGGCAGGCTGCGCTGGCGGGCGAAGCCCAGCGCCTTCTCGCCCAGCAGCGCCAGCAGCGGCACCCGGTTGCGCAGCGCCACCGCCCAGCGCAGCGCCACCGCCAGCCGGGCATAGCGCGGCATGGCGGCGATCAGGCGGGCGCGCGCGCCGAAGCCCAGCTTGCGCCCGCGCTGCGCCAGAACCTCGGTCTTCATGCGGGCCATGTCCACCCCGGTGGGGCATTCGCGCTTGCAGGCCTTGCAGCCGACGCAGAGGCGCATGGTCTCTTCCATCTCGTCCGAGAACAGCGCCTCCTTGCCCAGCCGGCCGGACAGCGCCAGCCGCAGGGTGTTCGCCCTCCCGCGGGTCACGTCGCGCTCGTCGCGGGTCACCCGGTAGCTGGGGCACATGCTGCCGCCTGCGAGCTTGCGGCAGGCGCCGTTGTTGTTGCACATCTCGACCGCGCCCTGGAAACCGCCGCCCGCGCCGGTCCAGGCCGACCAGTCGTGCCCGGTGTTGAGATCGGCGAAGTCGTAGCCGCGCGGGTAGCGCATGAGGCTGCGGTCATCCATCCTGGGCGGGTTCACGATCTTGCCGGGGTTGAGCCGGTTCTCGGCGTCGAACAGTCCCTTCACCTCTTCGAAGGCGCGCACCAGCTGCGGGCCGAACATCTTTTCATGGAATTCCGACCGCACGATGCCGTCGCCATGTTCGCCCGAATGCGACCCCTTGTAGTCGCGCACCATGTCAAAGGCTTCCTCGGCGATGGCGCGCATCGCCGCGACGTCCTTGTCGAGCTTGAGGTTGAGCACCGGGCGCACATGCAGGCAGCCCTCGGAGGCGTGCGCATACCAGGTGCCGGTGGTGCCATGGCGCGCGAAGACCTCGGTCAGCCGGTCGGTGTAGTCGGCCAGATGCTCCAGCGGCACGGCGCAATCCTCGACGAAGGAGACCGGCTTGCCGGCGTCCTTCATCGACATCATGATGTTCAGCCCGCCCTTGCGCAGTTCGCCGATATCGCCTGCCAGCCGCGCGTCGCGCACCTCGACCACCCCGCCCTCATGCGCGCCGCCGCGCCCGAAGCCGTAGCCGAGACCCGCCATGGTGTCGTGCAGCGCAGAAATGCTGCGCTCGTTCTGCTCGGCGCTGTCGGCGAATTCGACCAGCAGCAGCGCCGCCGGTTCGCCGCGCACGAATTCCTCCAGCGTGCGGGCATAGAGGGGGATGGAGCGCGCCAGCGAGATCATCGTGGCGTCCACCAGCTCGACCGAGGTCGGCCCCAGCGCCACCAGGTGCTGCGCGGCCTCCATCGCGGCGCGGAAGGTGGGGAAATGGCACACGCCCAGGATCTTGTCCTTCGAGGGCAGCGGCGAGAGCGCGATCTCGATGGCGGTGGAAATGCCCAGCGTGCCCTCGGAGCCGATCAGCAGATGCGCCAGGTTCAAGGGCCGCGCCCCGGGCACCAGCGCGTCGAGGTTGTAGCCGCCAACCCTCCGCTGGACCTCGGGAAAGCGCCGCGCGATCTCCTCGGCCTCGCGGGCGCCGATGGCGGTGAGGCGCTCCAGCAGCTCGGCCGGCACGCGGTTGCCGCCGCCGGGGCCGAAATCGAACGGGGTGCCGTCGGCCAGCAGCCCCTCGATCCGGTGCACGTTGGCGCGCGTCGTGCCGTAGCGCAGCGACCGCGAGCCGCAGGAATTGTTGCCCACCATGCCGCCGATGGTGGCGCGCGAGGCGGTGGAGATATCGACCGGGAACCACAGGCCGTGCGGCTTGAGCTGGCGGTTGAGCTCATCCAGCACGATCCCCGGCTCGACCAGCGCCCGGCGCCCCTCGACATCCAATTCGAGAATCCGGTTCAGATGGCGGGAGCAATCCACGATCAGCCCCGAGTTCACGGTCTGCCCGCATTGCGAGGTCCCGCCTCCGCGCATGGTCAGCGGCAGGTCCGATTCGCGCGCCATCTCCAGCGCGACGGCCACGTCCTGCGCCGATTTCGGGATCACCACGCCGGCCGGCATGATCTGGTAGATCGAGGCATCGGTGGCGTAGCGCCCCCGCTCGAAAAGGCCAAAATGAGCTTCCCCCTCAAGCTCCTTGGCCAGGATCCTGCCCTTGGTCCCGTCCAGCATCCCAGTGTCCTCCCCGAATTTTGGACTTGGCTCTTGACTGAATAATGAATTCAGAATTCACTTCAAGCAATTTCGCCCCACCCGGCGCTCTGGCCCGAGAGGAGGCCCCGAAAGGGGACGGGCCAGCGTCAGGGGCGTTCAGGACGTCAGACCGATAAGACGCCGCCAACGGGAGAGGAGACACACCATGCCAGCCGGCCGCCATTTTCTGCAGATCCCCGGGCCTTCGAACGTGCCCGACCGCGTGCTGCGCGCGATGGACTTCCCCACCATGGACCACCGCGGGCCCGCCTTTGCCGAGATTGGCCAGAAGGCGCTGGACGGCATGCGCTCGATCTTCCGCACCGAGGGCCGGGTGGTGATCTACCCCTCCTCGGGCACCGGCGCCTGGGAGGCCGCGCTGGTCAACACCCTGTCGCCCGGCGACACGGTTCTGATGTATGAAACCGGCCATTTCTCGACGCTGTGGAAGAAGCTGGCGGAACGGCTGGGGCTGAAGCCGGAGTTCATCGAGGGCGACTGGCGCTCGGGCGCCGATCCCGACGCGATCGAGGCGCGCCTGCGCGAGGACAGCGCGGGCCAGATCAAGGCGGTCTGCGTGGTCCACAACGAAACCTCGACCGGCGCGGTCAGCCCGATCGCCGATGTGCGCCGCGCCATCGACGCCGCGGGCCACGGCGCGCTGCTGATGGTGGACACGATTTCCTCGCTCGCCTCGGTGGACTACCGCCATGACGAATGGGGCGTGGACGTGACCGTGTCGGGCTCGCAGAAGGGGCTGATGCTGCCGCCGGGGCTGTCCTTCAACGCGATCAGCGACAAGGCGGTGGCCGCGTCGAAGACCGCCGGGCTGCAGAACGCCTATTGGAGCTGGGCCGAGATGGAGGGGCCCAACGCTTCGGGCTATTTCCCCTACACGCCCGCCACCAACCTGCTCTACGGTCTGGTCGAGGCCGTGGCCATGCTGCACGAAGAGGGGCTGGAGAACGTCTTTGCCCGCCATGCCCGCCACGGCGCGGCCACCCGCGCGGCGGTCGAGGCCTGGGGGCTGGAGGTGCTCTGCAAGGTGCCCGAGCACCGCTCGCCGGTGCTGACCGCGGTGATGATGCCCGAGGGCCATTCCGCCGACGCCTTCCGCGCCACCACCCTGCGCCATTACGACATGTCGCTGGGCAACGGGCTGTCGAAGGTCGCCGACAAGGTCTTCCGCATCGGCCATCTTGGGGATTTCAACGACCTGATGCTCTGTGGCACGCTCGCAGGGGTCGAGATGGGGCTGCGCGATTCCGGCGTGCCCTGCAAGGCCGGCGGGGTGCAGGCGGCGATGGACCTTCTGGCCAGCACGCCCGCCGCGCACCGCTCGGCCGCCTGATCGCGGCCCTGCGGCGCCGGTTTGAGGAGGCCGGCACCGGGGGGTCATGGGAACGACACGAGACAGAAAGGGAAAGCAAAACAAGGGAGATACCCGCCCATCGCGGGGAGAACCGACCGGGACGCCACAAGCTGGCCGCCCGGACAAATCACGATCAAAACCAGGGAGGAAAAAATGAAAACCACGTTGATCGCCACCGCCACGGCGCTGTTCACGCTGGGCACGGCCCCGGCCATGGCCGCGGAGATGACTCTGAAATTCGGACATGTCGGCGCGCCCGGCTCGCTCTTCGAATCGACCGTCAACCATTTCGCCGAATGCGCGAACACCAAGCTCGACGGCAAGGTCGAGGTTCAGACCTTCGGCTCGTCGCAGCTGGGCAAGGACAAGGAACTGCTGCAGAAGCTCAAGCTGGGCCAGGTCGATTTCGCCCTGCCCTCGTCGGTCATGTCCTCGGTCGATGATGTCTTCGGCATCTTCGAGATGCCCTACATCATCAAGGACCGCGACCACATGCGCCGCGTGCAGGCCGAGATGATGGACACCTTCCAGTCCGCCGCGCAGGACAACGGCTATTACATCGTCGGCCTTGCCGAGAACGGGTTCCGCAACATCACCAACAATGTGCGCCCGATCAACAAGCCCGAGGACCTGCAGGGCGTGAAACTGCGCACCCCGAACGGCGCATGGCGGGTGAAGATGTTCCAGCAATACGGCGCCAACCCGACGCCGATGGCCTTTTCCGACGTGTTCACCGCGCTGCAGACCGGCGTGATCGACGGCCAGGAAAACCCCTATGCCCAGATCGCCTCGGCCAAGTTCCAGGAGGTGCAGAAATACCTCTCCATCACCGGCCACGTCTACACGCCGGCCTATATCCTGGCCTCGCAGAAGCATTTCTCGAAACTGCCCGAGGACGTGCAGGCCGGGCTGAAGGATTGCGCCGCCGAGACGCAGGACTTCACCTATGAGAAGGCCGCGCAGCTGGAAGACGAACTGCTGGGCGTGATCAAGGACGCGGGCGTCGAGGTGAACGAGGCCGACAAGGACGCCTTCATCGCCGCCTCGAAGCCGATCTACGAAGCCTTCGCCGCCGAAGTCGACGGCGGGCAGCAGATGATCGACACCGTGCTCAGCCTCGGCGGGGGCAGCTGACACAGAGGCGGCGGGCCCCGTGCCCGCCGCTTCCTCCTGCACCCCCACCCTCCGGAGCCAAGGCATGACCATGACTGCAGACCCGCACTCACCCCCGGGCCCCCCTAGCGGTGCGCGCCTCATCATCGAAAACATCCGCCAAATCGCCAGCCGCGCGCTGGAAACGGTCACCATCGCGCTGATGGTCGGCCTGACCATCATCGTGGTCCTTGCCGTGCTCGCCCGGCTGATGGGCGAAAGCTTTTCCTGGTATGACGAGGTGGCCGCCATCGCGCTGGCCTGGATCACCTATTACGGCTCGGCGCTGGCCGCGCTGCACCGCCGCCATATCGGTTTTGACACGGTGCTGCTGGCCCTGCCGCCGCACCTGCGCCTGGGCGCGCTCCTCCTGGGGGAAGCGCTGGTGCTGATATTCTTCGTCCTGATGGCGCGCGCCGGTCTGCAGGTGCTGGAGGTGCTGGAAGGCGACCGCCTGGTCTCGCTCACCTGGGTGCCGGTGCAGCTCACCCAGTCGGTGATCCCCATCGGCGCGATCCTGTTCATCACCTGCCAACTGCTCAGCCTGCCCGAATACTGGGAAAAGACCGCCCGCGGCATCTCGCTCGAACATGCCGAGATCGAGGAAGAGGTCGAGGCCGAACTCGAAAAGAACAAGGAGCACGCCTGATGCTGATGCTTGTCATCTTCCTCGCCCTGGTCGCGATGATCTGCATCAACGTGCCCATCGCCGTGGCGCTGGCGCTCGCAGGCGTGCTGGGCCTTCTGATGACCGAAGGCGTGTCGAGCCTCGTGACCATCGCGCTCGACATGTATGACGGGTCGACGAAATTCTCGCTGATCGCCATCCCGATGTTCGTGCTCGCGGGCGCGATCATGAATGCCGGCGGCGTCACCGACCGCCTGATCAACTTCGTCTCGGCGCTGATCGGATTCATCCGCGGCGGGCTGGCGATGGTGAATATCGGCGTGTCGCTGTTCTTTGCCGAGATCTCGGGCTCGGCGGTGGCCGACGTGGCCGCCATGGGCTCGATCCTGATCCCGCAGATGAAGAAACGCGGCTACACCAAGGAGCTTTCGGCCGCCGTCACCTCCTCCTCGGCGTCGCTGGCGATCATCATCCCGCCCTCGATCCCGATGATCCTCTATGCCGCCTCGGCCAATACCTCGGTCGAGCAGCTCTTCGTCGCCGGCGTCGTGCCGGGGCTGCTGGGGGCCGGCGGGCTGATGGCCGTCGCCTACTGGTTCGCCCGCCGCTACAACCTGCCCACCGAGGAGGCCCTCAACCTCCGCCGCGTGCGCGAGACCTTCCGCGAGGCCCTGCCCGCCTTCGCCCTGCCCATCATCATCCTGGGCGGCATCTTCGGCGGCTTCGTCACCGCGACCGAGGCGGCGGGGCTGGCGGTGATCGCGGCGATGATCGTCTCGGCCTGGTATCGCCAGGTGGACATCGCCCACCTGCGCCGCGCCATGCTGGACGGCGGCATCCAGACCGCGGTGGTGATGCTGCTGGTGGCGGCCTCGGTGCTGATGGGCGGCTTCCTGACGCGTGCCCAGATCCCGCAGCAGCTGGCCGAGGGGATCCTGGCGATCACCACCGAGCAATGGCTGATCCTGCTGATCCTCAACGTCTTCTTCCTGGTGATCGGGTTCTTCCTGCACTCGGCAGCGGCGATCATCCTGGTGGTGCCCATCGTGATCCCGCTGATCAACGCGGCCGGCATCGACCCGGTGCATTTCGGCCTGGTGGTGACGCTGAACCTGGCCATCGGCC
>ENA-ORCT01000935-ORCT01000935.1-marine-metagenome-genome-assembly--contig:-NODE-935-length-12308-cov-2.993132_pt1 | contig 12308 bp, 11 predicted proteins | sample MGYA00248632_ERZ508511 | MGnify/ENA primary metagenome ERZ508511 (study PRJEB26182, sample SAMN06268839) | marine metagenome | isolation source: Tt an P1-techrep anaerobic enrichment on pine from sediment...
GTAGCCGGTCTGGCGGAAATGGGCAGCAAAGTCATGGTGGTTGGTTGTGATCCCAAAGCCGATTCCACCCGGCTTCTGCTCGGCGGACTGGCCCAGAAAACGGTGCTGGACACCCTGCGCGAGGAAGGCGAGGACGTGGAGTTGGAGGATGTCCGGAAATCGGGTTTCGGCAGCTGCCTGTGTACAGAGTCCGGCGGCCCGGAGCCGGGTGTGGGCTGCGCGGGGCGCGGCATCATCACATCCATCAACCTTCTGGAGCAACTTGGCGCCTATGCGGACAGCGAGGCACTGGACTATGTGTTCTACGACGTTCTCGGGGACGTGGTCTGCGGCGGATTTGCCATGCCGATCCGGGAGGGAAAGGCACAGGAGATCTATATCGTGGTCTCCGGAGAAATGATGGCCATGTATGCGGCCAACAACATCTGCAAGGGCATCGTCAAGTTCGCTGAAGCCGGCGGCGTCCGCCTGGGCGGTTTGATCTGCAACAGCCGAAAGGTGGACAACGAACGGGAGATGATCGAAGCCCTCGCCGACAAGCTCGGCACGCAGATGATTCATTTTGTTCCCCGGGACAACATGGTGCAGCGGGCGGAGATCAATCGAAAGACGGTGATCGAATTCGAACCGGCCCATTCCCAGGCCGAGGAATACCGGACGCTGGCCAGAAAAATCGCCGACAACACCATGCGGGTCATCCCCGAACCGCTGGCCATCGATGAGCTGGAAAAACTGCTGATCGACTATGGGATTGCGGCCTGAGCCCCGAGGATGATTGGCGCCATTTTATCAGAACACTGAAAATCAGGGAGAACACACATGCTGATGATTCGATCCATTGTCAGACCGGAAAAGGTGGACAGCGTGATGGCAGCGCTCATGGAAGCCGGGTTTCCGGGAGTGACCAAAATGTCGGTTGTGGGCCGGGGGAAACAGCGCGGCATCAAGATCGGCGAGATTACCTACGATGAAATCCCCAAGGAGATGCTGCTCACCATGGTTCGTGACCAGGACAAGGACTTTGCCGTCAAAACCATTATCGCGGCGGCCAGAACCGGCGACAAAGGCGCTTACGGCGACGGTAAAATTTTCATCGTACCCGTGGAAGAAGCCTATACCATCAGCTCCGGCATCCGGGAAACGCCCGATGGAAAAACCGAAGAGGTGAAACTATGAAAGAGGTCATGGCCATCGTTCGAATGAACATGATGAACAAGACCAAACGCGCCCTTGCCGAAGCGGGAATCTCCTCGATCACTGCACGGGATGCGCTGGGTCGGGGCAAAGGTCTGGTGGATCTTCAACTGCTTGACGGCGCCGAGCGGGGCTATGAAGAAGCCATTTCCCAGCTGGGCCAGAGCGGGCGCCTGATCCCCAAACGCGCGATGATCATCGTGGTCCCGGACAAACTGGTGCAAACCACAGTCAAAACCATTATCAGCGTCAACCGGACCGGGAAGCCCGGCGACGGCATGATCTTTGTTCTGCCGGTCATAGATGCGATCCGGGTGCGCACCGGCGAACACGGAGACACCGTTTTGGATGGCGGATGATTCCGGTCCCGCGGAACTGCCGCCAGGGCAATCCGCAGGCACATATTAATCATCAGGGAACCCTCCATGAATGGTTCCCCCAAAATCAAGGAGAGTCAGCATGGCTGAACCAGCCAGATCAAATACGATAGAAAATGTACTGGACGGGTTGAACCCGGAATCCGTCAAAACGGAAATGCTGAGCCGGTACCCGACCAAGGTCGCCAGGAAACGGGCCAAGCAGGTTGTTGTCAACCGGATCGGACCGGATGGAGAGGTGCCGGTCATCGGATCCAACATCCGCACGGTACCCGGGCTCATCGGTCAGAGGGGCTGCTGCTACGCCGGCTGCAAGGGAGTGGTGCTCGGCCCCACTCGGGATATCGTCAACATCACCCACGGCCCCATCGGCTGCGGTTTCTACAGCTGGCTGACCCGGCGGAACCAGACCGATGCCGACGCCTCGACCGATGGCCACAACTTCATGCCGTACTGCTTTTCCACGGACATGCAGGACGAGGAGATTATTTTCGGCGGCGAAAAAAAACTCAGGGAGGCCATCCAGGAGGCCTACGACAACTTCACGCCCAAGGCCATCGCCGTGTTCGCCACCTGCCCGGTGGGGCTCATCGGCGATGATGTCCACGCCGTCTGCCGGGAGATGAAAGACAAGCTGGGCATCAACGTATTCGGCTTCAGCTGCGAAGGCTACAAAGGGGTCAGCCAGTCAGCGGGCCATCACATCGCCAACAACCAGATCTTCAAACACGTGGTGGGCCTGGACGACACGGTTCAGCAGGGAGATTACAAGATAAACCTGCTGGGCGAATACAACATCGGGGGGGACGCCTTTGAGATCGAACGGATTTTCGAAAAATGCGGAATAACCCTGGTAGCCACCTACAGTGGAAACTCCAGCATCGACCAGTTTGCCAATTCTCACACGGCGGATCTCAACCTCATCATGTGCCACCGGTCGATCAATTACGTGGCCGAGATGATGGAAAAAAAATATGGTCTGCCCTGGATTAAGGTGAATTTTATCGGCGCCCGGGCGACCGCTGAATCGCTTCGAAAAATCGCCCGCTATTTTGAAGACCCTGCGCTGATCGAACGGGTGGAAGCCGTCATCGCCGAAGAAATGCCGGCGGTAGAGGCGGTCCGCTCGGAGACCCTGCCGCGAACCGAGGGCAAACGGGCCATGCTTTTTGTCGGAGGCTCACGGGCTCATCACTACCAGGAGCTTTTCCGGGAGCTTGGCATGAAGGTCCTCTCGGCCGGCTACGAGTTTGCCCACCGGGACGATTACGAGGGCCGGCGTGTGCTGCCATCCATCAAGGTGGACGCCGACAGCCGGAACATCGAGGAACTGGAGGTGGAACAGGACCCGACGCGGTACCGTCCGCGAAAATCGCCCGATAAAATCAAACAGCTGACCGAAGCCGGTCTCCCTTTCAGCGAATATGAAGGGATGATGCCGGAGATGCCTGACGGCACACTGGTTATTGACGACATCAGCCAGCACGAGTCCGACATCATGATCGAAACCTTCAAACCGGACATATTCTGCGCGGGCATCAAGGAAAAATACGCAGTCCAGAAGCAAGGCATCCCCATGAAGCAGCTTCACAGCTATGACTACGGCGGCCCCTATGCCGGTTTCAGGGGAGCGATGAATTTCTACCGGGAAATCGATCGGATGGTCAACAGCCGGGTCTGGAATTATCTCAAGGCCCCCTGGCAGGAAAGCCCCGAGTTGGCCGCCACCTATGCATGGGATTAGAACCTACCGATTGAACATCAAGGAAAGGCATAAACAATGCTGCTCAGACATACTACCGAAACCATACGGGAACGTAAGGCCCTGACCGTGAACCCGGCCAAGACATGCCAGCCCATCGGCGCCATGTATGCGGCCTTAGGCATTCACGGCTGCCTGCCGCACAGCCACGGCTCCCAGGGCTGCTACGCGTATCACCGCAGCACCCTGACACGGCACTACAAGGAGCCGGTGATGGCCGCCACCAGCGCATTCACCGAGGGGGCATCGGTCTTTGGCGGTCAGGCCAACCTGCTCCAGGCCATCGACAATATCTTTACGGTGTATGACCCGGAGGTCATCGCAGTGCACACCACCTGCCTGTCGGAAACCATTGGCGACGATATTCCCCAGATCATCGGCAAGGCAAAGGCGGACGGTAAAATCCCCGACGGCAAATACGTCATCCACACCAACACGCCCAGTTACGTCGGATCGCACGTTACCGGATTCGCCAACATGACCAAATCCATGGTGGATTACTTTGCCGAGCCCTCCATCCCCAGGGGCAAACAGATCAACCTGATTCCCGGATTCGTGGAACCCGCGGACATGGAAGAGATCAAACGAATCACCTCGGTCATGGGAATTGAAACGATCCTGTTTCCGGACACCGCCCGGGTGCTCAACGGCCCCATGACAGGGACATACCGGATGTACCCCGAAGGCGGCGTTACCATTGAAGAGCTGAAACGCACCGGAGGCGGCATGGCCACGGTGGCCCTGGGACAAGCGGCCTCGGGCGCAGCGGCCCGGGCACTGGATGTCAAATGCAAGACCCCCTGCCACATCCTGGATCTGCCCATCGGCCTCCACGCGACGGACCGGTTTGTGGACACGCTTCGGCGGGTGGCCGGGGTGAACGTTCCCGAATGCCTCGAATTCGAGCGGGGACAACTGCTCGATGTCATTGCCGACATGCACCAGTATTTCCACGGCAAACGGGTGGGCCTGGTGGGTGATCCGGATCAGCTCCTCGCCCTCACCCGATTTCTGGTCTCCATCGACATGCACCCGGTCTACCTGGTTACCGGAACCCCTGCCGGGAAAAAATTTAAATCAGCCTTAAGGGAAGCGGTCAAGGACGTGCCCGCCGAAGTGAAAATCCAGGTGCCCGGCGACATGTTCCTCTTTCACCAGTGGATCAAGCAGCAACCGGTGGACCTGCTCATCGGCAACACATACCTCAAGTATATAGCCCGGGATGAGGACATCCCTTTTATCCGTCACGGATTTCCGATCCTCGACCGGGTCGGCCACAGCTATTTTCCAACCCTCGGCTACCGGGGCGGCATGCGTCTGCTGGAAAAGTTCCTCGACGCCCTGCTGGACCGGAAAGACCGGGACTCGACGGAGAGCGGGTTTGAACTGGTGATGTAGTTCCTGGTTCCGGGTTCAAACAAAGGAAACGCTTATGTCCAGCATCCCCATTTTAAAAGAGAGGCAACAACAGATCCACCGCACGGGTGAGGAACCGTTTACCATGACCTGCGGCCAGCACAGCGTGGCCGGTTCGGTGAGCCAGCGGGCCTGTGTTTTCTGCGGCTCCCGGGTGGTGCTCTACCCCATTGCCGATGCGCTTCACCTGATCCACGGTCCCATCGGGTGCGCCGCTTACACCTGGGACATCCGGGGGGCGCTCTCCTCGGGGCCGGAGCTTCACCGCCTCAGTTTTTCCACGGACCTGCAGGAAAAGGACGTGGTGTTCGGCGGAGAGAAAAAGCTCTACCGCGCACTCGTTGAACTGATCGAGACCCACAAGCCCAAAGCGGCCTTTGTCTATGCCACCTGCATCGTGGGCATTATCGGCGATGATGTGGACGCCGTCTGCAGGCAGGTCAGCCGGGAAACGGGCATCCCTGTGCTGCCGGTCCATTCGGAGGGGTTCAAGGGCACCAAAAAAGATGGATACAAGGCAGCCTGCGAAGCCCTTTTCAAACTGGTGGGCGAGAATCCGGTCGATTCCGTCAGCCCCCGGAGCATCAACATTCTCGGCGAATTCAATATCGGCGGAGAGGCCTGGATTATCCGGGACTACTACCGGCGGATGGGCGTTGAGGTGGTATCTGTAATGACCGGGGACGGCCGGGTGGATGATGTGCGGCGGTCACACGGGGCGGCCCTGAATGTGGTCCAGTGCTCGGGGGCCATGACCTACCTGGCGGAGATGATGAAAGAGGCATACGGCATTCCCTATATACGGGTCTCGTATTTTGGGATCGAAGACCAGTCCAGGGCGCTGTACGACGTGGCCGCTCACTTTTCAGAGGACCCGGCAATCATGAAACGTACACGGGGTATTGTCCGGGAGGAGGTCGGCCGCATCTATCCGGAGCTTCAAACCATCCGGGCCAGGGTCGGCGGCAAGCGTGCCGCCATTTACGTTGGCGGCGCATTCAAGGCGTTTTCCCTGATCAAAGCCCTGCGGCAACTGGATATGGATGTGGTCCTGGCCGGCTCGCAGACCGGCAACGACAGCGATTATAAAACGCTCCGGGACATGTGCGACGATGGCACGATTATCCTGGATGACGCCAACCCGTTGGAATTGTCCCGGTACATCATTGAAAAGCGGGCGGACCTGATCATCGGCGGCGTAAAAGAGCGGCCCATCGCCTACAAAATGGGTATCGGTTTCTGCGATCACAATCACGAGCGGAAAATCCCCCTGGCCGGATATGAAGGAATGCTCAATTTTGCCCGGGAAGTGTGCCGAACCGTCACCAGCCCGGTGTGGCGGTTTGCGCCCGCCAGACAGTGACGGATTGGAAATGAAAACCCGGCGCATCCGGATCAATCTGTTTCAACCCCAATCCTGAGCGATCGCCCCGGCAACGGATTGTCCAACAAACCCAAACGGATAAAATTGCCATGAACAAAGCCACAACCGCAACCTACACGGCCACAAAAAACGCGTGCAAGCTGTGCGCCCCCCTTGGGGCCGCCCTGGTGTTCAAGGGAATCCGTGGCGCCGTGCCACTGCTCCATGGGTCCCAGGGATGCTCAACATATATCCGCCGGTATCTGATCAGCCATTTCAAGGAACCGGTTGACATTGCCTGCTCCAACTTCGCCGAAGAAACCGCCATATTCGGCGGCGGGGCGAACCTGAAAATTGCCCTGGAAAACATTCGCCTTCAGTACGCGCCCGAACTGGTAGGCGTGGCCACCACCTGCCTGTCGGAGACCATTGGGGACGATGTCCCAATGTTTGTCCGGGAATACCAGAAATCCTGCACCGATGCTCCGCCGCCCATCGTTCACGTAGCCACCCCCAGCTACCGGGGCACCCACATGGACGGATTTCACGATGCCGTTCGGGCCACGGTGGAGCATCTGGCCGAGGCGACAGCGCCGCGCGGTGACCATGTAAATGTATTCCCCGGTATGATGTCGCCGGTGGATCTGCGGCACATTGAGGAAATCCTCACCGATTTCGGCCTGCCCCCGGTTATGCTGCCCAACTATGCCAGCACCCTGGACGGTCCCCTGTGGACCGAGTACAACCGGATTCCTGACGGCGGCACGCCGGTGACAGCCATTAAAACCATGGGCAGCGCGCAGGGGTCCCTTGAATTCGGCCGGATTCTGGGAAAAACGAAAACCACCGCCGCCAGGCAGCTCGAAATCAAATTCAAGGTTCCCCGTCGCGGCATGGGTCTGCCAATCGGCGTCAATGAAACCGACCGGCTGTACGGCGGTCTTGAGGCTATCAGCGGACGGCCCACCCCAACACAGCACCGGGAGGAACGGGGCCGGCTCATCGACAGTTACGTCGACGGTCACAAGTACGTCAGCGAGGCCCGGGTCGCCGTCTATGGCGAAGAGGACCTGGTCGCGTCCCTGACCGGTTTTCTGCTGGAAATCGGTGCCGCGCCGGTCCTTTGCGCATCCGGCGGCCGAAGCGGTCATCTGCAATCCGCCATTGACGACCTGGCTGCAGGTTATCCGGAACGTAAACCGGCCGTTTTTGACGGCGCGGATTTTGTCGATATTGAAAAGGCGGTCGCTGACCTCAAGCCGGACCTGCTCATCGGCAGCAGCAAGGGATATGCTATGGCCCGGCGGCTGAACATTCCCCTGGTTCGCGTCGGCTTTCCCGTGCATGACCGCTTCGGCGGGCCGCGGATTCTTCACCTGGGCTACCGGGGCACCCAGCAGCTTTTTGACCGGATCGTCAACGCCCTGATTGCACACAGACAGGCATCCTCCCCCGTGGGGTACTCCTACATGTAAGCGCCTGTTTAAAAACAGGCTCTGAGAGGTACCGATATGAACCTGGAAAATCATCCCTGTTTTAACAAAAAGGCCCATGGAACCTTCGGCCGGGTGCACCTTCCCGTTGCGCCGCGGTGCAATATCCAGTGCCGTTTCTGCAATCGAAAATTCGATTGCGTCAACGAGAGCCGGCCCGGGGTAACCAGCGGCGTGCTGACCCCGCATCAGGCCATGGTTTACCTGAAGGAGGTGTTCAGGCAGAAATCCGACATCTCTGTTGCCGGAATCGCCGGCCCGGGGGACCCATTTGCCAACCCGTCGGAGACCCTGGAAACGCTTCAACTCATCCGGGACACCTATCCGGACATGCTGTTGTGCGTGGCCACCAACGGTCTGAACATCCGGCCGTACCTGGATGATTTGGCACGACTCAAAGTCAGTCATGTGACCCTCACCGTCAATGCCGTGGACCCGACAGTGTCCACCCACATCTATGCCTGGGTCCGCCACGGCAAGCGGGTACTGCGCGCCGAGCAAGGGGCCACCATCCTCCTGGAAAATCAGCTGGCGGCGATTAAAGCGCTCAAGACCCGGGGTATCACAGTGAAGGTGAACAGCATCATCCTCCCCGGCATCAACGAGACGCACATCGAGGCGGTGGCAAAGACCGTGGCCGGCCTGGGCGCCGACGTTCACAACTGCGTTCCCTACCACCCCAGTGCGGGATCCGCCTTTGAAGACCTGGAGGAACCGCCGGCAGCTGTGGTGGCCGGGATCCGCAAAGCAGCCGGACGCCATCTGCCCCAGATGCGGCACTGCACCCGATGCCGGGCCGATGCCGTCGGCCTGCTCGGCGAGGCCTCGCATGCGGATCTGATGGCTACCCTCCAGGCCTGTGAACGGTTGTCGGAGGAGTCGACGACAATTTGGGCCATGGGCAGCACCCGGCCCAATGTGGCCGTTGCCAGTCAGGAGGGCGTTCTGGTCAACCAGCATCTTGGCGAGGCCTCCAGGATCCTGGTGTACGGAAAAAAAGAGGGCGTCATCACCCTTCTGGGTGCCCGGGACGCCCCGCAACCGGGTGCCGGTTTTCAGCGGTGGGCTGAGCTGTCCCACAACCTTCGTGATTGCCGGGCACTTCTGGTCAGCGGCATCGGTGAGAATCCCCGCCGGGCACTCTCAGCCAGTGGCATTGAGATTCTTGAAATAGAAGGGGTGATCGACGAGGCGGTCCGGGCGGTTTTCGACGGCCGGAGCATCCGGCACCTGATCCGGCGGGAACCGGCCGCCTGCAGTGCCGGCTGCAGCGGAAGCGGAATGGGATGCAGCTGAGCGGAGCAATTGAATTCGAAGATAAGGAGACGCGATAATGGAAAAACCGAAACTTCTCATCTGCGTGTGCGCGAGTTTCAGGGCGGGCGGCGAGCCCCAGGGAGTGTGCCATAAAAAAGGATCTGCCGATTTCCTGGGATACATCGAAAACGAAATCATCGAGCGCGGCCTTGATGCCCAGGTGACCAGCACCGGATGCATGAAGGCCTGTGACCACGGGCCGGTCATGCTCGTCTATCCTGAAGGGCACTGGTACGGTCCGGTGGAAGATGAAGAGACGATCGATTCAATCCTCGACGCCATCGAGGACGGGGACGTGGCAACGGATTATCTGATCGCCGAGTAAGCGCGCTCCGGGCTATCCCGCCGACGGTTGGTTTCGACCCCGAAAATCCGAAGCTGGAACGATCAGCAATACTCGATCCCTGAACCTTTTTAAACGGCAGCAAATATAGGATGTATTAAAGAGCGACAGCGACGAACCCTCCGGATATCGTCTTCCTGATGGTGGATTCGCTTCGCTTAATCCACCCTACTTTATCAAGGATAATTAATCATTATCCCCAAATTGTGCCGGATGGGGGGGCGACGATAGCCAGAGAGCCACATAAAAAAAACCATGCCCGGAAACCCAATGAACCCAACCGATGTGATAATCCGATACGCGGAATTGGCCGATGTTGATGCAATGGTCAAACTGCTGGCCCAGCTGTTTTCCATCGAGGCTGACTTTGCCGTGGATGAGAACCGGCAACGGAAGGGGCTTGAGCGGATGCTGGCCGGATGCCGGAAACACAGCTGCATCAAGGTGGCGGAAATCAACCGACGGGTGATCGGTATGTGCAGTGCGCAGATTCTGATCTCCACCGCCGAAGGCGGACCTGTAGCCCTTCTGGAGGATATGGTGATCCTCCCGGCCTGGCGCCGGCGGGACATCGGCTCCCGGCTGCTCGCCGCCGTGGAATCCTGGGCCCGGGAGCGAGGCGCCACGCGTCTTCAGCTCCTGGCCGACAGAACCAACCTTTCTGCTCTCAAATTCTATGAAAGGTTGGGATGGCAGACCACCCGGCTGATTTGCCTGCGAAAAACGTAAAAACCCCGTCACCGGTAGTCCGGCAATTGGACCATATACCTGAGCCGTAAAAGGCGCAGATGTCAAAACTAACGACAACTTTTTGTCGATACGACCCTGCTAAGCACCTAAGCGCTTAAGGACCTTAAATGAAAAACACAATGGACATGCCCCCCATCTGGATAATCGACTCAACTCTCCGTGACGGCGAACAGGCGCCCGGCGTGGTGTTCACCCCTGACGAAAAAGTGGCCATTGCACAGATGCTGGTCGATGCAGGAGTGGATGAACTGGAAGCCGGCACGCCGGCCATGGGCGCCGATGAATGCCGGGTGATTTCCCGCCTGGTCAACCGGCGGCTGCCCTGCCGGCTCACCAGCTGGTGCCGCGCCGATGCGCATGATCTTGACCTGGCACGCCGCTGCGGTACGGATAGTGTTCACATCAGCTTCCCGGTATCCCCCGTTCTTCTGAGTGCATTCGGAAAACGACCGGGATGGGTGATAACCAATCTGAACGCCCTGGTGGCCCGGGCACGCCGGAATTTCGACCATGTGTCTGTCGGCGCCCAGGATGCCACCCGGGCCGATCCGGATTTCCTCAATCGGTTCGCCGAGTCAGCCTCGGCGGCCGGGGCCCACCGGCTTCGAATCGCCGATACGGTCGGAATCGCCACACCGGCCCGGATCGGCCGGGCTATCCGACGCATCCGGGGCGTAGCCGGTGAAATGGGCATCGAATTCCACGGTCACAACGACCTGGGCATGGCCACCGCCAATGCCGTCACCGCGGCAGAATCCGGTGCGGCGGCTCTCAGCGTTACGGTCAACGGGCTGGGCGAGCGGGCTGGAAATGCCGCCCTGGAAGAAGTTGCCGCTGCGCTGAGGTTTGCATCCCCTGCCCCCTGCCGCATCGACCCGATGGCCTTGACACGTATCAGCCGTTTTGTGGCCCGGGCATCCGGTCGCCCCCTGCATCCCGGCAAACCGATCAGCGGCTCGGCGGCCTTTCAACATGAATCCGGGATTCACTGCCGCGCGCTGGGTTCGGATCCAATGGCCTATCAACCGTTTTCGCCTGAGGCGATTGGCCGTCTCCCGGCTGAACTGATCGTGGGCAAGCATTCCGGCGCGTCATCCATCGCCGACGCACTGAAAAATTGCGGCATCTATGTGAGCGCGCACGAAGCCGGCCGGCTTCTGCCGGATGTCCGTCGCCTGGCTCAAGAGAAAAAAAGCAGCCTGTCACCGGTCGAACTTACCGAACTTTACCGGGACAGACAACCGGCGGTCCGCCTTCAATCCGGAGAGCCTTCATGCCGTATGGCTACCGCCATTTTGTTGACAGCATCATAAATTGTGCATTATAGTTCATTCATATTGATCAAAAGCTATTCAGTGGTATCGCCGATTCGACTCTTTTCTGAATCACTTCATACCTTTCCACGATACGCCCTCTTTTTGCACGGTAATATTCCGTTTCCAGACTTTCGGCGATTAACAAAAACGGATAATTTTTATCCACGAAAGGAGGCACCATGGAATTGAAGGATTATTGCAGCAATGTTGAGCATGAGTTGACGGCATGGAAAGCCAAATTGTATGACATGTCCCGGAAAATTGACCGATTGCCGGGCAGTGCCAAGGAAAAAATGCTCGGAAACATTGAAGACCTCCATATCCTCGTTGCAGAGATGGAGGACCGGGTGAACCAGCTTCGAACCGAATGCCCGACCGAATGGAGTCCCATCAAAAAAGAAATCGATGATGCCCACGTCGACATGCGGGGCAAATATGATCAAACCCTGGACAGCATCGGGAAAGCAGCGCCGTATTCCGTTCCCGGCTGATTCATGTGCGTCAGTTGAATAAAAAAGGCAGCGGTCAAAAACCGCTGCCTTTTTTAATTTCGATTTTTTCTTTTCACCGATTGAAACTTGACGTTCCTCCGCTTGACGGGACAAGCGACAATCCTGATTTTATAGAATAAGAGATGCAAAATGTAGTGAAACTCTCCACGAGCAGGTTCACCGCATATCTTCACATAACTGCCCTTCACAATTAACTTGTTGAAATAGCGGCTCTCAACACCACGTTGCTCATCTTCAATGCTTCTCCCGGCTGAACGCTTCCACGGATTCCGAAATCGATCTGTTTATCAGCCACTGTGCCATCGAGCTCAATACATTCCGTAAAGTTGCCTTCAGACATTGGCAGGAATCTGTTCTGCCGATGACGTCGATCTGCCTCCCTGTAAGAGGAGACGAATCGAATCTGTGTATGTTCTGCAGGCCCCTGAATCCACACCCATCGGCGGGAGGTCTTTTCCACCAGGG